>WBZS01001088.1_pt1 | contig 24280 bp, 20 predicted proteins | sample 5204201 | NCBI WGS metagenome assembly WBZS01 (sample SAMN12344357, study PRJNA552823) | activated sludge metagenome | biome: Activated sludge suspended growth; feature: Nitrification reactor; material: Wastewater; isolation source: activated sludge from nitrification reactor of wastewater... | reverse complement strand
GCGCACGCCGTGCACTCGAGTTCGCCCCGGGTCCGGGCCGTGACCGGGTCGAGGGCCGACGGGTCGCCCGGCGATCTGCTCGATCGGGCCCTTGCCCTGAGCGACCTCTGCGGTACGCCGGCGGCCTCGGCCAGTCGGGCCGCGGCCCGCGCCCTTCGCGATTCGGCGGCGGCCACCCGCCGCCGCGACTCCCTGCTCGCTGGGCCCCGTGCGTCGATGGCCGTGCTCGCTCTGCTGCCGGTCATCGGGCCATTGGTCGCCGGGGTCACCGGGCTTCCGCTCACGCGGGTGTATGCCGTGGGTCCGGCGCTGTGGTCGGTGCTCGTCGGCCTGCTCTTCACTGGCACGGGGTGGTGGGTGTCCCGGTGGATCATCGACGCGGCAGCCCGGCCCGCGACCTTGAGGTCAACTGCGCGCCCGGACTCTCACCCTCCCGCATTGGGTCCGGTGGGGCAGGCCCAGTCGTGACCGTCGCGACGATCCTCGTTCTCGTCGGTGTCGCGCTCTGGCCCAATCGTTCGCCCATCGGATGGCGCCCCGCCGAACCTCGACCCGGGCGGACCGACGGCCCGCCACGGGAGAAGGGCGACTCGATCGCCGAAGCCGCCGATGCGGTGCTCCTGCTCGCCCTGGCCCTTCGGTCCGGGCAGGGGGCGGTCCACTGCCTCGACCTCGCGGCCCAGGTCGCCGGAGGCCGTGCCGGCGCGGACCTGGCCGCCGTCGCCGCCGCGCTTCGGTGGGGCGTCGAGGACCAGCGCGCGTGGGAGTTGGCAGGGCCGGACTGGGAGCCGGCCGCGGTTGCGTGGCTGGCCGCCTCCCGGGCGGGGATCGCGCCGTCGGAGATCCTCGTCGAGGCTTCGGCGCGGATGCGCGAACGTGCCGACGAACTCACCGCCGCGAAGGTCCAACGAAGCGCCGTCCTCCTCGTCCTCCCCCTGGGTGGACTCTTCCTGCCGGGGTTCGTGGCCACCACGGTCGTGCCCATCGTGCTGCACCTGGTGCATCGCTTCAGCGCGTGAGGTGCGCCCGGGATCATCCACAGGGCGTCCGCGTCAGGTGTGTCGTCCACAGGCTCTGCCCCGGCGCTCGACGCGATCCGTCAGTCGACCTTGGATGGAGACAGCACCGCCCGCTCGGGGCCGTCGATGAGAGGAAAAGGCCATGACACAACGACTTTCGCGCCTGATCGTGCGCGCCGCCCAGGCCGCCGCGTCGGAGCGGGGGATGACGACCGCCGAGTATGCCGTCGGCACGATCGCCGCGGTTGCCTTCGCGGCCCTGCTGCTGATGGTCGTCCGTTCGGACGCGGTGCGGGCGGCACTCCAGTCGATCATCACGTCCGCCCTCGGCAGTCCCGCGTGATCCCAACCTTGCCGGGGACCGCGCTGGCCCGGGCCACCGGCCGTGGCGCCGGCGGTCCGAGGTGCGCCCGCGCGGAAGCGGGGATGGTGACCGCCGAACTGGCGACCGCCCTCCCCGTGCTCCTGCTGGTCCTCGTCCTGGGTCTGGGGGCCGTGGATGTCGCCGCGGAGCACCTGGCCTGCGGCCAGGCCCTCCGGGTGGCCGCCCGGCACCTGGCCCGCGGCGAGTCCGAGGCGCAGGTGCACGCGGCCGCCGCGCCGTCCCTGCCGTCCGGGGCTCGCCTCGACGTCTCGATCCGGGGCGCGCTGGCCTCGGTGACCGTGGTCCAACCATCGCGCAGCGGCCCGCTGGGCCTCGCCCTCCCCGGCTGCTCCGTCTCGGCGGTCACCGACGTCGAGAACGCGACAGCGACCCTTGGTCTCCCGGGCCATGGTGGTCCCGATGGGCCGTGAGTCCGGCAGCGCCAGTGTGTTCGTGGCGGCGGCAATGGCCGTGATCACCCTTGGGATCTGTGCCGCCCTCGTGGTGGCCCAGGGGTGGGTCGCGCAACAACGAGCGGCCCTGGCCGCCGACCTCGGGGCATTGGCCGGAGCGCGGGCGTTGGTCGATGGTCACGGGGCGTGCACGGCCGCCACCCGGGTGGTCTCGGCCAACGGGGCGCGCCTCGAGCGATGTGTCGAGCTCGACGACGACTCGGTCCAGCTCGACGTCACCGTGTCATGGGCACCGTTCGCGTCCTGGGTGGCTAGGGCCGACTGGCCGATCACGGTGCGATCGAGGGCCGGCCCCGCCCCCCGGCAGGGGGCGACCCAGGTGGGTGAGTTCAGTGGTCACCCAACTTGCGCTCGGCGACCTCGGCGCGCTGGCGCGCGGTCTCGGTGGCCAGGTGTTGTTCGCGTATGCGGGCATCCGCCTCGGCCTTGAGCTTGGCCGTCTCTTCCTGGTGGCGACGCCGCTCGTCGGCCAACTGGCGCTCACGCTCCGCGAAGTCCTGCTGCATCTTCTGCTCGCGGGCCACCCGGTCCTGCTCCTCCTGGCGCTTGGCGTCCTTGGCCTCGGCGCGACGACGAGAGGCCCGCCGGATGCCGCCGCGAAGCAGCGCCCAACCCAACCAGAAGATCGAGATCGTGACAGCACCGGCCAGCAGGAGGGCCAGGGGCGGCAGTGCGATCGTCCCGCCGAGGACGTGGATGTCGGTGGTGTCGGTGATCTGTTGAGTGCCGAGGAACAGCAGAGTGCCCACGGCGGCCGCCAGGACGATGAGGAGCAGGCCGATGAGAACCATGGGGAATGCCTTTCGAGGGTGCCGGGCCAACGTGCGTGAACGGTGAGGGCCGACGCCGTCACACCGCGGGCGCCGCGAACAGCGCGCGCGGCGCGACACTCGGTGGCGCGGCCCTGCGCTGAGGGTAACTCCGACCCGAGGACCACGCGGGTTGGGGCACCCAGGGAATTGCCAGCGCGGCGTCAGGTCGCGTCGGCGCCTGCCGAGAGGACCGCCGTGAGGACCAGGACGGCGCCGGACTTGTCGAGCGGCTCGTTGCCGTTGCCGCACTTGGGGGACTGGATGCAGGCCGGGCATCCGGTCGCGCACCGGCAGTCGGCGATCGCGTCCCGGGTCGCGGCCAGCCAGGTGTCGAGGCGGCGCGCCGCCTGGTCGGCGAACCCCGCACCCCCGGGGGTGCCGTCGTAGACCAGGACCGTCGGCAGGCCGGTGTCCGGGTGGAGGGCCGTCGAGACGCCCCCGACGTCCCAGCGGTCGGAGCTGGCCACGAGGGGGAGCAGACCGATGGCGGCGTGCTCGGCGGCGTGCAGGGCGCCCGGCCAGCGCGCCTCGTCGAGTCCGGTGGCGATCAGGGACTCGGGGGTGATCGTCCACCACACGCCCTTGGTCACCAGTGACCGGGGGGGCAGGTCGAGCGGGTGCCGGCCGATGACCTCGCCACCGGGCAGTCGGCGCAGGAAGCCCACCACCTGGGTCGTGACGCGCACCGACCCGAAACAGGCCTCGACCGCCCCGTCCCGCCGCGAGCGGTCGGCGGCGACGAGCTCGAAGGTGCTGACCGACTGCGAGTACGTCGACCACCCGGGGTCGCCGCGCACCACCGTCGCCACGCCGTTGTCGAGGTCGAGCTCGGTGACGACATGGGTGTCGCCCTGGTGCACGTGGACGGCGCCGGTGTGCACCTGCCCGTGCGCGGTCGCCTCGTCGATGGTGCCCAGCACCCGTCCGGAGCGGCGGTCAACGATGGCCACGGTGCCGGCCGCGCCGCGCAGTGACACGTGCTCGGTCGCGCGATCCTCGCGGGCCCCGAACCAGCCGGTCGGCCGTCGCCGCAGGACCCCGGCCGCGACGAGGGCCTCGAGCACCGCCCGCGCCGAGGGCCCGAACAGGTCGAGGTCCGCCCCGGTCACGGGCAACTCGGCGGCAGCGGCGGCCAGGTGCGGTGCCAGGACGTGCGGGTTGTCCGGGTCGAGCACGGTGCTCTCGACGGGCTGACCGAAGATCGCCTCGGGATGGGCCAGCAGATAGGTGTCGAGGGGGTCATCGGCCGCGACGAACACCGCGAGGGCCTCGCGCCCGGCGCGCCCCGCCCGCCCGGCCTGCTGCCACAGGCTGGCTCGGCGGCCCGGCCACCCGGCCATCAGGACGGCGTCGAGCCCGGTGATGTCGACCCCGAGCTCGAGCGCGTTCGTGGCCGCGACCCCGAGCAGGCCGCGGGTCCGCAGGTCGTGCTCGAGTCGGCGGCGTTCTTCGGGGAGGTAGCCGCCGCGATACGCCGCGATCCGCTCGACGAGGGCGGGGGTGCGGTCGCGCAGCCGGTCCCGGGCGCGGGTCGCCAACCCCTCGACGCCGGCTCGGCTGCGAGCGAAGGCGACCGTCTGCACGTCGTGCGCGACGAGGTCGGCGAGCAGGTCGGCGGCCTCGGTGGTGGCCGACCGCCGGTGGCCCTCGACGGTGGCGGGCTCCCACAGCGCGAAGGTCATGGCCGCCCGCGGCGAGCCATCCCTGGTGACGGGACGACACGGCATACCGATCAGTGCGGCGGCGTGCTCGGCCGGCGAGGCGACGGTGGCCGAGGCGAGAACGAAGGTGGGAAAGGCGCCATAGCGGGCGGCGACCCGCCGCAGCCGGCGCAGCACGGCGGCGACGTGCGAGCCGAAGACTCCGCGATAGGTGTGGCACTCATCGACCACGACGTAACGCAGCGACCGGAGGAAGCCGCGCCAGCGCTCGTGCCCGGGCAGCATCGAGTGGTGGAGCAGGTCGGGATTGGAGAGGACGACGTGGGCGTGGTCGCGGATCCATCGGCGCTCGTCGGGTGAGGTGTCACCGTCATTCGTCGCGATCCGCAGGCCGGGCAGGGCCAGGGCCTCCATCCGGGCCCGCTGGTCGGCGGCCAGGGCCTTGGTGGGCGCGAGGTAGAGCACGGTGGCCCCCCGCCCGGTCGGCGCGTCGAGCCCGTCGAGGACGGCCGTGAGCGACGGCACCAGGTAACCCAGGCTCTTGCCGGACGCGGTGCCGGTCGCCAGGACGACGTGTTCGCCGACGTGGGCGGCGTCCATCGCCTCCCGCTGGTGGCTCCACGGCGTCTGCACCCCCGCGCCGACCAGGGCGGCGAGGAGGGGAGGGGAGACCCACGTCGGCCAGGGAGCAGGCTCGGCCGGGCGCGCGGGCAGGCGCTCGAGATGGCGCACCCCCGCACCCCGAAGGAGGCCCTGCCAGGGCACGTCCTCGACTCGAGGTGGGGAATCCGTCGACACCGGGCTACCGTAAACGCCGAGAGTGACAGCGAGGTCGCCGCCGCAACGGGGCCCACCTGGCCGTCCAGGACCCGCCCACAGGGGCGCCGTGTGCAGGAGGACCCATGGAGCTCGTCGTGGTCGAGCGCCCCGACGGCGTCGTGCTCGTCGACGTGGCGGGCGCGGTGGACGTCTACACGGCCGCCCAGCTCCGGTCCGCGCTCGATTCCCACATCGGCCGGGGCCACACCCGTCTGGTGCTCGACTTCGACGACGTCGACTTCCTCGACTCCACCGGTCTGGGCGTCCTCGTCGCGCGCCTGAAGCTCGTGCGGGTGCAGGACGGCTGGATCCGACTCGTCTGCTCGAGCGAGAAGATTCTGCGGGTGCTGCGGATCACGGGGCTCGACAAGGTGTTCCCGATCTTCGCCACCGTCGAGGCGGCCCTGGCCAACCCCCTGGTCAGCGGCAACGCCGCCGCCGGCTGAGGGTGCCAGAGCTCACCCCCGCGAGCGTGCTTCCCACGCCCGGTCCGCACCCCGGCGTGACCCGTGAGTGTGGTCACAACGGGCCGGGCCCGGTGCCTGTGACCGTTGTCACCGGGTAAGGTCCCTCCCGGCGCGGCGATCCTGCGTGGGGTCCGGCCTGCCCGCATCGGCCCCACGCTCAGGCGCCGCGAAACCCACTGCGGACGACACCGTCAAGGAGGATGGAATGCCCACACTCGGGCTCGCGATCACGGCCGCGAGTTCGCCCCTGGAACTCACCGGACTGAACCTCACCCTGGTCATCACGGTCGCGGCCATCGCCGTCATCGCGCTGATCATGGGGGTGGTCTTCCGGTCGCAGGTCCTGGCCGCGGACACCGGCACCGACAACATGCGCACGATCGGCGCAGCGGTCGAGGAGGGCGCGCAGGCCTACCTCGCCCGCCAGTTCAAGACCCTCGGTGGCTTCGTCGTCATCGTCTTCCTCCTCCTGCTCGTGCTGCCGGCGAGCTCGCCCGCGGTCATGTGGGGTCGGTCGGGCTTCTTCGTCCTGGGCGCGGTCTTCTCCGCCGCCATCGGCTACCTGGGCATGAGCCTGGCGGTCAAGGCCAACGTCCGGGTCGCCGCCGCCGCGCGGCACGAGGACGGGCGGACCGAGGGCATGCGGATCGCCTTCCGCACCGGCGGCGTCGTCGGGATGGCGACCGTCGGGCTCGGCCTGCTCGGCGCCGCGGTCGTCGTCCTGCTCTACAAGGGTGACGCCCCCAAGGTGCTCGAGGGCTTCGGCTTCGGCGCCGCGCTGCTCGCGATGTTCATGCGGGTCGGCGGCGGCATCTTCACCAAGGCCGCCGACGTCGGCGCCGACCTGGTCGGCAAGGTCGAGGCCGGCATCCCCGAGGACGACCCCCGCAACGCCGCGACGATCGCCGACAACGTCGGCGACAACGTCGGGGACTGCGCCGGCATGGCCGCCGACCTCTTCGAGTCGTATGCCGTGACCCTCGTCGCCGCGCTCATCCTCGGCTCGGCCGCGTTCGGCGCCTACGGTCTGGTCTTCCCGCTGCTCGTCCCGGCCATCGGGGCCGTGACGGCCCTCCTCGGGGTCTTCATCACGAAGGCCAAGCCGGGCGAGAACGCCCTCTCCGCGATCAACCGCGGCTTCTACATCGCCGCGGGTGTCTCCGCGGTGCTCTCGGCGATTGCCGCCTGGGTCTACCTGCCGGCCTCGTTCGCGGACCTCGGCTCGACCAACCAGGAGATCACCGCCCTCTCCGGCAACCCGCGGATCGCGGCGATCCTCGCCGTGGTCATCGGCATCGTCCTCGCGGCGATCATCCTGTGGCTGACCGGTCACTTCACCGGCACCGACAAGCGTCCGACGATGGACGTCGCCCGCACCTCGCTGACCGGGCCGGCCACGGTCGTCCTCTCCGGCATCGGGGTGGGCCTGGAGTCGGCGGTCTACACGGCGGCGATCATCGGTGGCGCGGTCTACCTCGCCTTCCTCCTGGGCGGTGGCTCGGTCGCGCTCTCGCTGTTCCTCGTCGCGCTCGCCGGCTGTGGCCTGCTCACGACGGTCGGCGTGATCGTCGCCATGGACACCTTCGGTCCGGTCTCCGACAACGCCCAGGGCATCGCCGAGATGTCCGGTGACGTCGACGGTGAGGGAGCGCAGATCCTCACCGAGCTCGACGCCGTGGGCAACACGACCAAGGCGATCACCAAGGGCATCGCGATCGCGACGGCCGTCCTTGCGGCGACCGCGCTCTTCGGCTCCTACACCGACGCCTGGCAGGGCGCCGTCCGTGAGCTCGACCCCTCGAAGATCGACCAGGCACAGGGCACCGCGTTCCTCAACAGCGCCTTCGGCTTGGTCACCTCGCCGAACACCCTCGTCGGTCTGATCCTCGGTGCCGCCGTCGTGTTCATGTTCTCCGGCCTGGCGATCAACGCCGTCACGCGGGCCGCCGGTGCCATCGTCTTCGAGGTGCGCCGCCAGTTCCGCGAGCACCCCGGGATCATGAACTACACCGAGAAGCCGGACTACGCGCGCGTCGTCGACATCTGCACCAAGGACTCGCTGCGCGAACTCGCCACCCCGGGTCTGCTCGCCGCTCTCACCCCGGTGGCGATCGGCTTCGGCCTGGGGATCGGCGCCCTCGCCGGCTTCCTCGCCGGCGCGATCGGCTCCGGCGCCCTGATGGCCGTCTTCCTGGCCAACTCCGGCGGCTCGTGGGACAACGCGAAGAAGATCGTCGAGGACGGCGCCCACGGCGGCAAGGGCTCCGAGGCGCACGCGGCCACGGTCATCGGTGACACCGTCGGTGACCCGTTCAAGGACACCGCCGGCCCGGCGATCAACCCGTTGCTCAAGGTCATGAACCTCGTGGCGGTGCTCATCGCGCCGGCCATCGTGACCCTCTCGATCGGTGCCGGTGAGAACGCGGCGATCCGCTACGGCATCGCGGCGGCCGCCTTCATCGTCATCGTGACCGCCGTCGCCATCTCCAAGCGGCGTGACCTGGCCATCGGACAGGACAGTGACCCGGATGCGGCGATCGCCGAGGAACAGCACCCGCAGCACCACCACGGCCCGGCTCAGGTGAGTGCTGCGACCCCCGCTGACGAGTCGGTCGACGTGGTCGCGTTCGAGAAGGAGAACCCGTCGATCTGACGGGTCGCCGACCGACGACGTCGGTATGCCGGTGGCCCGGTTCCCGCTCCGGGAGCCGGGCCACCCGGCATACCCCCGCCTGCCCGCCCCGCTAGGCTGACCGGCGATGCCCACCAACCTGCCTCGCCTCGATCCCGAGCTCGTCGCCGCGCTGCGCAGCGACCTCGTGGCGGCGGACTTCACCGTGTCCGGGGTGGCCGCGGTGCTCGGTCCGATGGCGCTGGCCGCCCTCGATCGGGAACAGGGGCTCCCCGCCCAACGGGTGACCGCCGACGACCCGCGCCCCGCCGCCGTGCTGGTCCGCCTCTTCACCCTGGGCGACCCGGTCGACGCCGCCGACGTTCAGCGGGCCATCCCCACCCTCGGACTGGCCGGGGCGAGCGCCCTGGGCCTGGTCACCGCCGAGGGCGACGCCGTCCGGGCGGTGGCCGACGTCCGTCCCTACGCGGCCGACGGCCGCGACTTCTGGATCGCCTCGGATCTGGCCGAACTGGCCACCGGACACCCCGTGCGTCCCGACCACGTGCTCGGCATCGGCGGGGCCTCGGCCACCCTGGCGGCGTGGACGCCCCGCCCGCAGGTGGGGTCGGCCCTCGACGTGGGCACCGGCTGCGGGGTCCAGGCCCTCCACCTGCTCGGGCACGCCGAGTCGGTCACCGTGACCGACCTGTCCGAGCGAGCCCTCACCTTCGCCCGGTTCAACGCCCTCCTCAACCGGGCGCAGTGGGACGTGCGCTCCGGGTCGATGCTCGCGCCGGTCGCCGGGCGGACCTTCGACCTGATCGTCAGCAATCCACCCTTCGTCATCACGCCCCGCTCCGGCGCCGTCCCGCACTTCGAGTACCGCGACGGGGGAGCGGCCGGGGACGCCGTGGTTGCCGACCTGGTGCGGTGCATCGGCGCGCACCTCAACCCCGGCGGGATCGCGCAGTTCCTCGGCAACTGGGAGGTGCCGCGCGGATCGTCCTGGGAGGAGCGGGTGCGGGGCTGGCTGACCGGGACCGGTCTCGACGCGTGGGTGGTCCAGCGCGAGGTGCAGGACCCGGCCGAGTATGCCGAGACGTGGGCCCGGGACGGCGGGCACCATTCCGGCACAGCGGACTTCGACCGCATGTATGCCGCATGGCTCGACGACTTCGCCAGCCGAGACGTGGAGTCGATCGGGTTCGGCGTGATCACCCTGCAGCGACCCTCGGGGGCGGTCGCGCGTGATCCCTTCCTCGACCTCGTCGAGGTGCGCCACCCGGTCGAGTCGCCGATGGGGCCGGCCGTGCTCGCCGGTGTCCAGGCCCGGACCTGGCTGGCCGAACACGACGACGACGCGATCCTCGAGACCCGCTGGGTGGCCGGCCCGGACGTCCATGAGGAACGGCACACGTTGCCCGGCGCGGCCGACCCGACCAGGATCCGGTGGCAGCAGGGAGGTGGCCTGCGACGCACCGTCGACCTCACGACGGTCACCGCGGCCTACGCCTCCGTCTGTGACGGCGACCTGAGCGCGCGGGCCGCGGCCGCCGCGATCGCCGGTCTGCTCGGGGCCGAGGACGCGGCGGTGCGGGGCGAGATCGTGGCCTTCATCCGCGACGTGGCCCGCGACGGACTGCTTCGGCTCCCGACCTGACCTCCCGGGGTTGTGAGTGAGCGCTCACTCAGTCTAGGATCGCCGGCGTGCCACCTCGCGCCCGACCGCTGACGCCCGACGTTCGTCGGTCGGCGATCGTCGCGGCCACTCTCCCCCTGGTCCTCGAACACGGCCGGGGGGTCACCACCCGTCAGATCGCGGACGCTGCAGGGGTGGCCGAGGGCACGATCTTCCGGGTCTTCGACTCCAAGGACGAGGTCATCGACGCCGCGATCGCGGCCGCCTTCGACATGGAGCCCTACATCGCCGCGGTTGAGGCCCTCGACCCTTCCGGCTCCCTCGACGACGTCGTGACCCGGGCCGCACAGCTCATGATCGACCGCTTCCAGCACATCTTCCGGTTGCTCTCGGTGCTGGGCCACAAGGGCCCCCCGCCGGTGCCTCCGCGACCGGACTGGATCGCGCGCATCGGGGCCGCCCACAAGGTCCTGCTCGCCCCGCACGCCCCGGAGTTGACCCTCCCCCCGCGTGAGGTGATGCGCTACGTGCGGCTGCTCGCCTTCTCCGGGAGCAACCCGCATATCACCGACGGTGCCACGCTCACTGCCGCACAGATCTCCGCCCTCGTCCTCGACGGCACCCGACGGAAGGCCACCTGATGCTCTGGAAGCTGATTCGCGCCCACCTGGCCCCCTACGGCGGTGCGGTCACGGCGGTGATCGTGCTGCAGTTCGTCTCGACCATCACCAGCCTCTACCTGCCCTCACTGAACGGCCAGATCATCGACCAGGGCGTGGCCAAGGGCGACACCGGCTACATCATGCAGCGCGGCGCCATCATGCTCGCCGTCTCGATCGTCAACATCCTGGCCACGGTCGCCATCGCGCGGAACGCCGCGGCCACATCGGCCGGCATCGCCCGAGACCTGCGGGCCGAGGTCTTCGACCGGGTCGGGGACTTCTCCGCCCAGGAGGTGTCCCACTTCGGAGCGCCGACGCTGATCTCGCGCAACACCAACGACGTCCAGCAGGTCCAACTGGTCGTCAACATGGGCCTGATGTTCATGGCCTCGATCCCGATCATGATGATCGGCGGCATCATCATGGCCCTGCGCGAAGACCTCGGGCTGTCCTGGCTGGTGGCCGTCGCGGTCCCGCTGCTGGGGGTCATCGTGGGCGCGATCGTGGTCCGGATGCTCCCGTGGTTCCGGAAGATGCAGGACTCGGTCGATGCGGTCAACCGGATCCTGCGCGAGCAGATCACGGGCATCCGCGTGGTCCGCGCCTTCGTCCGGGAACGCTTCGAGGAGAAGCGGTTCGACGACGCCAACGTCACCTACACCGGGACGGCGCTGGCCGTCGGCAAGCTCTTCGCCCTCGTCTTCCCGCTCGTCATGCTCGTCTTCAACGCCTCGTCGGTCGCCGTCCTGTGGTTCGGCGCCCACCGCGTCGACGCCGGGCAGATGGAGGTCGGGGCACTCACCGCGTTCATGACCTACCTGATGCAGATCCTCATGTCGGTGATGTTCGGGGTGATGATGTCGATGATGATCCCTCGGGCGGCCGTGTCCGCCGGGCGCATCGACGAGGTGCTCCGGACCGAGTCCAGTGTCCATGAGTCGGCCACCCCGGCCACCCTTCCCGTCGGTCGGCCGCTCTCGGTCGACTTCCGGGGGGTCGACTTCCACTACCCCGGCGCCGAACAGCCCGTCCTCTGCGGCATCACCTTCACCGCCGAGCCCGGCCAGGTCACGGCCATCGTCGGCTCGACCGGCGCCGGCAAGACGACCCTGATCGACCTCATACCCCGCTTGTATGACGTGACGGGAGGCTCGATTCGTTTGTCCGACAACGAGATTCGCGACCTCGCCCTGGGCGACCTGTGGTCTCGGATCGGCCTGGTCCCGCAGCGGCCGTTCCTCTTCAGCGGCACCGTCGCGAGCAACCTGCGCTACGGAGACCCCGACGCCACCGACGAACAACTCTGGGAGGCGCTGCGGGTCGCCCAGGCCGAGGACTTCGTCCGCGAGATGGACGGTGGGCTCGAGGCACGGATCGCCCAGGGCGGCACCAACGTCTCCGGTGGCCAGCGGCAACGCCTGGCCATCGCCCGGGCACTCGTGCGCCGACCCGAGATCTACCTCTTCGACGACTCGTTCTCCGCCCTCGACCTCTCGACCGATGCCCGCCTGCGGGCGGCGCTGCGGCCCTGGACCAGGGAGGCGGTCGTCATCGTGGTCGCACAGCGGATCTCGACCATCCTCGACGCCGACCAGATCGTCGTCCTCGACGACGGTCGGGTCGTCGGTCTGGGCCGACACGAGGAGTTGCTCGACACCTGCGCCACCTACCTCGAGATCGTCCAGTCGCAGGCCGTGCGGGAGGTGGCAGCATGAGTGACCGCATTCTCACCGAGGAGGAGAAGGCCGCCGAGCAGCGTCGTGGTCCGGTCGGCGGGGCGCAGCGCACCGGTCCGCCGCACATGCGGATGGGCCAGCCGACCGAGAAGTCCAAGAACTTCGGCCCCTCGGCACGCCGGCTGCTGGCGCTGATGGCCCCGGACAAGGTCGCCGTGTGGCTGGCGATCGCCTTCGCGGTGGTGTCCGTGACCCTGAGTGCGATCGGACCCAAGGTCCTGGGGCGGGCGACCGACCTGATCTTCTCCGGCCTGTTCAGCAAGCGGATCCCGGCCGGGGTCACCAAGGAACAGGCCGTCGCCGGCCTGCGTCAGGCCGGTCAGGGTCGGCTCGCCGACATGCTCAACGCGATGCAGGACATCCACCCCGGGCAGGGCGTGGACTTCGCGTCGGTCCGCAACGTCATCCTGCTGGCGCTGGCCCTGTATGCCGTGGCCAGCCTGCTCCAGTGGGTCCAGTCGCGGATCATCGTCACGGTCGTCAACGGCGCGGTCTTCCGACTCCGTCGCTCCGTGGAGGAGAAGCTCGGGCGACTTCCGTTGTCCTACTTCGACTCCCAGCCCCGCGGTGAACTGCTCAGCCGGGTCACGAACGACATCGACAACATCGCGCAGAGCCTGCAGCAAACCCTGTCCCAGTTGCTCACCTCGGCGCTGACCGTCCTGGCGATGCTCTCGATGATGTTCTACGTCTCCCCGCTGCTCGCGCTGATCGCGCTGGTGACCATTCCGATCTCGATCGGCATCACCGCGGTGATCGGCAAGCGTTCGCAAGCGCACTTCATCCAGCAGTGGAAGTCGACCGGTCAGGTCAACTCAATCGTCGAGGAGACCTTCACCGGGCTGGGCCTGGTCAAGGTGTTCGGCCGCCACGACGAGGCCGCCGCGCGGTTCGCCGTGGTCAACGAGGACCTGCGGACCGCGAGTTTCGGTGCGCAGTTCGTCAGTGGCCTGATCATGCCGATGATGATGTTCGTCGGGAACCTCAACTACGTGCTCATCGCGGTCGTCGGCGGGCTCCGGGTGGCGAGCGGATCGATGAGCCTCGGCGACGTCCAGGCCTTCATCCAGTACTCCCGGCAGTTCACCCAGCCGCTCACCCAGGTCGCCTCGATGGCCAACCTCATGCAGAGCGGGGTGGCCTCGGCGGAACGGGTCTTCCAGGTCCTCGACGCCCCGGAACAGACCCCGGACCCGGCCGAGCCCGAGGTGCTGGTGGACCCGCACGGACGTGTCGCCTTCGAGGACGTGAGCTTCTCCTACAGCCCGGACAAGCCACTCATCGAACACCTCGACCTCGCCGTCGAGCCGGGCCAGACGGTGGCCATCGTCGGGCCGACCGGCGCCGGCAAGACGACCCTGGTCAACCTGATCATGCGCTTCTACGAGGTGGACGGCGGGCGGATCACCCTCGACGGCATCGACATCACGAGACTGACCCGCGACAACCTGCGCAGCCACATCGGCATGGTGCTCCAGGACACCTGGCTGTTCGCGGGGACGATCCGGGAGAACATCGCCTACGGCCGTCCCGACGCCACCGAGGACGAGCTCCTCGAGGCGGCCCGGGCCACGTTCGTCGACCGGTTCGTGCACTCCCTGCCCGACGGCTACGACACGGTGCTCGACTCGGAGGCGGACAACATCAGCGCCGGCGAGAAGCAGCTGGTGACCATCGCCCGCGCCTTCCTGTCCGACCCGGCCCTGCTCATCCTCGATGAGGCGACCTCGTCGGTCGACACCCGCACCGAGGTCCTCGTCCAGCACGCGATGGCGGCCCTGCGGGCGGATCGGACGAGTTTCGTCATCGCCCACCGTCTCTCGACGATCCGGGACGCCGACCTCATCCTCGTCATGGAGGGTGGCCGCATCGTCGAGCACGGCACGCACGCCGAGTTGCTCGCCGCCGGCGGGGCGTTCGCCACGTTGTATGCCGCGCAGTTCAGCGCCGCGGTCGCCGACGGCGGCGCGGTCAGCGCGGCCGGTGGGGCCGGTCAGGGCGGGAGCGGGCCCGGCATACCCGCTGCCGCCGTCCGCTGAGGCGCCATCCCGACCGGCTGCCAACCCAGCGGCTGCCAACCCACCGGCCCCTCCGGCTTGAGTGCGTGAAGAAGGGTCGCGAACGCGACCCTTCTTCACGCACCTAGCGCAGCTGGCGGGGTATGGCGGGGGGCGCGGGGTATGCCGGGGGGCGCGGGGTATGGCGGGGGCGCGGGGAGGGCGCGGCGGCTCAGCGCTTCGGGGGGAGCGGGAAGAACCCCGACGTGCGGGCCATGTACTCCGGGTAGCCGGGCCGCTTGGCCATCTCCTGCTCGAGCAACCGGGCGCCGGTGCGGAAGGCGAGGAACCAGGTCATGGCCACGGGTGAGAGCACGGTGAGCACTCCGGGCCAGGCCTCCGCGGCGATCAGCCAGATCCCCCACCACACGGCGGAGTCGCCGAAGTAGTTCGGGTGGCGGGTCCAGGCCCACAGGCCGCGATCCATGATCTTGCCGCGGTTGGCCGGGTCCGCCTTGAAGGCCGCGAGCTGGGCGTCGCCGACGGCCTCGAAGAACACGCCCAAGGCCCAGACCGCGACCCCGATCCAGGCGAGGAGTCCGAGCGGGCGGCTGGTCGCCGCCGCCACGGTCAGTGGCAGGGCGACGAACCACGCGATGACGCCCTGGGTGACGAACACCCGCTTGAGGGCCCAGGCGAAGCGTTGGTCCTCGGGCAGGTGCGCCATCATCGCGGCATACCGGTAGTCCTCGCCGTGGCCGCGTGACCGGCGCCCGATGTGCCAGGCGAGCCGAACCCCCCACACCGTGGCGAGGAGGGCCAGCAGCAGCGAACGCGACCCCAGCCCGCCGACGAGAGCCACCGTCCAGGCGACGGCGACGAAGAACAGCCCCCAGACGGTGTCGACGACACTGACCCGGCCCGCCGCGCGCGACCAGAGGGCGGTGGCGACCACGAGCACGGTGACCGCGCCGGCCGAGGCGATCAGTGCCGACCCGAGGTCGGCCCAGGCGATGCTCATCGGGAGTCCGCCGTCGGGACGCGGAAGAGATGGTTCACGTGGGCCGCGGCGTCGACGACATCCGGCGGCAGCACCTCGCACCGCACGCTCGCCCGGATGTCGGGGGTGACCCCTCGACCGCCCAGGGCCAGGACGTGGCGCTCACCGAGCCGGCGCAGCGCCTCCGCGGCGCCGTCGAAGGCCGTCTCTCGGGTCGCGGAGAGGACGACGAGCTCGGGCTCGACGGTCCGGCAGGCCTTGGCCAAGGCTTCCAGCGGGGTGTCGGCACCCAGGAAGCGCACCTGCCAACCCATGGTTCCGAGAAGGACGCCGAGGCAGAGCAGGGGGATGTCGTGGTGCTCGTGCGGCGGGCAGGCGAGGACGGCCGTCGGGCCGGTCCCCGACGACCAGGTCAGGGCCAGCGAGGAGAGTCGATGACGGATGATCTGGCTCGCGAAGTGCTCGTGCGCCACGGTCAACTCTCCGCGCGCCCAGCCCTCGCCGATCGAGAACAGGAACGGCATCAGGGCCTGGCGGAGGAAGTCCTCGAAGTTCAACCCGTCGGCGAGCCGGTCGAGCACCACCTGGGCGCCGGCCTCGTCGAAGTCGTCGATGCACAGATGGAGCTCGGCGAGCGCCTCGCCCACCTCGTTGGTCGTCAGTCTCCCGTCGTCGGCCAGCCGCTGGCCGGTGCCGGCCCGCAGGCGTTCGGCGCGCAGCACGGTGCGGCAGGCCTCCGCGGCCGAGATGCCGTTGTCCCGCAACGTGAGGACCGAGCGCACGCGGCGCTCGTCGCCTTGCCCGTAGAGTCGGTAGCCACCCGTGGACCGGACCGGGCGGAGCAGACCGTACCGGCTCTCCCAGGCGCGCAGGACGTGGGCGCTCACCCCGACGCGGCGGCTCAGCTCTCCGATCCGCATCGCCGTCGGTTGGGTGGTCATGACGACCCATGGTAGGGGTTCGACAAGGACTTGACCATCCTTAGACAAACGTTGGACAATCGGTGACATGTCGGACAGGGCGGGAACCGCAGGCAGCGAGAGCGGACGAGAGCGCGGACGAGAGCGCATCGCGATCGTCGGGGCCGGGGTCTCGGGCCTCACGGCGGCGCACGTGCTCGCCCGTCGGCACGCGGTCACCGTCTTCGAGGCCGAGCCGCGCCTCGGGGGGCACGCCCACACCCATACCTTGCCCACCGGCGACGCCGGGACGGTCCGGGTCGACTCGGGGTTCATCGTGCACAACGACCGGACCTACCCGCTGCTGCGTCGCCTCTTCGCCGACCTCGGGGTCGCGGCCCGACCCACCGAGATGTCGATGTCGATCCACGACGAGTCCTCGGGCATCTCCTACGCGGGTGGGCGGGGCCTGCAGGGGTTCCTCGCCCGCCCGCGCCAGCTCCTCGACCGCGACTACCTGGTCATGTTGCGCGCGGTGCGTCGCTTCCACCGGGAGGCGTCGCGGTTCCTTGCCGAGGTGGCCGTCGACGACGACACGACCTATGGCGAGTTCATCGCCGGAGTCGGGCTTCCGGCCCCCTTCACGAGGCTGTATGCCGTGCCGCTCGTCGCCTGCGTCTGGTCCACGGAGGTGGGTCGGGCGCTGGACTACCCGGCCCGGCACCTGTTCGCCTTCCTGCGCAACCACGGGATGCTCTCGATCGGGGACTCCCCGCAGTGGTTCACCGTCGAGGGCGGGTCCCGCAGCTACGTCGACGCGCTCGCGGCGCGCCTGACCGACGTGCGCGTCTCCCGGGCGGTCCGATCGGTGACCCGCCACGCCGACGGCGTCGACGTGGTCGATGCCTCGGGAGCCACCGAGGCATTCGACCGGGTCGTCGTCGCCACCCACTCCGACACCGCGCTCGACCTGCTCGCCGACGCGACCCCGGCCGAGAAGGAGGTCCTCGGCGCGATCCGCTACACCCCCAACGAGACGGTGTTGCACTCCGACTCGACCCTGCTGCCGAGCATTCCGCAGCTGCGGTCCTCGTGGAATTACGTGATGCCCGCCGGCGCGTCCTCGTCACTGCCGGTCGTCACCTACTGGATGAACAAGCTCCAGGGGCTCCCCGAGGACCTCCCCCTGCTCGTGACCCTCAACGCCACACACCGGATCGACCCGGCCAAGGTGATCGCCACGATGGCCTACTCCCACCCCCTCTTCGACGTCGACGCGATCCGGGCGCAGCGCCGACTTCCCGAACTCACCACCTCCCGCACGGCGTTCGCCGGGGCCTACCATGGCTGGGGATTCCACGAGGACGGCGCGCGCTCCGGTGTCGCGGCGGCCGAAGCGTTCGGGGTGGCCTGGTGAGCGAATCCAACAGTGTCCGGGAGTCCGTCGATGGCCTTGTGCCACAACGGGTTTCCCTTCCGCCGCTGCCCGCGGTGGTGCTCGGGTCGGTGCACCACGTGCGCTACCGGCCGCTGCGCCACGCGTTCACCCACGCCCATCACCAGTGGCTGGTCGACCTCGATGCCGGCACGACCCACCCGCGGTGGTTGCGCCGCCTGTGCGACGTGCGCCCCGAAGACCACCTCGCCGGGCCGAGCTCGTTCGCGGCGCTCAAGGGCCAGGTCCTGGCCACCGTGACCGCCGCCGGGGTCGAAACGGAGGCGGTCACCCGCGTGGTGCTGCTGGCGCACGCGCGCGTCCTCGGACACGTCTTCGACCCGCTCAGCACCTACTGGTGCCTGGCCGACGACGGGACCGTCGTCGCGGCCCTCCTCGAGGTCCGCAACACGTATGCCGGGCGCCGCGCCTACGTCGTCCGACCGAACGCGTCGGGTCGGGCCGAGGTAACCAAAGACTTCGTCGTCTCGCCCTTCAACGACCGGACCGGCCGGTATGCCGTCCGGCTGGCCCTCTCGCCCGAGCGGGTCGCGACGTCGATCGCCCTGTCGGCGAACGACATACCCATCCTCTCGGCGGCGACCTGGGGCACCCCCCGCCCGGCGACCACCGCGACCATCCTGCGCACCGCCCTCTCCGCCCCGCTGATGCCGCAACGGGTGTCGTTCCTCATCCGGTGGCACGGCATCCGACTGTGGGCGCGGCGCCTGCCCATCCGCACCCCCAAGGAGCTGCGTCGATGACCACCTACGACCTCAACCCCGAGCGCTTCCCCGGGCACGAGGCCACCCGACACTCACCCGAGAACCGGTCCGAGTCCTCCACCCCCGAGGTTCACGGGTCCCGCCCCGTGACCGGCGGCCGGGTGGCCCGGCTGCTCGTCACCCGGATGGTGCGGCGGCTCCCGGTGCGCCTGCGCCACCCCGATGGCAGCGTGATCGGGGGCGGGGACGCCCGATCCCCGATCCTCGAGCTGCACGACCCCGAGGCGTTCTACCGGCGGCTGGAGGCCCACCCGAAGATCGGGCTCGGTGAGGCCTACATGGCGGGCGAGTGGGGCGTGGCGGCCGACACGGACCTCGCGGATGCGCTGGCCCCGTTCGCCGCGCGCCTGGCCACCCTGGTGCCCAAGCCGCTCCAGGCCCTGCGGGGGTTGGTCGACGAGGCGTTGCCGCACACGCAACGGAACACCCCCGAGGGGTCGCGGGCCAACATCGAGGCCCACTACGACCTGTCCAACGACCTGTTCACCCACTTCCTCGACCCGTCGATGACCTACTCCTCGGCCCTCTTCGACGTCGGGCGTCCGTGGGCGGAACAGTCGCTACTCTCGGCCCAGCACCGCAAGATCGACGCCGTGCTCGACGCGGCGCGGGTCGGCGCGGACTCCCGCGTCCTCGAGATCGGCACCGGGTGGGGGGAACTGGCCCTGCGGGCCGCGGGACGCGGTGCCCGGGTCACGACGATCACGCTCTCGCGGGAACAGGCCGCGCTCGCGGCGCAACGGGTCGAGGCCGCCGGGATGTCCGACCGGGTCGACATCCGGCTCGTGGACTACCGGTCCGTGACCGGGGAGTTCGATGCGGTCGTCAGTGTCGAGATGATCGAGGCCGTCGGCGAGGAGTACTGGCCGACCTACTTCGCGACGATCGACCGGGTCCTGGTCCCTGGCGGCGTGGCCTGTGTGCAGGCCATCCTGATGGACCACGCCCGGTACCTCGCGACCCGCAATTCCTACGGATGGATCCAGAAGCACATCTTCCCCGGCGGCCTCATCCCCTCCCTCACCGCGATCCGGACCGTCGTGCAGGACGACACGGCCCTGCGGGTGACGAACGTCCACGCGTTCGGCCAGCACTACGCCGAGACGCTGCGTCGGTGGCGGCTGCGCTTCGACGAGCAGTGGCCGACGATCGCCGGCTTCGGGTTCGACGACCGGTTCCGGCGGATGTGGGAGTTCTACCTCGCCTACTGCGAAGCCGGGTTCCGCACCGGGTACCTCGACGTGGCGCACGTGACCCTGGCGCGTCCGTGACGACTGTCCTCGTCACCGGGGCGACCGGGTACGTGGGCGCTCGCCTCACCCCTCGGTTGCTCCAGGAGGGGTATGCCGTGCGCGTCCTCACCCGGTCCGCGCACCGGCTCGCCGATCGAGACTGGGTGGACGCCGTCGAGGTGGTCGAGGGTGACGCCACCTCGTCGGCCGTGCTCGACCGGGCCTGCGCCGACGTCGACGTCGCGTACTACCTGCTGCACTCGATGGACGGTCGGGGCGACTTCGTCGAGCGCGACCGCGACCTGGCGCGGCGGTTCGGGCTGGCCGCCCAGCGGGCCGGGGTCGGTCGGATCGTCTACCTCTCCGGGCTGCACCCCGAGGGCGAGCTCTCCGACCATCTGGCCTCGCGGGTCGAGGTCGGCCATCTGCTCATGGCCAGCGGCGTGCCCACGGCCGTGCTCCAGGCCGCGGTCGTCGTCGGGTCGGGATCGGCGTCCTTCGAGATGCTGCGCCATCTGACGACCCGGCTGCCGGTCATGGTGACGCCCAAGTGGCTGGGCAACCGGATTCAGCCGATCGCGGTGGCCGACGTGATGTACCTCCTGATCGCGGCGGCCCACCTCCCGCCCGAGGTCAACCGGGCCTTCGACATCGCCGGCCCGGACGTGCTGACCTATCGCGAGATGATCGACCGGTTCGCCCGGATCGCGGGCCTGCCGGCGCGCCGGATCGTGACGGTGCCCGTGCTCACCCCGTTGCTGGCCAGTCACTGGGTCGGGCTGGTGACACCGGTGCCGACCGGTCTGGCGAAGCCGCTCGTCGGCAGCCTCCTGCACGAGGTCGTCGCGACCGAGGACGACCTCGGCCGGCGCTGTGATCGGCCCCGTGAGCAGTTGACCGGTTTCGACGACGCCGTCCGGGCCGCCCTCGTCGGCGACGACGCCGATCCCCGCCCCGAGCCGGGTACGGTCGATCCGGCCCGGATCACCGCGGCCGATCCGTCGTGGGCAGGGGCCAGGAGGGGCGCGTGAGCGACCACGAACCGTCGCTGGTGCAGGAGGTGGGCAACTTCCTGCGCGCCGCGCTGGTGACCCCCGTGCCGCGCGACCACCACGAACCCGACGCCGCCTTCCACCGGCGCCGGGTCGTCGCTGTCCTGACCCTCCTCGTCGGGGCGCTCGTCCTCGGGTGGGCCCTGCGCCTGCCCCCGGGCGACCCGTTGTTCTACGTCGGGACCCTGACCCTGGCCCTGGTGTGGGGAGTGGGGTCGCTGTTCTCGGGTCGCCTCCACCTGGGGCACGCATGGACCCGATCGGGGGGCACCAGCCGGGCCGTCGTGCAGTCGCTCGTGCTGGGGGCCGCCCTGGTCGCACTCTTCCTCGTCGGCGCGCTCGTCGTGGCGCGGATCCCCGTCCTGCGCGCCCCCGTCGACGGCCTGCTCGCGCACGCCAGCGTCGGCTCACTGCCGGTCGTGGCGATCCTCACCGCCGTCAACGGGGTGGCCGAGGAGCTCTACTTCCGGGGGGCGCTCTACGCCGGGATCGGACGGCACCGCGCCGTGGCCCTCACCACCGTCGTCTATGCCCTCGTGACGGCGGCCGCGGGCATTCCCCTGCTCGTGCTCGCCGCTGCGCTGCTCGGCCTCGTGACCGGCCTGCAGCGTCGGGTCACCGGTGGGATTCTCGGACCCATCGTCACCCACCTCACCTGGTCGCTGGGGATGCTCTTCCTGCTGCCCGTGGTGCTGCGGGCAGCGGCGTGACCGAGGTCCTCTGGCTGCGCCGGGACCTTCGTCGTGGCGACCTCCCCGCGCTGGGCGTGGCCGCGGCCGACGGTGACCCGGTGGCCCCCCTCTTCGTGCTCGACCCGGCTCTGGTCGCCTCGGCGGGCCCGGTGCGCCGGGCGTGGCTGGCCCGTACCCTCGCGGCCACCGTGCAGGCGTACGAGGGCGCGCTCCACGTGCGGGTGGGTGACCCGGCGGCGGTGGTGCCGGCGTTCGCCCGTGAGGTTGGTGCCCGGGGCGTGCACGTGACCCGGGAGACGACCCCCTACGGGGGGCGTCGGGACGAGCGGGTCCGCCGCGAACTCGCCGCCGCCGGGGTCGACCTTGTCGCCACCGGGACCCCGTATGCCGTCGGGCCCGGCGTGCTCACCAAGGCCGACGGGGGCCCCTATCGGGTCTTCACGCCGTTCCTGCGGGCCTGGCGCGCCCACGGCTGGCCGGGACCGGCGGTCGAGCCGGCGGACCTTCGGCTGGAAGGGCCCGTGCGCGTCGCGGCGGCGTCGCGCGACGAGCTGGTCGCCGACCTGGACCCGCGCCTCGACGTGGGACTTCCCGAGGCCGGTGAGGACGCCGCCCTGAGTCGCTGGCGCGCGTGGCGGGCCGACGGCGGGGTCACGGCATACGCCACCGATCGTGACCGGCCCGATCGCGACGGGACCTCCGCGCTCTCCCCGCACCTGAAGATCGGCAGCCTCCATCCCCGCAGATTGCTCGCCGACCTCGCGGGGGACCAGGGAGCGGGGGCGCGGGCGTTCGTCACCGAACTCGCCTGGCGGGAGTTCTACGCGGACGTGCTGTGGCACCACCCGGCCAGCGCCTGGCGGGACCTGCGGCCGACCTTGTCGCAGCTGACCTACGACGACCCGGGCGCGCAGGTCGAGGCGTGGCGCGCGGGCCGCACCGGCTATCCGATCGTCGACGCCGGGATGCGCCAGCTGCTGCGGACGGGGTGGATGCACAACCGGGTGCGGATGATCGTGGCGAGCTTCCTCACCAAGGATCTGCACGTCTGGTGGCCCGTGGGTGCCCGGCACTTCATGGAACACCTCGTCGACGGGGACGTCGCCTCGAACTCCCACGGCTGGCAGTGGGTGGCCGGCACCGGGACCGATGCGGCACCGTACTTCCGGGTGTTCAACCCGGTGACCCAGGGCCTGCGTTTCGATCCGGCGGGGGAGTACGTGCGAGCCTGGGTTCCGGAGCTGGCGCACCTCCCCGGGGCCCTCGCCCACGAGCCGTGGACCGTCCCGGACGGGTATGCCGGGGGCTATCCCGAGCGGATCGTCGACCACGCGCAGGAGCGCCGCGAGGCCCTCGCCCGCCTGGCCGCCGTCCGGCAGGGCCCGCCCGACGGCATGGATCCCGCCTGACCGGTCGACGCCCGGGTGTCCTCAGTGCGAGTGGCCGACGTGCCCTTCGGGGATCGGGGCGACCCGTCCGGAGAGCAGCGGGAGGGCCGGGTCCCAGTGGGTGCCGTCGCGGGCGTCCCGGCGTCGCCGGGCGATCGCCGAGAGGGCCTCGAGGACGACCCGATTGGCCAGCGCCGCCGTGATGTCGGCGTGGTCGTAGGGCGGGCTGACCTCGACGACGTCGAGGCCGACGACCGGCAGCTCGAGGCAGATCCGCCGCACGGCGTCGAGCAGTTGTCGGGCGCTCAGCCCGCCGGGTTCGGGCGTGCCGGTGCCGGGGGCGTGCCCGGGGTCGCAGACGTCGATGTCGACCGACAGGAAGACCCCCTCGCACTCGTCGGTGGCGATCGTGAACGCCTCGCTCAGGCAGGCCTCGAGACCGCGGTGGACGATCTCGGTCATCTCGTAGGAGCGCATCCGCTGCTCGGCCATCCACTGCAGGGTCTCGGGACCGGGCCAGTAGCCCCGCAGCCCGACCTGGAGGAAACGATCGCCGCGCAGCGCGCCGGACTCGATGAGCCGCCGCATCGGCTGCCCATGCCCCCAGAGCGACCCGAACTCGATGTCCCCGGTGTCGGCGTGCGCGTCGAAGTGGATCATCGAGACCCGGCCGTGGCCGAGGACGTTGGCGCAGCCCTTGGCGTCCGGGAAGGCGATCGAGTGATCGCCGCCGAGGATGATCGGGATCGCTCCGGACTGCACGACGGTCGTGACGGCCGCCTCCACGCCGGCCAGCGCCCGTTCGATGTCACCGGGGGGCATCTCGACGTCACCGGCGTCCAGCACGCGCAGGTCCTGCAACCCGTCGGTGCGCAGCGCCAGCGACGGTCGGGACCCGTCGTGTGGCAGGTAGTCGGTCATCCTGATGGCCTGGGGCCCGAACCTGGTGCCCGGCCGGTGCGACGTGCCGCCATCGAACGGGGCCCCAAGGATGACGACGTCGGCCCCGGCATACGTCTCGGGTTCGGCGAGGTCGCACCGGTCGACCCCGAGGAAGGTGATGTCGGGGCCGAACTGGGGGCCGTAGCGGCTCACCAGGTCACCGCCCCGTCGACGCTCCAGGCCTCGAGCACGCCCGCGTCGTCGCTCACGGTCCCGCCGCGGTTCCAGAGCCGGAGGTAGAGGTCGACCGCCGATCCGCGCACGGTCGGCAGGGCGGCGACGGCGGGATCGTCCGCGTCGGGCCCGACGACGCGACGTGAGCGCACCGGGGCGTCACTGACCTCGACCACCCAGGAGAGGGGCACGTCGGTGGGGAGGACGCGCACGGCATACGGGGTGGTCGAGCGGAGCCGGCCCTTGGAGCGCGGCCAGAAACCAAGGAGCAACTCGTCGACGCCGTCGGCGGCGAGGTCCTGACCGAACCAGGCGTCGTCCGCGCGCAGCGCCCGTCCCTGCTCGGCCGCGACCGCGTCGAGGGCATGGACGGTTGTCTCGTGACACTGGCGCCGGGCCCAGAACTGGCGGGGCGGCG
>WBZS01001087.1_pt1 | contig 24288 bp, 24 predicted proteins | sample 5204201 | NCBI WGS metagenome assembly WBZS01 (sample SAMN12344357, study PRJNA552823) | activated sludge metagenome | biome: Activated sludge suspended growth; feature: Nitrification reactor; material: Wastewater; isolation source: activated sludge from nitrification reactor of wastewater... | reverse complement strand
GGCGAAGCCGGCTAAAGAGTACTTTTGTGAAAAACTGTCTCAAAGCTATTGACACGCACCGCTTTCGATTCACCAACTCTTCGCCCTGACTCAGACACGCCGCCATCCGACGACTTCCATAAAACGGCGTCTTCATGTACTGCTCGTCGATCCTTCGCATCAGCTCCAAATTCTCCGGCGACTCTCCCACGGCGCCGTAATATGCCGACGATCGATTCAGACCCAATAGTTCACACTGACGACGAACACTCAACTCCGCATGGCCCCACTCCAACTCCTTTCTCCGTGACTCCACCGACTCACTCAGCTTTTTTTAAGCCATTCCAATTCCATCTTCAGGCGACCTATCTGCTCATACAGCTCCGCTGTCTCCTTCTTCTCTTCGCTTGCTGATCGAACACTGTCTACTCCACTCTCGAACAACCTTTCCGCTCCTTCCATCAATTGCTTCTTCCAGTGGTAGATCGTCACTGGATGAACTCCGAATCTCGAAGCCAACTCACTGACCGTTTCCACCTCCTTCACCGCTGCTATCGCCACCTTCACCTTGAACGATGCCGAATGGACCTTCCGCTTGCTTCCCAACTACCACCTCCCTTTTTCTGACCTGGGCACCCTAGCCTACCTCCCGGTCCAGTTTTCGGGGTCCATCGTATTCCTTCAAATCGGTCAAGGGCCTTGAACGCGGAAAGGAACGCGTCTTGGACGGCATCGGCAGCGTCGTGTTCGCTGGACAGGAATCGTCGCGCCATCGTGAGCATTCGGCCAATGTTCTGTTGAACGAGGTCTTCGAACGCTCGGTTGTCGCCGGCGCGAAGTCGGGAGAGCAGGTCCGGTTCCATGGCAAGAGTTTCGGCGGTCATGATTTCTCCACGTGCAAGAGGGCTGCGATGTAAGGGGAACATGCGGTGAGCTGAGCGCGGGAACAAATAAGATCGGCCAAGATTTTCGAACCGGCCGCGTCGGTGAACGACAGGCCCGATAGGTCGAGTTGGAAAGCCCCATCGATATTGGCGAAGGCGTGCAGCGTTTCCTCGATCCAAGGGCCGAGGAGCTTGCCTTCGAGCCTGAAGAGGACTGTCGATTCGTCGACCATTTCTTGGGTGATTCGAAGCATGGCGAACATCTCCCGTTGGGCTGAAAACATGTAAAAGCGAACGAAGTGCCAAACTTGAAATGAATGAGACCGTCTCGCGTATCATCTTTTATTTCAATGAGTTACGGATCACTCGCAGAGAAATTCGCCCCCTCCGATATTTCGCAGGAGCCCTTCAAACCCACGAACCTTCGTGGCCGCCACGAAATTCGGTGGGTGGGGGAATTGTGGTCGCGTAAAATCCGAGAAGCCAGCCGGTGCGCATACACGTGGGTCTACCCAAGCGGAGCTTCCATGAGCGTTTCTTCCCGCCAATTGGCGACGCTGTCGGAAAAGGAAATCGAATCGCTTCGTCGGGTCATTGAGGAGACGGCGTCCGATACCGGGGAGGTGTATTTCCAAAGGTTGGTCCGTTCGTTGGCCGAGGCGTTGAACGTAAAGCATTCGTTGGTTGCGGAATTCGTAACGGATCGCCGCGTTCGTACGCTCGCTTGTTGGCAACGAGATCACCTTGCGGCGAACTTCGAGTATGACCTACCAGGAACACCGTGCGAGGATGTTGCCACGGGGCATCTTTGCCACCATCCGACGGGCGTAGCGAAGAAGTTTCCTTTGGACGTTTCCTTGGCGGAGATGGGGATCGAGAGCTATTTGGGCGTTCCCTTGAATGCGCCTGACGGAGCGAAGCTTGGGCACTTGTGCGTCTTCGATCCAAAACCGATGCCGTCGGAGCCAAAGAATTTGCTTGTTTTTCACATCTTCGCTGCCCGCGCCGCGGCAGAGTTGGCGCGATTACGGCTCGAAAAAAGCCTAGCCGAGAGCGAACAACGATTCCGCGACCTCTACGAAGAAGCCCCAATCGCCTACGTGAAGGAGGATCTCGAATCGAAGTTCATTAGTGCCAATCGAGCGGCTATGCGGATCCTCGGCATCACGGCGGAAGAGGTTCCCGGAATGGTTGGCATTTCGCTCGTTCCCGACACACCCGAGGCGCAGCGGCGGGTGAAGGACGCCTTTGAGTCGATCGGCCGAGGCACCGACACCAGCGGCGTGGTGTTGGAACTTCGGCGCAAGGACAACGGCAAGCCGATCTTCATTCAATGGTGGTCCAAGCCAGAGCCGGGCGGGAAATATACACGCACGATGTTTGTCGACATCACCGAGCGGGTGCTGATGGAGCAGGAGAAAAATCGACTCGCCGCCCAGAATGTGTATTTGCAGGAGGAAATCAAGTCGGTCCACAACTTCGAAGAGATCGTCGGCCAAAGCCCGGCGGTGTTGGAAGTGATTGAAAAGGTTAACCGCGTGGCCAAGACGGATGCGTCGGTCCTGATCACGGGTGAAACCGGAACGGGGAAAGAGTTGTTCGCCCGCGCGATCCATTCAGCCAGCAAGCGGCACGACAAGCCGCTCATCAAGCTCAACTGCGCCGCGTTGCCTTCGAGCCTGGTCGAATCGGAACTTTTCGGCCATGAGAAGGGAGCGTTTTCGGGAGCGATACAACGGCGAATCGGACGGTTCGAACTCGCTCACGGCGGCACGATCTTTCTGGACGAGATCGGCGAAGTTCCCATGGATGTGCAGGTGAAGCTTTTGCGGGTGCTTCAAGAACGTGAATTTGAGCGCGTAGGCGGGGCAGAGCCGATCAAGGTCGATGTTCGCGTGATTGCCGCCACCAATCGCGACCTGCCCACAGCGATTCGCGAGGGGAAGTTTCGCGAAGACCTGTTCTATCGCCTGAACGTATTTCCGTTGACTCTGCCGCCGCTCCGCGAACGGATTGGCGACGTGCCCTTGTTGGTGCAGTTCTTGGTGGGGAAGTTCGGCGCCCGCGTGGGCCGAAAGATTGAGTCGATCGATAAACCGACCATGGATTGGCTGGCGAATTACCGTTGGCCGGGGAATATTCGAGAGCTGGAAAACGTGCTCGAACGGGCAATTATCCTTTCCAACGGTCCCGTTTTGGCGTTGGATCCGACCATGTTCGCCGCCTTCCCTCTAGAGAAAGTCGCGGCGAAGACGGCGAAGGCTGAAGCAGCTCCGCACTCGGCGGGCGATAGCCTGGAGTCGATCGAGCGGAACCATATCGTCCGTGTGCTCACGCAGGCCGATTGGGTGATTGAAGGGCCCCGCGGCGCGGCGAAGATCTTGGATCTCCATCCGAACACGCTGCGGAGCCGAATGAAAAAACTGGGAATCCAACGAACGAAGGGAACTTAAAGACAGTCGTCATGTCGATCATGCAAAGCCCAGCGCCCTGAGTAGGGGTAGTTGTCGCCAACGAAAGGCCAGCACCACGAGCGACCCCACAGCGACTATCAACGCGAGGCCGAACAACAGGCCGCCATCGCTTTCGCCGGTAGCGGGATTTCGAATCTCAAGGCCTAGCGATGTCAGGTGCGTGAAGATCGCTCCAGAGATGACGGCCAAGGATAGCAAGGCGCCGACCGCCGCCGTTTGAGGGATGAGCAGCAGGCCAACGCATACGAGTTCGAACACCCCCACGGCCGTCGCCGCAGGCCTACCGCCCCGTTCACCGAAGATGACTTGCGTCTCTGGGGCGTAGGTAAACTTGAAGTAGAGCGTCTGCGCCAAGATGAGCGCGACGACGACCTGGGCGATCCAGGGAACCGCTTTGATCCACGTTCTCGCCTCGCAAGCTGGTCCGCATTCCGTTGCTGTCATCGCCAAGATACTGTTCGATTCTTGTAGCATCGGTCCACTCCCAAAGAAGAAGCTTGTTGATCAGGCACAGCTCTTAGGATGCCGACGTACCGAAACGGGTTGCGGCTCCAAGGCCGATTTATCGTCGACGGATGCTCGACACGAACGGTTGAAACACTAGCAAATCATTCTGTTGCTCCAACCTTCCCGTCATCTCGACCTGGTCGCCGACGAATGGAAAAAGGGCTTCGTTCGCGGCCGATCCATCGGGCATCACGAGAAGGTAAAAGGTCTCGTGACCGTCACCAGTGCGGGTGACGAGCATCGGCGGAATGCCGCCGGCGATGCAGCGCATGGCGCATGCTTTGTGCGTCTTGCCGCCGCCGGGTTTCATGGCTCCGAGATAGCATTTCGGATCGATGATCTCCCCGCGTAGCGTGATCGAATCCGCCAAGGTCCGCGGCAAGGCCCATCCCAGGAACGGCAACTCTTTTGCTTGGGATTCCGTCAACGGCCGCATGCCTGAATCGCCGGGCGACAAAGCCAACATCCAGCGATCGCCGCGATGCAACACGGTCCCTTGGACTTCGACGGGCACGCCCTCGGGTCGACCTTCGACGATCTTGGAAACCCGCGGCAAGGCGCCAAACTTTCCGTCTTCGACCAGCAGAAAGGTGCGTGGCGGATCGTTCGGTTGGTCGCCGGGCACACGGAGCATCGCATACGGCTTGGCGAACGCGACGCCACGAAGGACTACGACCTTGTCGTCTTCCCAATGCCCCGCTCCAGGATTTCGCTGGAAAAACGCCAGCGTTCCCGCGGTGATCACACCGAGGAACAGCAAGGTGAACACCATGGGATTCAGAAAGCGAACATAGCTTCGAGGCGTCTGCAACCAGCCCACGAAGAACTCATCCTGCGGGGTATTCACCGACATGTTGAACTTCCTCGATACAAGCGGGTTCGACTAAGGTACCGGGCGATAGCGGGACCGGATGGATCCACACGCGATTGCCGACCACCCGAACGCGATACGTGGCGATCCGTTCCTGGAAGGGCGGCGGCGATTGGCCATCGTGGGGACGATACTCCCAGCCGTGCCAAGGGCAGGTGATGCAACCGTCGACGATTTTTCCTTCCCCCAGTGGGCCCCGTTGATGGGCGCAGAGATTGGTGACGGCCGAGATCTTGCCGTCGTACCGAAAAACCGCGATTCGTTCACAGCCGACCAAGCAAACGACCTTGGCGCGATGGTTCTGGATCTCGTCCACGCCACACACGTCGATCCAGACTTCCTCGGCGTTCTCCCCCGCGGTTGTTGCGTGGGGTGTGTTGCCTGCGGAGCGATCGCGACGGTATTCGTAACAGCCAGTTACCAGATGTAAGCCAACGACCACCGTGACGCCGATGCCCATGATCGCAAGGTAGATCAAGTTTCCCTCGGCATGCAGTGCGCCCAAGGCCACGTGAAACACCAGGAACGCGTAGGCAGGGTAGACGAGCATGTGGATTCCTTTCCACACGCCGGGCGACAAGTTCTTCTGCCAAAAATCGTGGCTCGTGACGGCCATCACAAACAGGATCACCAGCGCGAGGATTCCCAAAGTTTCGAACGGGAAGGCCGACAGCGAATCGTAGTTTGTATTCGTGCCGAGTAAGGACAGAAGCGGATTCACGTTGCCAAACCCGTGGTAGTACCCGGTCGCCAACGCGCCATGTGCTAACCCAACGAAAAACGTGGCCACGCCGAGATGCCTGCGGTTGTACAAGAGTGGCAGAAATCGGCGGTCAAGTCGGGCGAGGGGGCCGATGCACAGGACGATGTGCAATAGTAAAAAGGCACACGTTCCCAGTCCGCGAAGCAGGAGGATCTCGTTGCTGCCTGGCCAAACGAGCTTGCCGACCAGGAAAAAGACCGCCAGATAGCCGCCGATTCCGAGTGCCAACACGATGTCATAGGCACGTTTGTTGCGATTCCACTTAACAGGTGAGTATTGCACGCTCATGGGGCCATCCCGTTCCAGCCGATCATGACGCCAATGAGGACCACTGGTCCCAACACGAGCCAGATCCAAAGATGCCATCGCCGATGATTCGAAGTCATGAGTGCGACTCGCCTTTCGGAGCGTGCAGCCAACGTCGGAGTATCAACGGCCAAAGTGCTACGCATCCGGGCAGAATGAGAAGCCGAAAGGAAACGGACGTACCGGCCGCGGCCGCATCGACTTTGTCGACGCCACGGCAAATGAATGGAACGCCCACGGCCAATCCGACCAGCAGGTACGTTCCTAAGGCCCATAAGATAATTTCCGCAACAATCATGGTTGTTTCCTCACTCCACGGAATCGGGCGAGAAGATCGTTCGTCCTCCATCGACGGGCAAACAGACGCCGGTCACGAAATCGTTGTCCACGAAGAAGAGCACCGCTTGGGCGATGTTCTGGGGTTGGCCTTCTCGCTTCACAAGCGTGGCGTGGATGGCCTGTTGCTTTTCCGCCTCGGGCAGATCCGGCGGCAGCATCACGGGCCCCGGGAGGATGCAGTTCACGCGCACGGCGGGATTTCGACTGCCCAGCTCCACCGCCATCACGCGGGTCACGGTCGGAATCGCCCCCTTTGAAGGAAAATAGGCGGCGTAGTTGAGGTACGGTCTTTGCGTGGCCCAATCGCCGATGGTGATGATGCAACCGCCTTCTTTTTGCTTCGCCATCGCCAGCCCGGCTTGCTGTGTGCACAGGAATGTGCCGAGCGTGTTGGTCTCGAAATAATGGCGAACGTCCGATGCCGTCACGTCTTCAAGTCGTTTGCTTTTCCACGCTGCGGCACAGTTCACCAAAACATCCAGGCGCCCAAAGTGGTCCTGAGTTTGACGAACGAGCGTCTGTACCGCTTTCTCATCCGTCAAATCGGCCTGGAGGGCGATTGCCTGAACGCCTTGGTCCTTGAACGCGGCCACGGCGTCGTTGGCTTCCGTCGCGGAACTGCGATAGTGAATCGCCAGGGAATACCCGCGTTTCGCCAAGGCCTCGGCCACGTGCGAGCCCACCCTACGCTTCCCCGCACCTGTCACCAACGCCACTTTTCTCACGCTCATGAAGTCCTCCATTCCTTAATTCTGTGTTCGCATCTTCCTTGGATGTCCGTCGGATCGTTGGGTTACAGAACACGTGGAAAAAGTTACGGCCCAGATTCGTGTAACCATTTTCTTCGCGCAACATCCAATTGTACGACAACCTCGAATCATTTCCCGAACGGAGGCTTGCACGTGATTGCGGTTCTTGAACACGATTCGAAAACGTCGGCGCAAATCGGCGTCCAACCATTGGTCGTGGTGTTGCAGCAGCTCGCCGATCTGCTGCACGCGACGACCGACGAACAATACGCCATGAAACCCGTGGGCGTGGTGAATAGCAGCATGGGTGGCCATGTTCGCCACTGCCTGGACCATGTGGAATCCCTGCTCATGGGACTTGGCATTGCCGCGATCAACTACGACGACCGCCGCCGAGGTACGGACGTGGAGACGAACCGCCGTTCAGCGCTTCGTTCCATCGTGCGTCTCGAAAACGCCCTTGCGGAAGTGAATGATTGGTCCATCGATGAGCCACTCCGCTTGACCACGTTGATTTCCGCCGACGGCCCGCCCATTCTCGTGGAAACCTCGCTGGGCCGGGAGTTGGCTTTCGTGTTGAGCCATACGGTGCATCACAACGCTCTGATCGGCGTGATCGCGAATCTGCTGGGAATTGCCGTGCCTGAGCGATTCGGGTACGCCCCATCCACGGTGGCTCATCTGGAGAAAATTCGATGTGCACAGTAACGATCCTTCCGCTCGAACGGGACGGTTTTCGCATCGCCTGCAACCGCGATGAAGCCAATCATCGGCCTTCGGCATTGTCTCCGCAATACCGCCGCTTCGGCGACCGAACGGCGATCCTGCCGATCGATCCCGTGTCCGATGGGACGTGGATCGCCGTCAACAACGCCGGCCTGGCGATGGTCTTGCTCAATCGAAATGCCACGAACGGAAGTGAAATCGCACGGTCGCCGGCCCGCAGTCGTGGAACGATCATCACGAGCCTTCTTCATTGCGACAGTCTCGACGACGCCAAACGTTCCGCCCGCGAGTTGGCAACAGAATCGCTCGCGCCGTTTCGCCTGATCCTGGTGGGGCAAGGCGAAGTCGTTGAAGCTTCCGTCGTCGATCGAAGGGTGCTCGTGGTGGAACGAACACCTGCCGAGCTTCCGTTGCTGTTCACATCCTCCAGTCTGGGGGACGCTCTGGTAACGCCGCCGCGTCAACAGCTCTTTGAGGAATGGTTCGCTGGCCATGAACCGACGCCCGATCTGCAAGACCGATTCCATCGGCATGCTTGGCCGGATCGAAAGGACGTCAGCGTGTGTATGCGTCGAATGGACGCACGCACGGTCAGTCATACGGTGATCGAGCTTCACCACGCGTTGGCCAGCCTCACCTATTTCCCTCAGGCCCCCGACGAACCGGATACGTTTGTTCGTCTCGTCCTTCCCCACCAATCAATGGTAGCACGATGAATGCTCGACCCGTTTCGCCTTCGCCCGCGTTGTCCGCGTGCCCAACCCCCTGGACTTCCGTCGGTCCCTGGCTCTTTGTCGCAGGCGGGGCCCTGGCCTGTGGCGTCGTCGCTGCCGTTTGGCCTGTGACGGTGTCTCTCATGCTCGCCACGTTGGCTTCGGAAGATCTCACCGCCATCGCCACCGGCTTGCTGATCCAAGACGGCACACTCGGATGGGTGCCCGGTCTTCTGGGTTGCTTCCTCGGCATCTATTTCGGTGACCTGGGGCTTTGGCTTCTTGGTCGACTTGCGGGCCGAAAAATGTTGGCGTGGGCGCGGGTGTCGGAACGCCGCGCCGAGCAGCTTGGCCATTGGTTCGACGAACGCGGCGGAATCGCCATTTTCGCGGCGAGATTTCTGCCGGGTGTTCGCTTGCCCTTTTATGTCGCGGCTGGAATGCTCGGCAAAAACGGCGGAAAATTTGCACTCTGGACCTTTCTAGCAACCCTTCTCTGGACGCCGTTGCTCGTCGGCGGCGTCGCTTGGATTGGTCCGGAAATCGTCCGCCCATTGCGAGGCTGGCTCGGAGTCGGGTGGCTGGCGGCGCTCGTGGCTGGGGGTACGTTCTACCTTGGGATTCGAGTGATTCTGTTCCTGTCGACCTCGCAAGGCCGGAGGATTTTCTCCGCCAAGTTGGCTCGAATCTGGCGCTGGGAGTTTTGGCCTACCTGGCTCTTCTATCTGCCCGTCGTGCCCTGGATTGCTTGGCTTATGGTCCGGTATCGTAGCGTCACCGTGTGGACCGCCGCCAACCCCGCGATTCCCCACGGCGGCGTGGTGGGTGAATCGAAAGGAGATATTCTCACCCAATTGCTCCCAGAGACTGTGATCCCGACCGCCTTGATTCCGCCGGGACCGTTGCAGACCCGCGTGACAGCATTTCGTTCAATCGTGGTGGCCAAGGCTTGGGAATTTCCACTGATTCTCAAACCCGACGTGGGACAGCGCGGAGCGGGCGTGAAACTGGTGCGAACCCTCGCCGGTGCCGAGGCATTTCTCGACGGGCAACCCGGGCCGGTGCTCGTGCAGACGTATCATCCGGGCCCGTTCGAAGCGGGAGTCTTTTACGTCCGCATTCCGGGCGAATCACGCGGGCGAATCTTCTCGATCACCGACAAAAAATTTCCCGTTATCGTGGGCGACGGCGAATCGACGCTCGAACAGTTGATCTGGGCGCATCCTCGTTATCGAATGCAAGCCAATACGTTCCTGGCTCGCCACGCACAGGAAGTCGAACGTGTGCTTGCCGCTGGCGAGTTGTTTCGCTTGGCGATCGCTGGCAATCACTGTCAGGGGACCTTGTTTCTGGATGGATCCCATCTCATCACGCCCGAACTGGAACGCCGATTCGACGCCATCGCCCGTCACTTCGAGGGCTTTTACTTCGGCCGATTCGATGTCCGCTATTCCGACGTGGAAGCCTTCAAAGCTGGCAGAGACGTGGGAATCGTCGAGTTGAATGGCGTCACCGCGGAATCGACCAACATTTACGATCCGAGCCGATCCCTTTTCTCAGCGTATCGAACGCTGTACCAGCAGTGGTCGCTTCTCTTTCGCATTGGGGATGCCAATCGTCGGCTCGGGCACGTCCCCACGCCGTTCGGGGACCTGGCTGCATTGATCTGGTCGCACCTCCGTTCGGAAACAGGCGCATCGATGGCGGACTGACGAAATCAAGTTTTTCTTCGTAACCGATCGCTCCCCCCGGCATCCAATTCTCAGATGAACCGCCAACTCAAACCGCTGCCGAGGAGACAAAGATGTTGTTTGCCAATCGTGTCGCACGCTATGAACGTCGACCTCCGCTGGTCTTGATCAACGGCTTGGCCGAGCAGGCTGAGAGCTGGTACTGCAACCTAGAGCAATGGCGAAAGCACTTCGATGTGCATACGCCGAACCTGCTAGCCTACGATGGCACCGCACTGCAGAGACGCATCCACGCGGGCCAACCCATCGACATCGATTACCTCGTTGAGCAACTACGGATCTATGTGGATTCGTTCGTTCAACAATTGCCGGTGCATCTCTTGGCCAACAGCATGGGCGGCAAAATCGCGGTGGAATACGCGGCCCGCTATCCGGATCAAGTGGCGCGCATGGTGCTGCTGTGTCCCTCCGGGCTGGCCAAAGACGAGCGTCTGCCCGTGGTCGAAGGTGTGCGTCGTAATGATCCCGCGTCGCTCATCCGAAGTGTTTTTCAGAATCCAGGCCATGCTGATGCAAATCTTCTCCGGTATTACCAAGAAAAGTTCGCGAGTCGAGCGTGGCGAGGCGGGCTGATGCGAACCCTGCGTGGCACGATGGAACATCGTGTCGCCGACCGGTTGGCCGACGTGCCTCAGCCTACCCTCGTGGTGGTCGGCAAGAAGGACCGTATCGTCGATTCGGACGAAACCATCGCGGCGGCGGCACGTTTACCGAACGGCAACTTGGTCGTGCTCCCCGATTGTGGCCACGCTCCCCAAATCGAGGAAGCCGACACGATCAACCCGCTCGTCGTCGATTTTCTCCTCCATCGAAAGAGCTTCCACGAAGTCTCGCGTCCAATGTCAGTTTCCACGGTTGTGTAGGAATCGGCGAGGATCTTTCATGTTTCCAGAATCTCTTCTTGACAGATTGATCGCAAACCCGATCACTCGAAAATGCGCCGACACGGCATTCGGCTTCTACGCCCAAAGGCGAACGAATCAGCTCCATCGCTCTTCTGGTCCCGATGCGCAAAACGCGACGTTGTTGCGACTGGTCCGTTTCGCCAAAAACACGCGATTTGGCCAAGACCATGATTTCGCGAGCATCCGCTCGGTGGGCGACTACCAGAAGCGCGTACCGCTTCGAAATTACGAGGCCTTCTGGGCAGACTACTGGCAAGGCGCGTTCCCGATCCTTGACAACGTTACTTGGCCCGGCCGGATTCCGTACTTCGCGCTGTCGTCCGGAACAACGTCGGGAACGACGAAGTACATTCCCATCTCTCGTCCGATGTTAGCGTCCAATCAGAAGGCGGCGTTGACGTCGTTGGCGTGGTTCCGGGCCGCCCATCCAGTCGTTCCTTTGTTCCAGGGCCGACTCTTCTTCCTCGGCGGCAGCACTGAAATGCAAAGGCTTGGAAAAGATCCGGCCGTGCTTGCGGGAGACCTCAGCGGAATTGTCGCCCGCGAGGCGCCGGCGATCATGGGACCGTTTACCTATCCCCCCGTCGATGTCGCACTCTTGAAAGATTGGGAACAAAAACTGACCGTTCTCGCCGAACAAAGCGTCAAGCTTCCCATCACCATGATCAGCGGCGTTCCGTCGTGGCTTCTCGTGCTGTTTGACCGCTTGAAGCAGATCACCGGCAAGGAGCACATCGCCGACATTTGGCCGCAGCTTCGGCTGATCATTCACGGCGGCACTAGCTTTGAACCGTACCGAGAGTTATTCCGACAAGTGAGCGGAAGCGACGAAGTCCACTTTCTCGAAACCTATCCCGCATCTGAGGGATTCATCGCGGCCGAGGATCATCGGCACAAAATGCTGCGTCTGATTCCGGACCACGGAGTGTTCTTCGAATTCGTGCCCGTCGACGAACTGAATGACAGCCAACCGACCCGGCACACCCTGGCAGAGGTCGTTCCCGGTGTTCAATACGCCGTGGTGCTGACAACGTGCGCAGGCCTTTGGAGCTACGTGATTGGCGATACCGTATGTTTCGAAAGTGTCGATCCGCCGTTGTTGCGATTCACGGGGCGAACGAAGTACTTTCTGTCCGCGTTCGGCGAACATCTGATCAGCGAAGAAATCGAACGGGCGATGACGCACGCCGCGACCGCGACGGCGGCGGCGCTCGCGGATTTTCATGTCGGGCCAGTCTTTCCATCGCCAGGCAGTGGCCCGGGCCGCCACCGCTACCTGGTAGAGTTCGTTCAACCGCCTCGCCAGATGCCTTTGTTCGCGAAGTCGCTCGATGAAATGCTGTGCCGAATTAACGAAGATTACCAGGCCCATCGCGTCGGCGATCTGACGATGCGATCGCCCGAGATCGTTCCAGTTCGTCGCGGCGGTTTTGCTGCCTGGATGAAATCCAAGGGCAAGCTCGGCGGACAACACAAATTGCCTCGCATGGACAACACAGGAGAACGATCCGAAGAAATTTGGCGCTGGCTTGTAACCGAAGGATTCGTCGAGCATCCAACGAAGGGAAGCATTGTGGCCAGCCGACCCTCCGCCCTGGGGGGTGAACCCAACTGAATCGGGGAGATCGCCGTGACCTGTCAAGAAATCGCCGAATTCCTGATGGACTATCTGAACGGTGACCTTTCGGAGAGGGAGCATGCGATTTTCGAAAAGCACCTTGGCATCTGCCCCGAATGTGTGAACTACGTGCGGTCCTACGAGATCACGATCCACGCCACCAGGTCTGCCTGCGATCTTGTTCATGACCGCCATGCCAATCAAGTTCCGGACGATCTCATTCGTGCCATTCTCGCGGCCCGAAACGAACAATAACCAAGAGTACCTATCACCATGACGATCAATCCATGCGCGGAATGGCTCGAAACCGACGGCCTTGGAGGTTTCGCCTCGGGAACGGTTTCGGGCGAACGCACTCGCCGATACCATGCACTCTTGCTGACGGCAACGACGCCGCCCACCGGTCGCTTTGTGCTGGTCAATGGCTTCGATGCCTGGATCGAGTCAGGCAACGAGACCTTTGCAATTTCGTCCCAACGCTACACTCCCGATGTCGTGCATCCGGACGGCGACCATCGGTTGGAAGCGTTCAAAGCCGAGCCGTGGCCCACGTGGACGTATCGTCTCCCCAACGGCATTCGAGTCGAGCAGGAGTTGTTCGTCCCTCACGAGAAGGCCGCCGTCGTCATTCGCTGGCGATTGGTGGAAGGGAATGGGCCGATCAGGTTGTGCGTTCGGCCGTTCTTCTCAGGACGCGACTACCACTCGCTCCATCACGAGAACGATGGGTTCCGATTCGAGCCCGAAGGGGAAGGCGAGCGGCGGGTTTGGCATCCGTACCCTGGCGTGCCTGCGATCGTTTCCCGGAGCAATGGCCAATATCACCATGAACCCGCCTGGTATCGCAGCTTCCTCTGCGCCGAAGAGAGAAACCGCGGACTGGACGCTGTCGAAGATTTGGCGTCGCCGGGTTTTTTTCGATGGAGCCTTTCCGAAAAGGAAGCGGTCTGGTTGTTGTCCGCCGATGGCGTTCCGGGAGCTTTGTCTGGGTCGAATCCGCCCATTGAAAATCTGGTTGAAGACCTAAGACACGCGGAGCTTCTTCGGCGAAAACGATTCGAGACGCCACTGCATCGCGCGGCGGACGCATATCTCGTGCGGCGCGGCCAAGGCAAGACGATCATCGCCGGCTATCCGTGGTTCACCGATTGGGGAAGGGATACGTTCATCGCGTTGCGGGGGCTTTGCATCGCGACGGACCGCCTCGACGATGCCCAGCAAATTCTGACCGATTGGGCGGGCGTTGTTTCCGAAGGCATGTTGCCCAATCTGTTCCCCGATCATGGCCAACACCCCGAGTACAATTCGGTCGATGCGTCGCTCTGGTATGTGATCGCCGTCCATGATTTTTTGCAAGCGACCGGGAGGAACGTCGCACCGGGTGTTCGAAAGAAACTTTACGATGCCGTCGAAGCAATTCTCACGGGCTATTCTCAGGCCACACGGTTTGGCATTCGTCTCGACGGCGACGGTCTGCTGGCGGCCGGCGTGCCTGGCATTCAACTCACCTGGATGGACGCTAAAGTTGGCGATTGGGTGGTCACGCCACGCATCGGCAAACCGGTTGAGATCCAGGCCCTCTGGCTCAACGCCCTGTGGATCGCGAGTTCGTGGTCGCCTCGCTGGAAAACTGTCGCGGACAAGGGGCGACGTTCTTTTGAGGAACGGTTCTGGATAGAATCGGCCGGCCACCTTCACGATGTCGTCGATTGCGAACACCGCACGGGCGTCGTCGATTCCGCGTTCCGCCCGAACCAAATCTTCGCGGTCGGCGGTTTGCCGCTGCCGCTACTGAACGGCGACAAAGCCAAGCGTGTGGTGGACGCCGTCGATGCTCGGTTGTGGACGCCGATGGGATTACGGTCGTTGGCTCCGGACATGCCGAACTACGCGGGTCGATATGAAGGAGGCGTCGCCCAGCGGGACGGTAGTTACCACCAAGGCACGGTGTGGCCTTGGTTGATCGGTCCGTTCGTCGAAGCCTGGGTGCGAGTGCGTGGGAACACGGAACAAGCCAAAAAAGAAGCGCGACGTCGATTCTTCGAACCATTGTTCGAACACGTGCACCACACGGGGCTTGGCCATGTCTCCGAGAGCGCGGACGGTGACACCCCGCACACGCCGCGAGGTTGTCCGTTCCAAGCATGGTCGCTCGGCGAACTTCTCCGTCTAGAGAAATTTCTCGCCACGCCGGCCGTGCGATCTCCCCGAAAAAGTCGGCCTGGCGTTGTAACAGTTGGCTGAGCCCGACATCCAACTTCTATCCAACTTCTATCCAACGCACGACCTTCATCCCAAGGCTCACATGACCGAAGTCATCCAGTCAGGACACGCGCACTGTGTCGAAGAAGCCGTCAAGAACAGTGTTTCTTTTCGATGCCACGGCAGAATTCAACGCTTAGCCATCCATGTGGAACCAGACCGGGTCGTCGTTCGCGGGTCGGCGTCTTCCTACTACGCCAAGCAGCTTGCTCTCGAAGGGGCGAAGGCCGCCTTGAAAGACGCAGGCTATTCTCTTCAGGTTGAAATCGACGTTCCCTAACTCACGAGCCATTCCATGACTTATGCCGTACTGAACGCAGAGAAACGCCGCCTGGAACAAGATCGCTTGGGTAGGTCGGCCTGGCGTAAATGGGGCCCCTACCTCAGTGAACGCCAATGGGGCACCGTGCGCGAAGATTACAGCGAGCACGGAACTGCCTGGGATTATTTCCCACACGATCACGCACGCAGCCGAGCCTATCGCTGGGGTGAAGATGGCATCGCGGGCATCAGCGATGACGAACAGCGTCTATGCCTATCGCTCGCCCTGTGGAACGGCAGCGATCCCATCCTGAAGGAACGCCTCTTCGGCCTGACCAACAGTGAAGGCAATCACGGCGAAGACGTGAAGGAACTCTACTACTACCTCGATGCCACGCCGACGCATTCGTATATGAAAATGCTCTACAAGTATCCGCAACGACCATTCCCATATGGCCAACTCGTGGAGGAAAACCATCGGCGCGGCAAGGACCAACCCGAGCTCGAGTTACTCGACACCGGCTTGTTTGACGATGACCGCTACTTCGACATTTTTGTGGAATACGCGAAGGCTTCGGAAGACGACCTCTTGACGCGGGTCACGATCCACAATCGTGGCCCCGAAGACGCCGACCTTCACGTTTTGCCGCAACTCTGGTTCCGGAATACGTGGTCCTTCAAAGGCGGTACGAAGCCGAGGCTCACGCTGGCGGATGAAGCGAGCATTGCGGCCACGCACCCGGAGATGGGCAACTACGTTCTACACGCCGACGGCACCCCGAAGATCCTTTTCTGCGAAAACGAGACGAACACGCAGCGTCTGTACGGCATCCACGGGGCCCAAGGCTATTTCAAGGATGCTTTCCACGACTATGTCGTTCTCGGCCAGCATGACGCGGTCAATCCTGACCATCACGGCACCAAGGCGGCGGCCTATTATCTTTTACACGTACCGGCTAAGGGATCGGTTCAGCTACGTCTGCGCCTAGCGAAAGGCGATCACGCCAGTCCGTTCTTCACCTTTGACGAGGTGTTCGAGGAACGCCTTCGCGAGGCGGATGCGTTCTACGCCGATTTACAGGCCGAACTCGCGGATCCCGATGCGAGACAAGTTCAACGCCAGGCGTTCGCGGGCATGATTTGGAGCAAGCAGTTCTTTTACTACGACGTGCCGGAGTGGTTGAAAGGCGACCCAGGCCAACCTACGCCGCCGAGCGAGCGTCGCCACGGACGCAACAGCGAATGGATGCACCTCAACAACGCTGACATCATCTCGATGCCGGACAAATGGGAGTATCCCTGGTACGCCGCCTGGGATTTGGCGTTCCACTGCATCCCGTTCGCGCTGATCGATCCCGAATTCGCAAAAAGCCAGCTCGTGCTTCTGACACGCGAATGGTACATGCACCCCAACGGACAACTTCCCGCGTACGAGTGGGCGTTCGGCGACGTGAATCCGCCGGTGCATGCCTGGGCGACCTGGCGGGTTTTCCAAATCGACCGCAAACAACGCGGCGGTAGCGGCGATCTCGAATTCCTCGAACGGGTCTTCCATAAGTTGATGCTGAACTTCACCTGGTGGGTGAATCGCAAAGACGCTCAGGGAAGAAACATCTTCCAGGGCGGATTCCTCGGCCTTGACAACATCGGCGTTTTCGACCGCAGCGCGCCGTTGCCGACGGGCGGCTTCATCAATCAGGCGGACGGCACCGCGTGGATGGCGATGTACTGCCTCAATCTAATGCGCATCGCACTCGAGTTGGCCATTCATAATCGCGTCTACGAAGACATCGCCACCAAGTTTTTCGAGCACTTCCTGCACATCGCGGAGGCCATGACGAACATCGGCGGCGAGGGCAAGGGCGTGGGCTTGTGGGATGAAGAAGATCAGTTCTATTACGACGAACTGAACCTTCCAGACGGCCGGATGCTGAAGCTGAGGGTTCGATCGATGGTCGGCCTCATCCCGCTCTTTGCGGTGGAAACGCTGGAACCAGAGCTGCTGGACAAGCTCCCCGATTTCAAACGCCGCCTGGATTGGTTCCTCAACTACCGCCCGGATCTGGCAAGCCTGGTGTCGTGTTGGAAGACGCCAGGCCGAGGTGCTCGCCGACTCCTGTCGCTTCTTCGCGGCCATCGCATGAAGAGGCTGCTCCGGCGGATGCTCGACGAAACCGAGTTTCTGTCCGACTTCGGAGTGCGTGCTCTTTCCAAGATTCATCAAGATCATCCCTACACCTTCTGGACCGAAGGCATGGCCCATTCCGTAAGTTACCAGCCTGGCGAGTCCAACTCGGGCTTGTTCGGCGGTAACTCGAATTGGCGTGGCCCGATCTGGTTTCCGGTCAACTACCTGCTGATCGAATCGCTCCAAAAGTTCCACCATTACTACAGCGACGATTTCAAGGTCGAATGTCCTACCGGAACCGGACGTTTTCTGAACCTCAGCGAAGTCGCCGACGAATTGACCCTACGCTTGGCTCGCCTCTTTTTGCGAGATGAAAATGGCCGCCGCCCGTGTTTTGGAGCCAACGAAAAGCTGCAAAACGATCCGCACTTTCGCGACCACGTTCTGTTTCACGAGTACTTCCACGGCGACACGGGTCGCGGCGTCGGCGCTTCGCATCAAACGGGTTGGACCGGGCTGATCGCCAAGCTGTTGCAGCCGCGGAAAGAAGAGCAGCCAGAGGAATGTTGTGCCCGTGCTGCCACCCAAGAAAAACGGTCATTGATGCATGTGTAACGAACAAATGCCCCTGGCTTGTCCGGGGGTATTTCATTTCAGACCTTGTAACCTCACGCTGCTTCCGGCATCCAATTCCTCAGAAATGCTGACCGTGTTCACACTTTTCCAAACAGGAGTTGCCAATGTCCATAGCCGTTCTCGAAGAACCGTTGCCCGAAGTGGTCATGCCGACCTGCCCCATTGTCAAGCGTCTCAAAGGACAGAAGGCCCTTGTCACCGGCGCCAATTCGGGCATCGGTAAAGGCATCGCCCTTGCCCTGGCTCATGCCGGCGCAGATGTGGTCGTCAATTATCGGTCGAATCCCGAAGTCGCTCTGCAGGTGGTCGAAGAGGCCCAGCACTGCGGCAGCCGAGTCATTGCCCATCAAGCCGACGTGTCGCGCGAAGACCAGGTGCAGGAAATGTTCGCACGCATGATCGACGAGTTCGGCACCATCGACATTCTCGTCAACAACGCGGGTCTGCAACAAGACGCTCCCTTCGAACAGATGACGCTGCAACAGTGGAACACGGTCCTCGGCGTCAACCTCACCGGTCAATTCCTTTGTTCACGCGAAGCGATCCGCGAGTTCAAGCGGTGTGGGGTGCGCCGAAACGTCTCCTGTGCGGCTGGGAAAATCATTTGCATCAGTTCGGTCCACGAAGTGATCCCGTGGGCAGGCCACGTCAACTACGCGGCATCCAAAGGCGGCGTGATGCTCATGATGAAAAGCCTCGCCCAGGAGGTTGCCCCGTACCGCATTCGCGTGAACAGCATTTGCCCCGGCGCTATCCGCACGCCGATCAATCGCGAGGCGTGGGAAACGCCGGAGGCGTACGAGGGCTTGATGAAGCTCATCCCCTACAGACGCATCGGCGAAGTCGAGGACATTGGCCGAACTGCCGTATGGCTTGCGTCGGACGAGGCCGACTACATCCACGGCGCCAGCATCTTCGTCGACGGCGGCATGACTCTATATCCGGGCTTCGAAGCGGGAGGTTGATCGCCCATGGGGAATTACCTTCGCAGGCACTGGCCCGAATACTTGATGGAAGCCGCCGGTCTGGGTTTCTTCATGGTGTCGGCGGGCCTGTTTGGAACGCTGCTGGAGCATCCGGATTCACTGGCCCATCGAGCGTTATCGGATTCTTGGATTCGGCGCGTTTTGATGGGCTTGGCCATGGGAATGACCGCAGTCGCAATCATCTATTCGCCCTGGGGCAAACAGTCGGGTGCCCACCTAAACCCAGCCGCGACGCTCACGTTCTGGCGTCTCGGCAAGGTCGCGGGCTGGGATGCGGTTTTCTACATCGGCTTTCAGTTTCTGGGGGGGCTCGCCGGAGCCGAGCTGGTGGTCGCCGTTCTCGGAGAAGCGTTTACCCAGCCACCAATCTCCGCCGTTGCCACGGTTGGCGGACATGGGCCAGCGGTCGCCTTTGCAGCGGAGGTGTTGATCGCCTTTCTCACCATGACCGTGGTGCTCGTTGTCAGCAGTAGCCGCCAGTGGGCAGATTGGACCGGTTGCGTCGTGAGTTGCCTGATCGTCGGATACATCACATTCGAAGCACCGCTCTCGGGCTTCAGCCAAAATCCGGCGAGAACGTTTGCCTCGGCCGTGCCCGCTGGCGTCTGGACCGACATTTGGGTCTACTTCACCGCTCCGTTTCTGGGCATGCTCACGGCGGCCGAGATATTCCTGGCAATGCGCGGCGTCTCCAAGGATGCCTGTGCAAAGCTGCACCATCAGAATGAACGCCGCTGCATCTTTTGCGAGTTTCACGCAGCCACGAACCCCATTTGACGATGCAAACCGAAAGCCAAGTCGGGCTATTTTTCGAGGGCGATCTGCAGGGCCTTGACTCGCGATGTGAGCGTCGTGGGTTTCATGCTTAGTAGCGCCGCAGCCCCGTCGGCACCATAGATCTTGCCGCCTGTCGAGGCGAGGGCCATGCGGATGTTGTTCGCTTCAAAGGCACGCATCTCGGCCTCGGTAAGGATTCGTTCGGAAGCGCCGCCCACGACTACCGGAAGTCGCTTCGGCACCTCGGAGGGCAATTCTAGACGCAATCGCCCGTCCGTCGCTCCGATGCACGCACGCTCAAGAACGTGTTGCAACTCGCGGATGTTGCCCGGCCAATTATATTGTTGAAGTTGGTGGACATTTGCGAGCGTCAATCGCGCTCGCCGCTGACCAAATTTTCGCGCCAGGCGTTCCAGAAATTGCTCTGCAAGGAGTGGAATGTCCTCGACACGATCACGCAGTGGCGGCAACTCAATCGGAAAGACGCTCAGCCGATAGTACAAATCCTGACGAAATCGACCGACTTCGGACTCTTCACGCAGCCTCCTGTTGGTCGCTGCAATAACGCGGACGTTGATTCGGCGCGTACGCTCGTCCCCCACGCGTTCGAGTTCTCCCTCTTGGAGAACGCGCAAAAGCTTGGCCTGAAGGTCTAGGGGAATCTCGCCGATCTCGTCGAGGAACAGCGTTCCACCGTCGGCCAATTCGAACCGACCGGCGCGGTCTCGCAGAGCACCCGTGAAGGCACCCTTGGCGTGACCGAAAAACTCGCTTTCGTACAACTCACGAGGAATGGCAGCACAGTTCACTTTGATCAATGGCCGCTCTGCGCGTCTGCTACGCCGGTGGAGTTCGCGTGCGACGAGTTCCTTCCCAGTTCCGCTCTCGCCAAGGATGAGTACCGATGAATCGGTCGGCGCCACCAGGTCGATTTGGCTAGCCACCGCTTGTAAAGCGGGGCTCTGCCCAACCAATTCACCGTACGAATGGTTTTGTCGTATTTCCTCCCGCAGGTATTCGTTCTCCTGTTCAAGTTGCTTCTTGAGGGACTTGATCTCCTCCAGCGCCCGAGCATTGGCAATCGCAGCCGCGAGGTGATCAGCGATCATCCGCAGCCATTCAAGACAGGATTCGCCAGGGTGCACGCGGGCAAACAACCCGAGCACGCCCAGAACTTGTCCTCGGTGCATCAAAGGATGTCCGGAAAAGGAGGCGATGCTCTCGTTTCGGAGCCAGTTGGTATCGGCTGCCCAGGTCTGATCCACGGTGACATCTGGCACTTCGAGCGACTTTCCCGATTTGGCAATCTGCCCGACCTTTCTGACGCCGATTGGAAACCGACGAAATGTCCCGTCCAGCCGATCCCACGAGGTTCTCGACGGATCGAGCGAGCGACCGGCGCTGGCGACCAGATGCAGACACTGATCGCGGCTGGCGCACTCGTCCGCGAATCGACACTTCGCACAGTCGCCATCGAGCGGCGGTTGTATGAGCCATAGGCGCACAAGTGCAACGGCTGGCCATTCGGCGAGTCGGCGCACGGCGAACGGCAGCAACTCGGGCAGGCGATGATGCCCTGCCAAATCCAGCAGAACCCGTTTTGGGTCGCGAACGATCAATTCCATTTGGAGAGCAGGTTCCATGACCTCAGTGTAACGAAATATCGTTGCTCACCAACGAGATTTCGTTTTGCAACGAAATCTCGTGCTGCACGGCTTTTAAAGATTCCGAACATAAACATTTGATAATAAAGAACTTGCGATTGAAGAGCGACACTGGCACGAAATGTGTTTTATCAGTCCCATGTCGCCGACGAAACGTGCGACCAGCAAACTCCAAATCATCAGGTAAATTCAAAAGGATCAAACCATGGCTCGCTTTCACCAGATCGCTCCCGAAATCGCCACCGGCAAAGCGAAAGAACTCCTTGATGCTGTTAAAAGTAAGCTCGGCCTCGTTCCCAACTTGACCCGCGCGATGGCTAACGCCCCCGCCGTTTTGGAAGGCTACCTCGGCCTAAGCGGCGCCCTCGGAAAAGGCAGCTTATCAGCGAAAACCCGCGAACAGATCGCCCTGGCCGTCGGTCAGGCCAATGAATGCGACTACTGCCTCGCCGCCCATTCCGCCATCGGCAAGATGGTTGGCTTGACTCCTGACCAAATCCGCGACAGCCGTCGGGGAACAGCGATCGACCCGAAAGCCGATGCGATTGTCCGGTTCGCCCGGAAGCTCGTCGATGTCCGCGGCCGGGTGAGCAATGACGACGTTTCGGAGGTTCGCGAGGCTGGGCTCGATGACGGAGCCATCGCGGAAGTCGTCGCCAACGTGGCGCTCAACATCTTCACCAATTACTTCAATCACGTCGCCGAGACCGACATCGATTTCCCCAAAGCTGAGGAAATCGTCGATCGCCACGACGTGTGCGCCACGATCCGCGCCTGCGACCCAACGCGGTAACGGCGCTATCGCTCGGCGGCCATGTGATGGCCGCCGATGTTTTCCGCTGAAGAGAACGAAACCTTCAAATGTGGAGTTGATGATGACGAGCAGCCTGTTGATACCAACGCCTTCAACGATAATTGCGCCGCCATTCACAATCGAGACGGCCATCCAAAAGGTGCGCCTGGCCGAGGACGGCTGGAACTCCCGCGATCCGAGCCGTGTGGCCATGGCCTATTCCGTAGACTCGGTGTGGCGCAACCGAAGTGAATTTATCGTCGGCCGTGACCAGATTCGGCAGTTCCTTACGAGCAAATGGTCTCGTGAACTTGAATACCGCCTCGTGAAGGCGCTCTGGGCTTTCACCGACAACCGCATCGGCGTGCGATTCCAGTACGAATGGCACGACGCCGCCGACCACTGGTTCCGTAGCTACGGCAACGAACTCTGGGAGTTCGACGAACGCGGACTTATGCGCCGTCGGGAAGCGAGTATCAACGACGTCCCCATTACCGAGACCGACAGGAAATTCTTCTGGCCCACTCCCGGTCCCCGACCGGCGGACCACCCTGGAATCGCTGACGTGAAATAGTTTTGTACCTGCAACCTTCCACACATCCACCATTGGAGACAAGACCATGACCCGCACGATCCAACGGACATTCGCCATTGCTGTCGCCACAGCCGTCTCATTGACTGTTGGCCTGATCGACCCTGCAGCGGCGCAGCAGCCCACGGCCGCACCAACCGCCCAAAAGCCAGCAACCGTTACGGTTGACCACAAGACCGTGAAAGTCGGCGACCTGGAAATCTTCTATCGGGAGGCCGGTTCAAAAGACGCCCCGACCCTACTGCTGCTGCATGGGTTCCCAACCAGCTCGCAAATGTTCCGCAACCTGATCCCGGCCCTCGCGGATAAGTACCACGTCATCGCCCCGGACTATCCCGGCTTCGGACATAGCTCCATGCCCGCACGCGATAAATTCACTTACACCTTCGACAACCTCGCCAAGGTGATCGACGGTTTCACCGAGAAGATCGGTTTGAAGGACTACGCCTTGTATGTCCAGGACTATGGCGCTCCGGTCGGCTATCGCCTCGCCGTCGCGCACCCCGAGCGGGTCACGGCGATCGTGGTCCAAAACGGCAACGCTTACGATGAAGGGATCGACAATGATTTCTGGAAGCCGATCAAAGAGCACTGGAAAGACCCTAAGAGTGACAAAAAGCGGGATGCCCTTCGCGGCCTGCTCACCTATGAGGCGACCAAGTGGCAATACACACACGGGGTCAAGAACCTCGATCTCGTCAGCCCGGACGGCCCCGCCCACGATCAGTTCCTGCTCGACCGTGAAGGAAACAAGGACATTCAGCTCGACCTGTTCCTCAGCTATGGCAGCAACCCGGCCCTGTATCCAGGCTGGCAACAGTACTTCCGCAAGCATCAGCCGCCCATGCTGATCGTTTGGGGCAAGCACGACCAGATCTTCCCCGCCGCCGGCGCCGAACCGTACAAGCGGGATCTGAAGACATTGGAGTATCACCTGCTCGACGCCGGCCATTTTGCGTTGGAATCAAATGGCAATGAAATCGCCCTGTTGATGCGAGGATTTCTCGCCAAACACGTGACCAAAAAGTAACTCAGCAAACGGATGCCCTTGAAACCTTCAAGAGCATCCCTTCCTCAATTTTCAGCCAATCCATGGAGCATGCCATGATTTCCACCGGCCCATCTTCCCGTCAGGAATTCCCCAGCGACATCGCGTTCACCCCGGCGGTGAAAGACATTCAAACACGGAAAGGCTCCCGGAAGGGGTACGCCCGAATGGAGCAAAGCAGCGGCTGGCAGACGAAGGTCACTCCGGATCTCGTGGACTTTCTGGCGGACCTGGACATGTTCTATCTGGGAACGTCGAACGCCGCCGGCCAGCCCTACATCCAGTACCGCGGAGGCTCACCTGGTTTTCTGAAGGCCCTTGACGATCGAACACTTGGCTTCGCCGACTTCGGTGGCAACCGGCAATACATCACCCTCGGCAATCTGGCCGAGAATCCAAAAGCGTTCATCTTCCTGATGGATTACGCAAACAGCCGCCGAGTGAAGTTGTGGGGCACGGCAAAAATAATCGAAAACGATCCCAAGTTGCTCGAAAAGCTTCGCGACCCGGCCTACCCAGGCAAAGTCGAGAGGGCCATCCTGTTCACCATCGAAGC
>WBZS01001086.1_pt1 | contig 24305 bp, 22 predicted proteins | sample 5204201 | NCBI WGS metagenome assembly WBZS01 (sample SAMN12344357, study PRJNA552823) | activated sludge metagenome | biome: Activated sludge suspended growth; feature: Nitrification reactor; material: Wastewater; isolation source: activated sludge from nitrification reactor of wastewater... | reverse complement strand
AACTTTACCAAAATATGCTTACCTGCGTTACGGTGACAATCAGAAAGAAGTTTTAACTTTGCAGTTAATTTTAAATTCTGATTCTGATACAAAGATTACAGATACAGGAGTCGGAAGTCCAGGGCATGAGACTTGGTATTTTGGGAAATTAACAGAAGAAGCTTTGAAAAGTTTCCAAGAAAAATATGGACTGGAAATTACTGGGCAAATTGATTTTAAAACTTGGCAAAAGCTAAATTCTTACGCAATTGAAGGCAATTCCCCAATTTCAAAACCAAATACTATTTCAAATACAAAACCTACAAATACTGCGAAAACTACACCCACAACAAAACCAGTAGAAGAAAAAAATATTTTTCTAGATGATTCTTCCTATGCTTCAAGCAATGAAAATTCACCAGCCACTCAAACAACAAATACAACAAGTACTTTCTTGGATAATTCTTATTTAAATGATGTTTTGAGTAAATATAGCACCCTGCTGTCGCCAAGCACGTATTTTAGTAATACTTCGCAAGCTCAGAGTACAAATACATACACACCAGCAAATCCATATCTAACACAACCAACGTCATACGCCGTACAGCCAATTTCAAATTACCAAGCACAACCAAACCCATATTTACAATCTTCATATCCTTCTTATTCCCCTTACTCTTCTGGTGGATATTCAGGGTTAAATTCACCCGGATATTATTTATCAAATCAATCTGGATATTACGGTAGCATTCTCTCTGGAAATATACCAATAAGTAAAGGACAAGAACAAAATTCTGGTCAAATTACAGGTAATGTTGGTGATATTGGCATGTGTCGTGCTACAACTTTTGCACACGGCACTCTAAGTGAAGGTTGTGTGGCAGACTCGGCGGATCAGCAAAACAATCAGCGTGCAGCTTCTGGAGTAATTATGTCTCGTGTGGGTGTTCAAGCAATTCCTGCAGTTGCACTACCAAAAAGAGGAAACTTTGGTGATGCTGTGGAGGTAAAAGACTTAAGTACAGGAAAATGCAAAGCTTTTCCACTACTTGATCGTGGCCCCGGGTCTGGTCCACAAAGCAAAGGAGTTTGTATAGACTTAACAGGCAGTGCCTATGACATATTAAAAGGTAATCAACCTTGTAAAATAGTTGGTAGACTTGGTGAAGGAAAAGCAAGCATTCCAAAAGTTCAGTACGCTATTATTCCGGGTGAAAAAATTAAAACTGGTGAAGTTAAAGATTGTAAACATTTAGCAAATTAATTTTATGAAAAAATTTTCTTACATCTTTATTTTTATAATATCTATAAAACATATCAATGCACAAAGTTTAGAAAAAACTAGCAGATTCCAATTTGTAAGCTCAACAAATAAAAGTTTTTTAGAACAGATAATCTATAACATAACGCCAACAAAAAATACTTTCTTTTCTGATATTTTAGACTCTCTTTTACCAACACCGAAAACTCTACCTGAAATTAAACCGGTAGCTAACTCAAACATAGAAAAAGAAAGTTCTCCTGTTGAAAACTTCAATGATAGTTTGGAAATGAAAAAAGTTGTACAGACATTTTTAGGAGTAGACCCAGATGGAATATTTGGCAAGAAAACAGAAGAAGCTTTGAAAAGTTTCCAACAAGAAAATAATATTAAACCAGAGTTTGGTTTTGGTAAAGTTGATAAAAATACATTGGAAAAACTTGATGAAATGATAGACAAGAAAAATAACAATTCACTGGTTGAAGTTTATAAGCCAACAGAAAATTCTGAAGCCTGGGGTGAGCTACCAGACAAATTCAAGAAAACTGCAGACGGTTCGATAGAGACTAAAGCGACTTTTTTTGGTGGAGTAGAAGATATGAAATACAACGCGGTTTGCAACGCCGCCAACGCTGGAGCAGTTGGCACAAAAGTTAATACTTGTGATGATGCTACTTGTGTTGTCAGCTTACCATTAAGTATTCAAGTATATTATTTTGGTGATGATACGGACAGAAAAAAACTAACAGAAATGAAGCGAGTTGCTAAAGATAGAGATGGTTTTAGTAAACAAGTAACAATATTGGGTCAAAATAAACTTGAACAAATAAAGAAGAGAGCAGCTGGGCAACCAGTACAAATAGTAAATAATAAAACAGGAAGATGTGCCATTGGTCCAATCTGGGATATTGGCCCAAAAGACAACTTTGGTGGCGGAATAGATTTGAGCAAGAAATGTGCACAAGCAATATTTAAAACTAAAGAAAATTTTATAGCCACATATAAACCTATTAAACCAGGAGAAAAACCGTGTCAAGGATATACCGATATTGTACATTTCCCATCTCTAGGGGTAGAAAAACTGCAAGTATCTGAACTTAAAAAATAATTTAATTAACCTATAGAAATAATTTTGTAAACCATTTCTCCTTTTGGAGTGACAACAGTAATTATTGAATCAATAACCTGCCCCATCAAAGCAGAGCCGAGTGGACTTTTATAAGAAACTTTTCCAGAAAGCATATCAGACTCTTCCCCACCAACAATTTCAATTTTTTTAGAAACTTTATCCCCTTTCTTTTTTATTTCCACAAAAGAACCAACTTGTACAACCCCACTGCCTTTAGTAGTATTAACAACTTCAGAAGTTTTTATAATATGTTCTATTTGTCTAATTCTGTCTTCTACATGCCCTTGTTCTTCTCTTGCTGTGTGATATTCAGCATTTTCAGACAAATCACCCAAAGAGCGAGCTCTCTGCAAGTTTTCTGCTAACTCTGTTCTTTTTTCAGTTTTAAGAAAGTCTAACTCTTCTTTTAGTTTATTAAGCTTATCAAGGCTCAAGTATTCGCTAGCCATATTTCTTAGAATTATACCACAAATTCAAGAGAAAATCTATCTTGCTATTACATCTTCACTGGTGCTTGCTGGCTCTATATTTTCTGGTTCTGGTGCTCTTTTAACATCTACTCCAATAAACAAATCTGGGTTATGCAGATACATGTACTCTAAAATATTCCTAGCTAAAACATTGGGTGTCGGAGAATGATCACGAATACCCATAGAACAAAGAAAAACAAAAGCATATTTTGGTTTTTTGTATGGGAAATATCCGGCTATCCAACTTTGAATATGGTCTTTCTTTCCATTTACCACAACTTCCGCTGTCCCAGACTTTCCAGCAACTTCAAAATAGTCTGAATTAAGATTCTTAGCCGTTCCTTCCGTAACAACCATTCTCATACCACTTTGCACAACTTTATACCATTCATCATTTACACTTAAATTAACTTTTTTGTAATTCAGACCATCTTCCATTTTTATTTTTGGAGTGATTAATTTTCCATTAGTTGCTATAGCACCAGTGAGGCGAACAAGTCCAATGGGTGTTACTAAAAAACCAAATTGCCCTATCGAACTGTTATAAGTATCCCCAAGTCTCCAACCGTCATTAAAAACTTTTTGTTTCCATTCTGGAGTTGGAATATTTCCTTTTGCTTCACCACCAAGATCAATTCCAGTTAAAGAATCTACACCAAATTCTTTTGCCCACTCATCAATTTTTCCAATACCCAAACCTTTTTGATTTTCATATCCACCACCAATAGCGTAAAAGAAAACATCAGAAGAATTCGCAAGCGCCGTTCTAACATTTACCCAACCGTGTGCTTTCCAGTCACGAAAAATAGTTTTTATTGTTGGATCATTTGTATTTGGCACTTCGATTTTACCTGAAGAAAAAATAGAAGTTACCGGGTCAATTAGTCCAAGTTGTAGTGCAGCAAGGGCAAAAACTGGTTTCATTGTAGAGCCAGGAGCAAATGTCCCAGAGATAGCTCTGTTCAGAAGTGGAGTACTTGTGGCAGTGTTTATTCTTTTAATATATTCATTTCTTTCATTGCCATATTTTTCACTTGGAACCATTTTTTTTGGTTCATATTCCGGATAATTTGTCATTGTTAAAATTTGTCCAGTTTCCAAATCCATAATAATTACAGAGCCACTTTGAAAATCTTTTTCAATTACAAAATTTTTCAAAGCTTTATAAGCATATTCTTGCAAATCTGCATCAATAGAGGTTTGAATATCTTTTCCTTCAATCGGCATATCAACAACAAAAGAAGTATCTGTTTTTTCTTTTACATCTTTTTCAAAAAGTTTTCGTCCAACACTTCCCGCTAAAAGCTGATCGTAATAAGCTTCAAGCCCAGAAACACCTTCAAAATTGTCTTGAAAATAAACTCCGGAAGAATCTTTTTGAGGATATTTCACATAACCAACCAAATGCCCAAAGCCTTCCCTTTCTGTATAAACCCTTTGAAATCCACTTTCATCACCTTTGATTTTTTCGCTTTTTGCCAAAGCTTCTCCTTTTCGATCAAAAATAGTCCCACGCGTTGGAAGAATAGGTACAGAAACAAATTGGTTATTATCAGATTTGTTTAAATAAACTTGATAATCACGAACTTGTAACTTATAAGCTGTGAAAACAAAAGTACAAAAAACTAATGAGATAAAACTCATTATCACATATATTCCATTTTTTCCAAGTCTTCCAAGAATTTTATTTTCAAAAATATTTTTTGCAGAAAGTTTTCCCAAATTATAATCTTGTAAAACCTCTTCTAACTCTATTTTACTTTTTTTCATTTTAAAAATCATACTTTATTGTTTTTGTCCACCTGATTCCAGAGAAAATTCTTTTATACAAAAAATTAAAAAAGAAATAAAAAAATAAAATACTAATACTTAAAAATGGTATTTTCCAAAAATAATTTGCATAAAGAATATCGTAGGTAAAAGAAAATATAACCAAAAGATAAAAACTTTTTCTAACAAAAGAATATACAAAAAGAAGAAAAACGGTAAATAATGGGTACACACAAAACAAAGAAAAAGCAATTAAAAATACAACCAATGTTTGCAAAATATTTAGAAAATTATTGAATAACATAAAAAATTTCTTTGTTTGCTATATTATACGGAGTGCGAACAAAAATATTGCTTAAAGCAGTTGCACTTTTTTCTATTTCTACAACTGTGCCAACAACAGTTTTTGGATAACCTTTCAAAACAATTGTATCGCCTAAAGAAATTTTACTTCCGCCAGAAACTGTTCCAGAATACAAACCAATACCAGAGCTTTTCAATTCAAAAGACTCTTCACTTTCCAAACTTATCGCAATAAAACTTTTTCCTTGTCCAAGTCTTTTTACTTTTAAAGAATTTTGTAATATTTCTGTTACTTGCGCTATCACAATATTTCCTTCAGAAAGAATATTCATACCAACATAAGGAGTTTTATTTTTTGGCATGCTAGTATAAAAATCTCCATATAAAGAAGACTCTCCCAATAACATATAAACAATAGATTTCGATTCATTTATATCCCCAACAAAAAAACCTTCACGTACTTTTTTTATTTCATCCTTCAACAATTTATTTTCTACACGCAAACGCCCAAGCTCTTCTTTTTCTGTTTCTGTTGTTTGCGTGTTTAAATTTTGACTAAAAAGTTTTTGATAAGAAATTAAAAATAAATTAGTAAATTTATCTCTAAAAATAAAGACAATTATAAAAAACAAAATTAATAGAAATATCTTTAAATATTTTATACTTTTATTTTCTTTTTTTACCAACATTTTATTCTTCTTTTAGAACTTCTTTGAAATATTCTGTATTTTCTAGAATCTTTCCACAACCTTTTGCAACCAGAGACATTGGGTCTTCTGGCACAGAAACTGGGATTTTTAATTCCATTGAAATATACTCTGACAATTTTCTCAAATAAGCTCCGCCGCCGGTCAAGTATACACCAGAATTGACAACGTCACTCAAAAGCTCTGGCGGAGTTTTTTGTATTACTTCCCTTATGCCATTTACAAGAATTTGTATAGAATTTTCAGTTGCTTTATGAAAATCATAATCAGAAATTGTAACTTCTTTTGGCAAGCCTGTTGACATATCACGCCCTCGCACATTTGTCACTAACTTGCCATCAGGTATAACTGTTCCAACTAAAAATTTCACCTCTTCGGCAGTTCTTTCTCCAACAACAATCTTATATTCTTTTTTTAAATAATCAATAATATCTTGATTAAATTTATCCCCAGCAACTTTTAATGATTTGGAATTCACAACTCCAAACAAGGCAATCACCGCAATATCTGTTGTCCCTCCGCCAATATCAATAACCATAGAACCAACCGATTCATTAATAGGAAGCGACAACCCAATTGCAGCTGCCATAGGTTCTTCCACAACATAAATTTTTCTAGCTCCGGCTGCTATAGCGGCATCTCTTACAGCTTTCAACTCAACAGAAGTCACTTCACTAGGTACACCAACTACAACTCTTGGACCTAAGAATCTTGTATGAATGGAATTAGCTTTTTTAATATGATAACCAATCATTTCTTCTGCAATTTCAAAATCGGAAATTACCCCATCAAGAATTGGACGAACAGCTTTTATGTGTGCCGGCGTTTTACCAAGCATGTCTTTTGCAATTTTTCCAACAGCAACAACAGAATTTGTTTTCGTATTCACAGCAACTACCGATGGTTCATTTATCACAATTCCTTTTCCGCCCAAATACACCAAGGTGTTTGCTGTACCCAAGTCTATTCCGATGTCATTACCAAATTTATCTAAAAAACTTTTTGCCATAGATTTTTAATAAGCTTTTGCGAACAAAACTTTATATTGTGCCGCTTCATTACATTTTATACACAAACCACTTTTGTCATTAACAGACTCAAAAGGAATACACCTTGTTGAAGCATTTGTTTCTTCTTTTATTTTTTCTTCACAATCTTTTTTACCACAATGATAAGCATGAATAAAACCAATTTCATTTTCCATAACTTTTTTAAACTCAGAATAATCTACAACTTCTCTTGTATTTTCTAATCTAAAGTTTTTAGATTTTTCTAATAGCGTATTTTGAATATTATCCAAACTTTCTTTAATGTGAGAAATAAAATTTTTATCTGGAACAAAATCTTTTTTGCCACCAAGTCTTTCAACTACAACCACAGAATTTTTTTCCACATCTTTTGGACCAATTTCAATTCTTACCGGCACACCTTTTCTTTCCCATTCAAAATATTTAAATCCAGGACGACCTTCTCGATCATCAACTTTATAAGAAATATTTTCACTTTCGAGTTTATCTTTCATAACTTCAACTTTTTCTAAAACTTTTTTCTTATCTTCCTCATTCCCGTAAATAGGAATAATAATAATTTGAAAAGGAGCAATTTTTGGTGGCAAAATTAAACCTTTATCATCAGAATGTGACATTATAAGCGCGCCAATTATTCTAGTTGAAACTCCCCAGCTTGTTTGCCAAACATATTGTGTCCCACCTTTTTCATTTAAAAAAGAAACATCAAAAGATTTTGCAAAATTTTGTCCCAACATATGAGAAGTTCCAGATTGTAAAGCTTTTCCATCTTGCATCATAGCTTCTATTGTTGTTGTAAAGTCTGCACCTGCAAATTTCTCACTTTCGGTTTTTTTACCAGTGAAAAGAGAAATTGCTAAATATTCTTCACAAAATTTTCTATACACTTCTAACATTTCCATGGTTTTGTTTTCGGCTTCTTCTTTCGTTGCGTGTGCGGTATGACCCTCTTGCCAAAGAAATTCTGAAGTTCTCAAAAATGGTTTTGTTCGCATTTCCCAACGTAAGACATTACACCACTGGTTGATAATCAATGGTAAATCTCTATGCGACCTTATCCACTTGGAAAAAGTATCATACATGATAGTTTCTGATGTAGGACGAATCACAAATGGTTCTTCTAGTTTTCCACCCGGTTCCAATTTTCCATTTTTTTCTTCCAATCTGTGATGTGTAACTACTGCACACTCTTTTGCAAAACCTTCCACATGTTCAGCTTCTTTTTCCAAAAAAGCCAAAGGTATAAGAAGTGGGAAATAAGCATTTTGTGTTCCTCTTTTTTTAAATTCTTTATCCAAAACTTTTTGAATATTTTCCCAAATAGCATATCCATAAGGTTTAATAACCATAGACCCACGAACAGGCGAATTTTCAGCCAAATCAGCTTCTTTAATAACATCAAGGTACCATTGCGAAAAATCTTCTTGTCTTGTTGTAATTTTCCCATTATTTTCAACATTCTTTTCTTCTTGCATAGTTTTTATTTTAATTTCAATTTTAAATTTAATAATTCTTAATAATTTTCGAAAAAATTAAATTGTTACCCAAATGGGAAGAAAGTATTTCATTTCCTACAATTATACTACAAAAAAACTCAGCAATAAATATTGCTAGTTTTTAATTCTGTTGTCAAATTACCTTGTTATTTCAAAAGCAAAACTTCTTTCTTTTCATTTAAATACCAAGCGTCTGGTGACTTAGTCAAAGTAATACTTTTTTCTTCGGGAGAAAGACTTACCCACCATTTTGCAATTTGTAAATTTATTTCATGTTCTGTACAAAATGTTTGTAAACTTTCTCCTCCATTAGGAAAATTTTTTGAGTTTTCTACAAAGCTCAAAAAATCTACGTCTTCAAAAAATTTTTTACTTTTCAAATCTTTTGGATCGACTCGTTTTGGAATAAATTTATAAAATTTATTTTCTGACATAATTTTATAATTCTATTCCATTTTCTTCACAAAATTTATTTGCAAATTCACAGCGCTTTTGCCAACGTTTTTTAAATTCTTCAGAGGTTAAATTTCCAAAAGATGCGAGCCAATATTTTTGAGAGCTACTCCTCAGAGTAGGATAGCCTTGTTCACTTTTTTGTATATTTTTAGAAAAAACTTCCCAGAAAATTTTTCTATCCTCTTCAGACAAATTTTCAATATATTCAAGAATTTTTCTTTGGAAAAATTGCATTTCTTTCCCAAATGGTAATCCATTTAAAATAAATTTCAAAGTATGAATTTCATTTTTTGAATAATTTGGATTTCTAATTATTGACCTAATGTCAGAAAAAATTACTTCTTCTTCACCAGATTTACATATTGGATGAATTTCATTTCCAGAAAAATATTTTACTTTTTCAAACTTAAGATAATCTGGTAATAGGAAACATGCATCCAAATCAGAGTCAGGATCTGGTTGTCCGTTTATCCAAGAACCAAAAATGTTAAAACCATTTATCCCATCGAGGTTATCTTTTCTAAATTTTTCATAGCCTTCACATAAAATTTTAAAGTTTTTCTGAAATTCTGGAACTGAAAAAAGTATTTCAAAATCTGTATCTGTTTTTTCTTTATTCAAAGGAATCACGAGCCTTTTTCCTTTTCCTCTTTCAGCTAAAATTTCATTATTATATGACTCAATCATTTATTCTTATTTATTTCATTTTATCACGTTTTAGAACTTTTTTTAGAAATCTTCCTGTATGCGAACCTTCAACTTGCGATACATGTTCTGGGCTTCCTTGCGCTACAATTTTTCCACCACCAATTCCACCTTCTGGTCCAATATCAATCAACCAGTCACAGCATTTTATAACGTCCAAGTTATGTTCAATTACAATAATAGAATTTCCTTTATCAACCAGTCTATTTAAAATATCAATTAATTTTCTCACGTCCTCAAAATGCAAACCAACAGTTGGCTCGTCCAATAGATAAATTGTGCGCTCAGTATGCGGACGATAAAGCTCGGAAGATATTTTTACACGTTGTGCCTCACCACCAGAAAGAGTTGTTGCACTTTGCCCAAGTCTCAAATATCCTAAACCAACTTGCATCAATGTATCAAGTCTGTCATGAATAGAAGGAATATCATAGAAAAACTTTTCTGCTTCCTCCACCGTCATTTCCAAAACCTCAAATACATTTTTATTTTTAAATTTTACATCCAAAGTTTCTTTCATAAAACGTTTTCCATTACAAACATCACACTGCACATAAACAGTAGGAAGAAAGTGCATTTCAACTGCTATTTCCCCATTTCCCTGACAAGCTTCACATCGCCCACCTGGCACATTAAAAGAAAAACGACTAGGTGTCCAACCACGCACACGTGACTCAGCGGTCTCAGCAAATAATTCGCGGATTGGCGACCATATGCCTGTGTAAGTTGCCGGGTTACTTCTTGGAGTTCTTCCAATTGGTGATTGATCAATTAAAATTACGCGTGACAAATTTTCTTCTACACCACCAAAAAATTCTGCATTGTATGTTTTTGCAGTACGAAGTTTTCTTTCAAGCTTTGCTTCTAGATTTCTATTAATAATCTCATACATTAGTGTCGACTTACCAGAGCCAGACACACCAGTGATACCAACCATTTTCCCAAGTGGAATTTTTATGTTTAAATCTTTAATATTAAAAGCATTTCCATTTTTAATCACTAACTCGCCCATTCCTTTTTGTCGACGATCTTTTGGAACATACACTTTGTCTTCTTCACGTAAATACGACATAGTGATAGAGCCGGATTTATTTGTTGGTGCAGTCAAAAGTTTATCTAGATAGTCTGCCACAACTACATGTCCACCATGCACCCCAGCACCAGGACCAATGTCCACCAAAAAATCCGAAGCATAGGCAGTATCTTCGTCGTGCTCCACCACCAAAATAGTATTTCCCAAGTCACGCAACTTTAAAAGTGTGTTAATAAGTTTCTCATTGTCACGCTGGTGCAGACCAATTGTTGGCTCGTCTAAAACATAAAGTGCCCCAACCAGTTGACTTCCAAGTTGTGAGGCAAGTCTAATACGTTGCGCCTCACCACCAGAAAGCGTATCAGCTTTTCTATTAAGAGTTAAATAATTTAAACCAACATCTAAAAGAAAAACCAAGCGTGTTGAAATTTCTTTTAAAACAACTTTTGCAATTTCAAATTCTTTGTCTGTTAATTCTAAAGTATCAAAAAAATTCTTCGCATCTTCGATAGACAAATCCGTAATCTCCACAATATTTTTTTGATTAGATTTTGAATCAGATAATTTAAAATTATTAATGAGTGATTCTAAGATGAAATTCTCCTTTTCACCTGTAAAATGTTTTTTTATAGCGTCTGTTAATAAAACATTTGAATCTATTTTTTTACCCAAATATTCTAAATATGCAAATCTTTTTTCTGCTTGTTGATTATCAGACAAAATGATTCTGTTTTCGGTATTTTTAATAATTTTTTTGTAATCATAAACTAGATTAAAATTTTTCCAGAAAATTTTCTCTGGTTCATTTCTAAACTTGGCTTCTATTGCTGGAGCAACTAGACATAATCCTTTTATTTTAAAATCTAATTTTTCAACAACTTTCATAGCAACTGCCCCACCAAGTGAATGCCCAATTAAAATTGTATTTTTATCTATTTTACAATTTTCTAAAACAAAGGATACTTGTTCTAACTCTTTCGGGTCGTCAGTATTTGGCATTTGTGGAGCTTGAACTTTGTATCCCATTTGTTCCAAGTTTTGTTTAAGGTATGGAATGAAATTCTTATCACTTCTTCCCGTAAAACCATGGAGAATGACAAAATTTATATCTTCTTTTTTGTGAGAAATATTACTTCCTGCATTCAGGAAAACATTTAAGGATTCTTTGCGGAGTCTTTTGCCACCACAATCTTCACACTCGTCGAGTGCTCCCAAATATTTCACACCCAGACCGTTACACGTAGAACATGCTCCATATGGTGAGTTAAAAGAAAAAAGCCTTGGCTCAACTTCCGGAAAAGAAAACCCGCAGTTCGCACAAGCAAATTGGTTTGATAATACAACAGATTCGCCATGTAAATTAAATTCTACCAAACCATGTGACTCATGTATCGCATGTTCTATTGCTTCACTCAAACGCGTCTTAGCATCTTTAGTTTTTTTCAAAATTTCATCAATTCCTATAGAGTCTACCAAAACAGAAATATCATGTTTTTTATTTTTTTCTAAAACAATTTTTTCTCGCAAATTATGTTTTTCTCCATCAACAATAGCTTCTGTGTAACCTTTTGATAACATATCATAAAGCAATTGATAATATTCTCCTTTTCTACCACGAACAATTGGCGAAAGTATTTGTACTGAGTCTGTTGAAAATTCTACACCTTTTACTTTTTTTGTTTCTGATTTTCCTGCTTTTTTCGCTTTCGCAACCTTCTCTTCAACAATATTTATAATTTCTTCATTGGAAAGTTTTTGGATTCTGCTTCCACATTCCACACAATGTGGTTGTCCTACACGCGCATACAAAACACGCAAGTAATCGTAGATTTCTGTAATAGTCGCAACTGTTGAACGAGGGTTGTTGCTTCTAGTTTTTTGGTCAATCGCAATTGCTGGAGAAAGCCCAGATATTTCATCTACATCTGGTTTTTGTAATTGATTCAAAAATTGTCTTGCGTATGGTGACAAACTCTCTACGTATCTACGCTGCCCTTCGGCAAATATTGTATCGAAAGCAAGAGAAGATTTTCCTGAACCAGAAAGCCCAGTAAAAATAACCATTTTATTGCGAGGTATTTCCAAATCAATATTTTTTAAATTGTGTGTACGAGCACCTTTTATTACAATTTTGTCTCCTTCAATTTTTGCCTGATGACTAGTTTTTTTCTCCTCTTTTTTCATAAAGTTTAAATCAAGACATTTTAACACATTTTGACAAAACTTTCTAGAAATTATCTAATCACACTATATGTCCTTTGAATATTTCCCGAACCTGGTGACAACAAGTCCTGTCCACCAAAAAATTGTGGGATGCCAATTCTAATACCAAAAGTTGCCGCAATTAAACCAACAACGGCGTAAAAAGTAAACATAAGGGTAAGGGCAATTAAGCCAGGTAAAATATATTTTTTTAAGTTACCTTGAACCTTTCCACCTTGACTAAGTTGATAAAGTTGGTAAGTCAAGCCACCTAAAAAAAGTAAAACTGCGCCAGTCGTGAAAAGCCAAAGAACAATGTCATTAATAATATCTTTTGTATATTCAAAAATCCCAAATAGATCTTGTGTGTAAGTTGTTGCAGCATAAGCAAAAAATGGTACAAACAAAAAAGAAAAACAAATACCTAAAAGGTAAGTTTTTAAAAAAATATTTCGTTTGAAGAGAATTGTTTTTCTGCGCATATTTTATCTTACTATTAGTCCACCACTCGGAGAAGAGTTTACACCAAATATTGAGGCAGTTAAAGCAATGAGTGAGTATACAGAGAAAATTACAAAAAGAATAAACACTGCGTACATAATTGTGTTTGGATCTACCTTTCCACCATGACCACCAAGCCATCCTCCGTGTCCACCCAAACCAGCTTTATTTGCAATAAGTTTTACAATAATCCAAAAGAAGGCAATTACAGCAACACCAGTAATAATCATCATGGCAAAGCCGTTTATCATATCTTTTATTGCGTAAAGCAATGCTATTAAACCTTCTCCTTTAGTCATAAATTAATACTCTATTTTTTCTCTATCAGCCCAATCCATAAGAATTTCTTCAACCTTACTGTCAGACAAATTATTTAAAATACTTTCATCAACATACTCAAGATAGTGTTTTTGAATTTCAGATTTTACAAAAGGCACTGCTTTTTTTATATCATTTTCGTCAATCAAAAAATTTAAATACTCATTACAAGAATGGTCTGTTGTAATGTTTGTATCTTTACACATAATTTTTGCTTTTTTCATATGTTTAATTATATCATCCGACAGATTTAAAATAAAAAGTTTTCCCCAAAACAAATACAAGCCGATTCTTACGAATCGACTCGGTCAAAAGTGTTGCATATTTACGCCCCACTCTTGACACTAATGATTACAACTCTGTTGGTAAAATATTACAAACTTATTTTGTTAAAGTATCAATAGTATTTCTCATCACCAAAGCTATTAACTCTGCTGACAACAATATAAAAGCACCAATTATAGAATATTTTAATGAAGTCTTTGCTTCACCGATTCCTTTGCCAGATGCCGAACCCCAAACAAATAGCCAGCCAGAATACATAATAGCAATAATAACAAACGGTATAGCAATGTAGCGTGCAACACGAGTCACAATTAAAACTAATTCTGAAATTGAATTTACCTTTATAGGATTTTGCAAACCAATATCAGCAGAAGCTAGAAGTGGCAAAACAAGAATTGTTGTAGCAAATATGTGTGATAAAACTTTTTTCATACTTTTAAGTTTAACATATTAATTTGTATTAAATGACCTTGCTTTTACAGAATTACCATTTTCATCAATCATAAAAGTATTTATTCTTGAATCAACCTGGAAAATATCAATAACCAAACGAACTATAAGCCAGGCCGCAAGCATGAATATAAAATAAATAAGAATTTCCCAAAATCTTTTTTTAACATTACTCAAAGCACCTGGCATATCCATGTTTCTGTAAATTATTATCATTGCACCGTAATACATAATAAATAAAGGTACAACCAATAAAGCAAAAGAGATTACCCAAACAAGAACTCTTCCTCCAGTTTCCACCAAATCACCCAAATTACATGGCTTTGTAAATTGTTGACAATTTTGTCCAGCCGCTGCTGAACTGCGACCACAAATTAAAAGATTTGGCAGAAAACTATCACCTCCACAACCAGGTGGATCGTTATAATTAGAAAGTAATCCAGCTTGAGCAATATTAAAATTTAACAAAAAAATAAACAGGAAACTAAAATAAGAAATTTTTTTAAGGAAATTCATACTTATTAGTATAACCTATTTTCTAAAAAATTATTTAAGCTCTCTTGCAAATTCAGACTCCGCATTTTTAATAATCTCACTTGGAGTTTGCCTAGAGCCAGAAAATGCGTCTACAATTTCACCAAAAACTTTGTTTATAAGATTGGGCATTGGCTCCATAACAATATCACCTCTTTCCGCAGATCTATAAACCACATCTTTTATAGAATCTTTCTGTTCAACATATAGTTCATCTTGTCTTGCTGGTGCCAAATTATAAGCAGAAACAATTTTATCGGTAATTTCCTGTGAAGCTACATCTGCCAAAACTTTATTTGCCAATTCAAGTTTTTTTGTTCTTTGAGAAATTGAAATTGCGTACAATCTTGCATAATTTACATTTTTATATTCTGAAGTCGGACCTTTTGGACTTGGCACCATAGCAATTTCATAAGCTAAATGAGGGTTTTTAGCATCTATGTATGCTTTATCAGAAGCAAAACCAAAATACAAACCTAAATTTCCAGAAGCAAATAAATCTCTATCCATCGGGGCTTTTTTGCTCCAAGTGTAAGCTTCTTTAATATTTGGGTTTACAAAAGAAGTGAAAAATACAAAAACCTGTTCAGCTAAAGCGTCGTTTTTAATTTTTAATTCCTCATCAGTTTGTCCAAAAACAGACTCAAATTTTTCTTCATAAACAATTTTATCTTTTTCTTGTTTTTCATCAAAACTTCTTACAATTACATCATTTTTTAATTGCATCAAAAGAGTTAAAAGGATTTCTCTATTGTGTAAAATATTGTTTAAAGAGCCCAAAGCAATTGCTCTTTGTACAGTATTTCCGTCAGTACTTGTAAAACCAAGAACTCGAGAAACATAAAGCGGCACATCACCCCAAGTTGCCGGCGGTCTGGTAAAACCAGCATTGGTAAGTATGTCAGTGTTAACGTACATAACAAGTGGATCAATAGCCACAGGAAAAGCAAAAACTCCTATTGGAGAAAAATATTTGTAAGTAGAACGAGCATATTTGTCTTTGTAAGTTTTTTCGGAAATTAAAGTTTCATCAAAATTGGCCATAAAACCTTTGAGTGGAACCATTATATCTTCAGAAACAAGCATCATGTCTGGACCTTGATCATTAGCACTTGCTTCGATAAATCTATTTATAAATTTGTCTTCTGGTATTTCTTGATAGCTTACAGAATAAGTTTTTGCGTTTTGAGAATATTCGTAAAGAATTTGACTAACTTTTTCAGCTGGCAAAGTTCCCCAAACAACAATATTTCCAGTTAAATTTGGGTCAACATTATTTTTTCCAAATTGAGAAATTGAAAAAACAAATATTCCTAACACTCCAAGTACAAAACCACCTATCATAAAAAATTTTTGAAAATTCCCCTGAGTGCTTTGATTCATATGAACGAGTATAGCCTAAAAATTAATTCTTAAAAAGTGTAAAACAAAACTAAAAGCCCACAACTCATAACTTTTGTGGACCTACGCTATATGTTGAGCAAATTCTAATTTATTTTTATAGGCTCAACCGTGTATCTTATATTCTTATCAGCTCTCCTCAATCGCTGACCATACTTGACGGCACGCCATCTTTCAACAAACGGAAAATTTTTCTTTTTTTGTTGATTATCTAAAGACCAGACAATAAGAGTAAATTTGTACTCACCCAAAGAAACAATGAACATGAAATTTTCTTTCATCGCGCCCTCGCTTTTTGAAGTGAGTCACCATTATACAATACTATTTCTTCTCTATCAAGAGCACAAAATGGTTATCGTTTTTGTGAACTACTGGGTGTACAGTAAACCCAAACTCAGTAAACATTTTGATAACATCCTCTTCATTTAAAACAGTAGCTTTATGAAGAACCGAACTCCCAAGATGTGTATGCCAATCAATAAACAAAATTTTTCCATATTTTTTTAAAACCCTCTTCATCTCCATGATGCAAGTTTTTTTGTGTTGAAGTAAAAAGAAAGTGTTGGAAATAAGAATATTATCAATCGAGTCATCACGCAGCCTTGTTCCTTCCAGTTCCTCTATGTCACCCCAAACAGGAATAATATTTTGATATAAAATTTTATCTACAATATGTCCTTCTTTGTTTTCTAAATTCGCTTTTTCTTGTTTTTTCTTTTCTTTTAAAATATCGTTTTCTATATGTTCAAGTAAATCTTTGTGTACATCAATGGCAAAAATTTTTCCATCAACAATAAGCTCGGAAAGGATTTTAGAATTTTCCCCAATTCCACAACCAAAATCTGCAATATGGGAATCCCTTCTCAATCTCAGTTCACTAAAAAAATCAGAAACTTTTAACATATCTGTCAGTATATAGCAAAACTAAAATATTCAACCCCGTTTTACACAATCTTACACAATATATAACATATATTGCTAGAAGATATTTTTCGTGTTATTATATTTAAGAATACGTAATAATGCGTATGTAAATGGAGGACAAAAATGCCAAGGAAAGAAGAAGTAGACCCTCGCCAGCTTGAAGACTGGCGACTGACTATAAACACATACATGCGGGAGAACCCTCATGTCACATTAAGCCACCTAGAAACAAAAATTATTTATGTATCAAGAGGGGTGGTGTCTAAATTCTTAGTGGGGTCAAGCGTTCCATACAGCAGAAATGCTCAACGAATAGCCGAGTTCGTTGAGAGAGTAAAAAACGGCCAAAAAATAAGACTCGGGGACGAACCCGGGGAGAAATACTCGGTCAAAGAAATTGAGATATTGATCTCGCTTTGGCGAGGTCGAGGTCTTGAACACATTACCGAGGGCCAGATCAGAGATGGTCTGGGTTACCTGACGTCGATCCGAAAGGAAAAATGACGTTGGGTAAAAAAGCACAGAGGATAGAACTATAAATAGGCGTCACCTCTGGCTTTTTTAATTGTCACTTTTATCTTTTGAAGCCTCTAATATTTTTGTTAATTCTTTTACTTCATCACGTAAAATTGCCGCCGTTTCAAAATCCAGCTCTTTGGCTGCCACACGCATTTCTTTTTCTTTTTGCTTAAGAAGTGTAGAAACTTTTTTACCTGACAATTTCATATCCATTACAGCTTCATTTTTTGCAGTTTGTCTTTGTAAAGTTTCTATACCCTCAGTAATATCGTGGATATTTTTAAGAATTGTTTTTGGAGTGATCCCATGTTCTTCATTATACTTTTTTTGTAATTCTCTTCTTCTATTTGTTTCTTTTATTGCTCTTTCTAAACTTCCAGTCATCACGTCAGCATAGAGAATAACACGGCCGTCAACATTACGTGCCGCACGGCCAATAGTTTGAATAAGAGAAGTTTCCGAGCGCAAAAAACCTTCTTTGTCTGCGTCGAGTATTCCAATCAAAGAAACTTCTGGCAAATCAAGTCCTTCACGTAAAAGGTTTACGCCAACTAAACAGTCAAAGTCACCACGACGAAATTTTGTTAAAATTTGAATTCTTTCAATTGTTTTGATGTCGCTGTGAAGATATTCTGCTTTGATTTGTCTCTCTTTCAAAAAGTTTGAAAGATCCTCGGCCATTTTCTTGGTCAAAGTTGTCGCTATCACCCGTCCACCTTTTTTCACTACCTTCAAAGTCTCGTCAATGAAATCTTCAATCTGACCTGGATAATTTGGAAATTTTTCACCAATATCGATAATATTTTCTTCTAAATCCTCTAAAGTTTTTTGTTTCTTTGCAGTTACACTTTCAGCATTCCTTCCATCACGAGGTAACACAGGTTTAACTACAAGCTCCGGATCAAGAAGTCCTGTTGGTCTAACAATCATCTGCACAACTTGTTTACTTTGCTCAAGCTCTGCTTTTCCAGGAGTCGCAGAAACATACAAAACGTTCCCAACACGTCTTGAAAATTCTTCGTAGCGAAGTGGTCTATTATCAAGTGCACTTGGTAATCTAAAGCCGAAATTAACCAAATTTTGTTTTCTACTTTGGTCGCCAGCGTACATTCCATGTAGCTGTGGCAAAGTCACATGCGACTCGTCTATCACAGTTAAAAATTCTGGGTTGCCTTTGTGGTCATGAGGAAAATATGAAAGTAATGTTTCTGGAGCTTCTCCTTGCTTTTTCCCGGACAAGTGCCTAGAATAATTTTCAATACCAGAACAATAACCTACTTCGCGCATCATGGCCATATCTTGCATAGTCCTTCTTTTTATTCTGTCTGCTTCTAGTAATTTTCCGGCTTTGTCAAATTTTTTAATTTGCTCTTCCAATTCTGCAGAAATATTTTTCAAAGCTTTGTTCATTGTTTTTTCGTCAGTTAAGAAGTGCTTTGCGGGAAAAAACATCACACTGTCAGCATTTTCAAGAATTCGCATAGATACTGGGTCCAGAATTTGTATTAAAGAAATTCTTCCTTCACTAAAAAAAATACTTGCCATCCAAGTTTCTGACATTGGCTGTATATCTACTCTATTTCCTACACTTCTAAAAGTTCCACTTTTTAAATCAGCATTGGTTCTTTCAAAATGAACTTTCACCAAAGCTTCCATTAAACTTTGTTTTGTATATTGATCATTTAATGACAAAATTAAATTTTCTTTTTTATATTCCTCAGGAGAACCCAAACCATAGATACAAGAAACTGAGGCTACAATGATAGTATCTTGTCTAGTTAATAAACTCTGTGTCGAAGCGTGGCGAAGTCTATCTATTTCTTCGTTGATACTTGCGTCTTTTTCTATGTATGTATCTGTTGCAGATACATAGGCCTCTGGTTGATAGTAATCATAGTAAGAAACAAAATAGTGCACCTTGTTGTTTGGGAAAAATTGTTTAAACTCGTTGGCAAGTTGTGCTGCCAAAGTTTTGTTATGGGCAATTACAAGTGTCGTTTTTTGTAATTTTTCTATAACATTGGCAACTGTAAAAGTTTTACCCGAGCCTGTCACACCTAAAAGTGTCTGAAAAATAGGTCCACTTTTTTTGTCAGCCAACTCAAAACCTCTGACCATCTGGTCAATTGCTTTTGGTTGATCACCGTTTGGTGGCCATTCGCTCACTACTTTAAACTTTGTATCACTATTTCTTTTTATCACAACACTATTCTATCATAATATGCAAACAAAAAATCCTGAGCTTACTCTCTTGCTCAGGATTTTTTGTTTTACTCTACATTAATTCTAACTTTAAAATATTACTTCAAAGCAACTTCATTGTTGTCATTAGCAACAAGTTTAACTTCAGATTCATCAATTGGAGCTTTTTCAATTTTATTCATGATAGCGATAACTTGGTCTGGATAAGGTTTAATCACACTGTTATATGTTCTTAACTTTTTCCAAACAGTTTTGTTACCGTAATAACCTTTAGTTGATTTTATCTCTCCTGCCAAATGAGCTCCTACTTTATCAATCGCAGATTCCTGACTTTCGAAAGTAGTCTTACATGAATGCCAACCAAAGACATTGTCTTTGTCGTTTGGACAAGCATGCTTACCACCAGTAGACTCACGCATAGCGATAGCTGGAAGAAGTCTGTAATCAAGATCATATTTATCGGCTACTTTAACGAAGACTTCACCATATCCAGCAAGTGGAAGGTTGTTCTTTGCAAAGTACTCGTCAACATTCTTTACTCTGTTGTCCTGAACCACTTCTTTTGCCTCAACCACATTATCAGCCAAGTCGCCGATAACAGCTGGCATAATATTTATAGGCAAGTAAGCAGGCATTATTGAACACAGAGAAATACACAGTTTTAATATATTCTTTTTGACTCTCATTTTGTTTTCTATTAGTTTGTTACTCTCAAATAACAACGTGGGTGGTATATTACAGGAGCTGTCAAAGTAAGTCAATAAAATTTGTCAAAAAATCCTTATAATATATGATTATTTTCCCAAAATATATAGGGTTTTTTCGATAAATCCAAAAAAACCCTTATTCTATATAGGAATGAAGAGTAAAAATGCCAAAAAACCTTTATTTTTCAAGGTTTCACCAGTTAAGAAACAATCGTAAAAACTCAGGTTTTTAACCTATTTTTTTCATAAATCTTGTATAAAAATCTGCCGATCCCCCATTTCACATAAGCTCTTTTAAACGAATCAGAAACCTCTCCCTTTTCGGCTTCTACAAAGGTTTCTGAGCCAGATCGCATCACGCGCGTCGATATAGGCTACACAGATAGCCTGTGCATTATTTTTAGAGAACTGTTGGATTCTCCACCGAGCTGGAACCTGCCGTGTCAATTGCTTTAGATCCATAAAATACTCGCCGCCAAACTCCCCAAATATTTCTAGTACGAGCAAAAGTTATTGTGGAAGATATCAAATCACTCTTTGTTTATTGCCGTTCACTTCGACAGCCTGACCATCGTTCAGTCTAATAACTTTGTATGTATGTGAATTTTCCCACACATCAATAATTTCTTTTTCCTTTCTTTGATAATGAGGAGAAACAACTTTGTTTATAAAATTAAGTCCATTCATACTTTCTAAATTAACATCATTTTCATCAAAAGGTGCAGCAATAGAAATATCAGGACAAACAATTAAACTTCCAGCACTTACACCAACATATAAGTTACCACCTTCTACAAAACTATCAATCTCTTTATCAAACCCAGTTTTTTTAATCTCATTCATCAAGTAGAAAGTGTTGCCACCACAAACATACATCACATCAAAATTTTCAGTTTTTGTATTCGTTAAAATATTAACCCAAACTATATTTTTTTTCAAAATTCCCAAATCTACCAATTCACTTTCTGACTCAACCAAGTAAGGTTTATCCCCCTCATCACAAGCGGCCGTTGTAACAAAAAGTACCCTAATGTCTTCTGGATTCTTGTTTGTCAAATCTAAAAAATGTTTTTGTATTTTAGAGTTACTTAATCCATCAGAAGTTAAAAGTAATTTTTTATTGTTCAATTCCATGGCACTTTTTATATTTCTTCCCCGAACCACATGGACACGGATCATTGCGTCCAATTTCTTTTACCCCCTCTGGAACACTCACAACAGAAAATTTTGACGGCACAGGGTTTGAGTTTGGTATACTTGTTTTTATCCCTTCACGAAAGTTTTTTATTCCTTCTTTTAATGAGTAAAGCATATAGTTAGAAATTGAAACCGTTATAGAATATTCCATTTCTTTGAACAATCTCAAACTTTCACGCTTATACTCTACCAATGGGTCATGTTGCCCATAACCACGCAGAGATACAGAAGAACGCAAATGTTCCATGGTATCCAAATGATTCATCCAGTGAATATCAAGAGCTTGTAAAACAGTCATCTTTACCCCACGCAAGAATTCCTCTTTGCCAACAATATTTTCCATTTCTGTTCGTAAGTCAGCTATTTCTGATTTTATCTCGATGGCTTTTTTAACATATTCCTCTACTGCATCCAGGTCATTACTCAAAACTTTTTTACGTTTTCCATAAACACTTTCGCGTTGAGTATTTAGTACGGCATCATATTGAAGAACTTGTTTACGCATATCGAAATAGAAACCTTCTATTTTTGTTTGTGATTGTTCAATAATTCTATTTACCATTTTAGCTTCTATTGGCATATCTTCTGGAACATTCAACTTTTGCATCATAGACTTCATAGAGTCGCCACCAAAACGACGCATAATCTCATCATCAAGAGAAACAAAGAATTGTGTTTCTCCATTATCACCTTGGCGACCAGAGCGCCCACGAAGCTGATTGTCAATTCTTCTTGCTTCATGTCTTTCTGTTCCAATCACATAAAGACCACCTAGACCACGTATTGCTTCTGCAGCTTCTTTTGTTGTTGGTGCACCACCGAGCTTTATGTCTACTCCACGGCCAGCCATGTTTGTAGCAATAACAACAGACCCTTGGCGACCAGCCTGGGAAATAATTTCTCCTTCACGTTCATGGTTTTTTGCGTTCAGCATTTCATATTTTATTCCAGCTCTGTCAAAATATTTTGCCATTCTTTCATTTTTTTCAATAGAGGTTGTACCAATCAAAACGGGTTGTCCTTTCTTAGTAAGCTCTTTTACTTTTTCTACAATAGCATTCCATTTTGCGTTTTCAGTTTGATAAACTACGTCATTATAGTCTATTCTTTTTATCTCTCTGTTTGTTGGGATAGTTACAACCTGCAAGTCATAAACTTTGCCAAATTCCTCGGCACTTGTAGAAGCTGTCCCAGTCATACCAGCCAAACGCTCGTACATTCTAAAATAGTTTTGATAAGTAATAGAAGCAACAGTTTTTGACTCTTTTTGAATCTTTACATTTTCTTTGGCTTCTACCGCTTGATGGAGCCCTTCACTCCAGCGAGTACCAGGTTTTAATCTTCCTGTGAATTCATCTACAATAATAATTTCACCATCTTTTACTACATAATCTTTATCTAAAACATAAATCGCTTTGGCACGAATAGCATTTAACAAGTGATGTACCATTTTAGCATTTTCCGGAGCGTATAAGTTTTTCATACCGAGAAGTTTTTCTGCTTTATCTATCCCAGTTCCTATCAAGGTGACTTGCTTTTCTTTTTCTTCAATCTCAAAATCTATTCCTTTAAACATTTGAGCAGCTACATCACGGAAAGTTTTGTAAAGTTGTTCATCTTCTCCTGCAGAGGAAGAAATAATAAGTGGTGTACGAGATTCGTCAATCAAGATACTATCCACCTCATCCACAACAGCAGCAAACAAATCTCTTTGGACAACTTCTTGTTTTTCATAAACCAAGTTATCACGCAAATAGTCAAAACCGTATTCACTGTTTGTTCCATAAGTAATATCACAAGCATAAGCTTCTTTTCTAGTACATTTTTCTAAAAAGTCGTAGACGACCTTGAAACTTCCAACCTCATCTTGCAATTTTTCATCCTCGGCTTTTTTGTCAGCTTTGATATCACTATTGTATTTAAAACTTTCATCACGCCCGATAATACCAACAGAAAGCCCAAGATAATCATAAACTTGTCCCATCCAAACAGCGTCACGTCTTGCCAAATAGTCGTTTACAGTTACTACATGCACACCCTTTCCAGCCAAAGCTAACAAAAAAGTTGGAAGTGTTGCCACAAGAGTTTTACCTTCACCAGTACGCATCTCGGCGATTCCTTTATTAAATAAAACTTGCCCACCAATTAACTGCACATCATGATGTCTTTCACCAAGAGTTCTTTTTGCAGATTCACGAACAAGCGCAAAAACATCTACCAAAATATCTTCTAGTTTTTTTAAAATCTTTTTATTTACATCTTCTTTTGCGAGTTTTGATTCTTCTTCCAAAAGAGCAATTTCTTTTCTATACACAGAAACCAAATCCCGCATCTCTGCTTGCGTTAGTGGTGAAATATCTTTTTCTTTTGCGTTTATCTTTTCAACGACTTTTTTGTATTTTTTTATAGCTTTAGAGCTTTCAGAACCAAAGATTAATTCTATGTATTTTTTCATGAAATAAGATTTTATTTTAGATAGAAGTATACCATATCACACAACGTCTTTTTTGCAAATAAATTACACCTTTTGGGCTATCAATTTTATTTTTATCTGTTGACAAATATATTTAAAAGTGTTATATTACAACTCTTAACATATCAGGCATAATAATACTTTTTACGGCTTTCTCTTAGGTACAATACTCCCATTCACAAATATCTCATGAAGTAGTTTTTGTTTGAATTCTTTTTTAAGACCAGAGTGTGGAGCTAAGATATTTTTAATGTG
>WBZS01001085.1_pt1 | contig 24308 bp, 20 predicted proteins | sample 5204201 | NCBI WGS metagenome assembly WBZS01 (sample SAMN12344357, study PRJNA552823) | activated sludge metagenome | biome: Activated sludge suspended growth; feature: Nitrification reactor; material: Wastewater; isolation source: activated sludge from nitrification reactor of wastewater... | reverse complement strand
GCTATCTCATGATCCACGGCAACGGGGTGGCCATCCCAGGGCTGCCGGCCGTGTCCAGCGGCCTGGGGATCGCAACCGGCTTTCACATCTCGGCCGTCCTCATGGGCAGCAAGTCGATCGGGCTCTACCTTGAGGTGGCGGCCGGCTTCGACGCCATCGTCGGCTTCGACCCGTTCTTCATCGCCGGGAAGATCTACGCCCGGGGCGAGCTGCGGTTGTTCATCATCTCGATCGGGGCCTCGGCCGAGCTCACCGTCATGGTGGGCAAGCGCGTGGTGGGCGGCGTCGTCCAGGACCAGCCCTATGTCTATGGCGAGGTCTGTGGCTCGATCGACCTGTTCTTCTTCGAGATCAAGGGCTGCGTCTCGTTGACCATCGGCTCGGTGCCGGACGACGACCCGGCCGCCAAGCCGCTCGTTGCCGGGGTCAGCCTGGTGTCGCGCAGCCCCGCCCTCGTCGAAGGCTCGGGCACCGGACGGGCCATCGACGGCAAGCTCGGCGACGCCCGCGACATCGGTGGCGCGGCCGCCCCGCTGCTTCGGGTCCCGCTTGATGCAATCCCCGTCATCACCTTCGACGCGGCACCCACCGTCGCGCCGAATGCGGTCATGGGCGCCGACGCTCTCGGCCAGACCGGAGCGGGCGCCAACCCGTGGACCCGAATCGGCGAGCGTTGGTGGCGCTATGAGGTGCTGAGCGTCACCCTCTCGGGGGCACTCATCCCGGCCACCGGCGGCAAGACACCCAGCTCATGGTGGACCGGGCGCCCGCCGGGCCAGCCGGTGCCGACGACGGCCCTCGCGCTGCTCAACTGGCTGCCGACTCCGTTCTCCCGGGCCATCCCCTACGGCGAGGAGCTCATCCGTTCGGTGCACGAGCGGTGGGGCACCGTCTGTCACCCGGCCGCGCCGTCGGCGCCACTCTTGTGGACTTTCGCCGACTCGCCCTGGGGGCCGAGCATCCCCGGGTGGGTGCTGGACGGCATACCGTGGCCCGACCCGCCGGACACCGTGCGATCCGAGCCGGCGCAGGGACAGCTGGAGGTCACCGAACCCTGGCGGGTCGCGAAGCACCCCGAGGTCGACCTGCTGCAAGGCACCGAACCGGCGCGGGTCGTCGGGGACCACGTCCCGTGCTCCAAGCGCGACCTGGACTCCCCGACCCGGTCAGCCCTGCGTCGGATGACGACGAGCTTGGCCAAGGACCTCACGTCCGGCCCGAGCGCTGCCGGATCGGCCTTCGGCGAGGCGGCATACCAGCAAGCCGTGGCGGCGATGACCGCAGGCGTCTCGCTCAGCGATCTCGCCGGCCACCACGTGAGCACGGCGTGGTCACCCGAGACGACCCAGTCACAGTGTCGCGGTGCGATCCTGCGCTCGCCGGTCGACGATCTCCCCGCGCCCGCCCCCAGGGGAGACCAGACCGACCAAGAACTGGTCAAGAAGGCTTGGGACGCAGCGGGATTCACGCCCGACAAGCTGCGCGACGCGGTGCGGCTCACGCCGTCGGAGTCCGCGCTGGAACTGTCGGTGCTCATGGTGGTGCCCGAGCGGGCCTTGGAACGCGGGATCATCCTGCGCGTCGAGACGCCGGACGGTGACGTCATCACGGAGCACCCACTCACCGGAACCGACCGGGTGACCACGACCAACCCCATCCCCAGCCAGCTCACCGACCCGAACGGGCCGTGGCTGGACCCCGTGCTGCGCGCCGCCCGGATCGCCGCCCTCATCTCCTCGGGCGGGCGCGGGTATGCCGTGGTGTGGGTGCCGCTGCGCAAGCTCGACAAGGAGATCGGCTCGGTCGTCATTGGCTGGCGCGACGACGGCCAGGGCGCCTTCGGCAAGGGGCTGCTGCCGTTCTACATCGTCGCGGTCACCGGCGTGCTGGCCAGCGAGGCCTGGCGCGAGTCGTGGGACACCACGACCATCGAGGAGGACCGAGACGCCCTGCAGTCGGCCCTCACCCAGGACCCGGACGACCGCGCCCTGTTGAGCCCCGGCACGACCTACACGGTGTCGGTGACCTGGCGCGCCGCGTCGGTCAAGCAGGACACCCAACCGCCAGCGAGCACCACTCCCACCTGGCAGCCGAACCAGACCCAGTCTTATGAGTTCGGCACCGAGCCCGCGAGCGCGTCGCCAACCGACCTGGGACCGTGGGTGCTGGCCAGCACCCCCGGCATGGGCGACGTCGGTGTCTTCTGCACCGAACCCGTGCGGATCGCCCTGGCGCACCAGCAGGTGACCGACCTGTTCGCGGCATACGGGAAGGAACTGCGGGTCGTCGTGCGGTCGGCGTCGGGCAAGCATCCCGAGCCTCCCGGCGGCGGCGCGCCCGGCGCACCCGTGACCATCCCCGTTGGCCCGAGCGCCTTGCTGAGCAAGGGACTCGCCATCAAGACCCCGTGGTCGGAGGCCATTGCCACCATGCTCGACGAACTCGACCTGCCGTGCATCGACACGTCGGGCAGCTCCGACCACACGGTGACGGTGACCCTGCCCTACACGTTCGAGCCGCTGACCGACTACCTCATCGACGTCCACGCGGTCCCGACCGGAGCGCCGGCCTCGGCCACCGGGTTGGTCCACCGCGTGCCGTTCACGACGTCGCGGTTCGACTCGCTCGATCATCTGGTCAGCTACATCGCACCGGCCTCGGTGCGGGCCCGGCTGATCCCGACCCCTGCTGCCCTCACCGCTCTCCCCGGCCAGCCGACCGGCGACCAGGTGGACGCGGCATACCAGGGCGCGGGACTCGGCGTCCCGACGACCCCGGCGTTCCCCGCGGTCGAGGTGCTGTGGTCCGGTGATGCGGTCCCGCAACCGATCGCCATCGTCGTCGAGAGCAGCGAACCGCTCTGGCGCTCGCGGGTCATGCCCACGCAGGTCACTGGTCCGGTCGACGCGGCCGATCCGCTACACCACTGGTGGGCCGGGGTGGCCGGTGACTGGTTGGCGTTGGCGACGAGCACGGCGCCGGTCGCCGCGGGTGACCTGCCCCGCGCCACGGTCAACCGGATCATCGCCTGCCCAGGGCGCACCAGGGCGGTCGTCCTGCTTGCTCCCGGGGCTCGCGGCACCGAGGCTCGCTTGGATCTCGTGCTCGCGGCCGACCCCCTCGCGGCAGTCGCCGAACGACGACGGACCGTCGTGCGACTGTCGCTCCAGCGCGCGCCGTGGGAGGTGGAGGACTGATGGCCAGGGTGAGCGCCTCGCTGCTGTTCCGTGCAGAGGCAACTCGGTTGCCGTGGGCCCAGATCGGCTATCGGGCCCTTCGCACCGATCAGCACGTCGACGTCAAATGGGCCGATGAGATGAAGCGGCGGACGGCCGGACGGGACCAGGACGTCCACGTCTGGTGGGCGTGCGCCGCAGCACTCGGCGTGCCGCGGGGCCCCTTCACCGTGTGGGTGGGCAACCCGTCGACGAAGCGGGTGAAGGAAGTCCCGGTCACGACGGTGCCGCACGCGGCCGGGCTCGCCATGACATGGGGAGGGGCCGAAGCGGCCCACATCATGGTCGAGTGCGACCCGATCGACCCGACAGCGTCGGTGGCCGTCTTCGCCCACCGGACGGCCGCGTCGATGGACGACGTCGTCGCGGCGGACGTCCGCCCGGCGCCTGGCGCCAACCGGATTCAGCTGTTCATCAAGTGTTCTGGGGCCACGTCGGTCGTCCTCGTCAACGGCGACAACGCTGTCGTCCGAATCCGGACGCTTGACGACGTCGTCAACGACGACACCTGGGAGCGGCTCGAGCTCGTCGGGTTGCCGTGCGAACAGCCTTGGGGTGCAACGGCATACGACTCCTCCGACCAGGGACTCGTCACTGCGCCGATGCCGCCGTTCGACGCCGCGGTCGCCCGCCTCAAGAGGGGTATGCCGCCCATAGGCTGGGCCCCGATCACCCAGACCGGCCGCACCGCTCCGCCGTGGGTCGACGCCGACCCGGGCATGGTCGTCAAGGAGGTCGCGACCACCCTGCTGCCGGAGCTGGAGAAGCTCTACGACGGCGGAATGCCCGAGCGGCTGCAATACACGCTGTCGGAGAGCCGGAAGGTCCCCGGTCCCACGCAGGACGGGCGCACCTCAGCCTTGGAGAGCTCAGCAGAGATCCGCCCGTGGTCAATGCTCACCCTGCCGGCGCAGACCGACCCACTGCTCAACCTCGCCACCGGGTTCGGCTCCACTTATACCCGTGAAGGCGACCCCGACCGCGTCCCGGTCGGGGGCCGCGACTTCCTCGTCACGGCCGACTATGAGCGCACCCCCGCGCCGTTGCCGGACAAGGTGACGGTGGCGGCATACGCGCCGCAGGTCGGGCCGCACGAGATCACGCCGCCGGCCGCGGCCCTCACCGCCGAGCGCAGCGGCTTGGTCCCACCCAACCCGGCTGACACGCCGTGGCGTGAAAGCATCCGAGTCTCGTGGGCGCGGCTGCCGAACACGGCCGCCATGGGGCGGGTAGGCGCAGGCACGCTGGCGCGCTACGACGTCGCGGACACCCAGGCCACCAGCCTTGCCCCGGAACGCGACGCCGGTGGCATCCGCCCACTCACCCTCAGTCCGGACGGCCTGGCCGGGACGCCCGGCGCTGGACGGGTCGCCTTCGTCGACGGCGCCGCGGACATCCCCATCCTCAGCGGCGGCCGTCAGGTCGGGTATGCCGTCTCCCTCGTCGACATCCACGGTCTCTGGTCCGCGTGGCGCGACGTCGCCTACACCGGAACCGAGCCGGGGCCGCTGCCCCCTCGCCTCATCTCGCTGGACCTGACGTCCCGGTATGCCGGGAGCCCCGCCTGCCCGGCGACCCTCACCCTGGAGACGGCGCTGGACTGGACCGAACGGCGGCCGACGGCGCTGCAGGTCGTCGCGCTGTTCTTCCCCATGGCCTCCGCCAGCTCGGCGCCTCCGGCTGGGCTGGGCCCCGGTCTCCCCACGCCGACCGGGTGCTTCCGGCGCGACCTCGGGATGACGTTCGCCGGAGATGTGCCGTCCGGCGTCGGAGCCACGGTGGTGTCTCTGGCTCCGGACGGATCGACCCCGATGGCACCCGGCCCGGGCCAGGGCGACGGCGGGCGACGTTATCGCCTCGTCAGTGACCTGCCCACCCTCGACTTCACCTCCACCCAACGGTGGGGTGTCCAGGTGTGGCTGCGCAGCACCCTCGCCGTGGGAGCCAGCCCGACGGCATACACCCCGGATGCGGCCCATCCCGCGGTGACGACGGCCGCGAGCCCGGTGCCGATCGTGCCGTTGCCGCCGCCCGCCCCGCCGGGCGTCCCGATGGGCAGCACGCCTGACGCCCAAGGGAGTTCGCACGTGCGGGTGCGCTGGTCGCTGCCGGCCGGTGGCGCCGGGGTGCGCAGCTGCATCGTCTGGGAGTGCTCCGAAACGGCCCTGCGACAACACGCCGGGCTGCCCGCACGGGCGCCCGAGACCGACTCTCCGGGAGTGCGGTTGGCGGCGCTGTGGGCGGCATACGACGGGCTCACCCCGACCAAGCAGCGGGCGGCGTTCCGACGCCTGCTCACCCTGCCTGGGGCTGCGCGGGATGCCGATATCACCCTCCCCAAGGGCTCGACCGACATTCACCTGTTCACCGTGACAACCCAGTCCGAGACAGGGATCGAGTCGCCCTGGCCCGGCCCGGCCGCGACCGGTCACATCCACCTGCAGGCGGCCACCGCCCCCCGGCTGCGTCGGCCCACCCCGCCGCTGGCTCGGGTCAGCGTCGCCACGGACGGGACCGTCACCGCACGGCTCTTCTCGGCCAGCCGGGTGCCGGTGGCCCGGTTCTTGCTCTATGCCACCCGCTCGGAGAGCGCGGCCCGCGACCACGAGAGCATGGGCCCCCCGATGGCCGACATCCCGGTGGTGCTCCCGGCCGGCGGACCCGATCCGGTCACCGGGGCGCCGGTCTATGAGGCGACCTGGACCGGCACCTTGCCCGCCTCGTGGGACCCCTGGCTGGTGCGAGTGGTGGCCAAACCCGTCGACACCGTGCCGGTCCAAGCGGTCCGCGGTCAGCCGTCGGCCGCCTCCGAGGTGGTCTCGGTGCTCGTCCCGCCGACCGGCGGGCCAGACCTGGACCCCCTCGTCGGTGCTCGCTGGGGCGCAGACAACCGCGGCATCGTCGTCACCTCGGCAACCTCCGGGGTGGCCCGGGTGACCGCCTCCGGCGTGTTCCGCCTCGGCGGCGTCGCCGACGGGACCACCCTCGCGCTCACGGACCTGCCTGCCCTGCCGGAGACGCCCGGCACGACCGCCCCAGCCGGTGCGACCGCAGCGCCCGTGCTGGAGCGCGGCCCTCGCGTCGCCCATCGGACGCCGCTGCGGGTCTGGCTGCGCACCGCCGACGCCACCGCCCCAGCGACGGTCACGCTTCGCCTGCTCGACCCCCTGGGTCGGGCCGTCGAGCGGACGGTGACGGTGCCCGGGTTCGTGCCGACACCGGCATACAGTCTCACGGTAGTCCGCACGTCGACCACCCCGACGGGCGTGCTGTTGGCTGTCGGCTGTGACGCGCCGACGGGTGCGGCGGCCGGGATCGTCCTTGCGGTGCAAGGGATTTCGCGCCGCTTTGACCCGCTACCGTGGCCGAGGCCGCGACCACGCCCGAGCAAGGTGACCGGCCAGTTCCCGCTGGCGACGATCGCGACCGGGAAACTCACCTTCCCCGCGGACGGCCGAGTCCACGTCGTCCGTCCGCTGCGGGCCCCCTTGTGGCCGAGGGAGGCGAGGTATGCCGTGTTCGTCCCCTTGGTCTCGCCGGTCGAGGTCACCCTCGCCCTGCTGGGCCCGGGCGGTGAGCAACTGGTCACGGTGACGGCGGCGCTCTGAGCGCAAGTGGCGGCACCTGAGCCGCCCATGAGATCGGGGTGCCGTCGTGGCCGGGCCACCTGACAGGATGTCCGCTATGACGCACCCGACGAAGGCGCCGGCGCTCCTGCTCTCCCCGCGGATCGGCGGCGGCCAGGCGTTCGAGACCGTCGCACGGCTGTGTCTGGAGCACGCTGACGCCAACGAGCCGCTCGTGGACGTGCACGGGGATCATGAGGCGGTTCACCAGTTCCGGGTGGCCTATCGGCGGTTGCGATCGCTGTTCTCGCTGGCCCGCGAAGTGAGCCAGACCGATCCGGAGGCGGCGCGGATCAAGGCCAACCTCCGTGAACTCACCGTGGCGTTTGGCCCGGCCCGAGACCTCGACGTGTTCCGCGAGGGGCATCCCGACCTCAGCGAGGCCAACGCTCGGCGGCTGGAGAAGGCGCGGGTCACGGCATACGCAGACGCCCTGGACTTCCTGCACTCGGCGACATGGCAGCAGACCCGCACCGACTTGGACGCGTGGCTGAGCGAGGGGACCTACCGCGACCTGCTCGGCACCGGCACATGGAGCGGCCGGGTGTGGACCGCTGGGGCGTTGGAGCGGCGGCGCAAGCGGATCCGCACCATGGGCCGCAAACTGGCCAAGCTCTCCGACCACGAGCGACACCTGGTCCGGATCGAGGCCAAGAAGGTGCGTTACGGGTGTCAGTTCTTCGGCTCGATGTGGCCGGCGAACGCAGCCGAGGTGACGGTGATGGAGAAGCAGCTGGGGGCACTCCAGGACCGCCTCGGTGCGCTCAACGACCTGGCCACCTGGAGCCGACTGGTCATGCTCGCCCGCCTCAAGGGCATGGAACCACCGTCCGTCGATGTGCCCGCCGAGCTGGCCGCCGCCCAGGAGACGGCCGACCGGATCGCGGCGCTTCCGGCGTTCTGGGAGTCAACGCTGCAGCGCTGAGTGCACGCGTCGTCACGAGAGGGGCCTGAGCGCTCGCGGCGTGGCATGAAGGGGAAAGACCCTGGATGGGCCGATGGCCGGACCTCTGACACCAGGAGAGGTCCGGCCATCGTTCGCGCTTGCGGTCCCGCATCGGCCCAGCATGCGCGGTGTATGTCTTTCGGAGCGCCGCCTAGACAGGCTCCGATCAACGTCACTGCTTCCCAACAGTGAAGCGAGTCTGCGGCGTCACGACCAAACGGACAAGACTCTCAAAGTGCCGAATTGATGCCATGTGAACAGTCCCCCTTGTGAACGTGCGTGCCGCGTGTCACGATCACCCTGGGTGTGAACGTTCACGGAAAGGCTGTGAAAACGCGGTGGTGGCAGACGTCGGCGCGAACCGTTTTCCCGGGGAGTTGCGGGTCGCCCTGCACGCTAGCGGGCTGACGCTGGAGGCTATCCAGCGACGCCTGGCCGACCGCGGCTTCTCGATCGGGCGAAGCACACTCAGCTATTGGCAGAACGGTCGCCGCTTGCCTACCGAGGCCAAGTCGTTGCTGGCCGTGGCCGCGCTCGAAGACATCCTCAAAGTGCCCGCTGGCCGGTTCACCGAGGCTCTGCACAACCCTGGCTCGCAACCCGCCAGATCCGACCTCGACATGGCCGCGTCGGCCGCCCGCATCGACGCCCTCATGGAAGGGGTCGGCTGTCCGGACGGCTTGTCGACGATGGAACAGATCAACACCGTCGCGATCGCCGAATACGGCCCCGGCGGGGGCCTGCGCATCGTCCGGAACCTCGACACCTTCCGGGCGCTGGTCGACACCGATCGATACCCGCTCATCTACGGCGGCGAGCCCGGCGGTGACCCGGCCCTCATCCGTCATGAAGCGATCAGCGGCGGTCGGATCGGACGCGTCCGCCGGGACGCCGAGGCCAATCTCGTTGTCAGCGAGTTCATCTTCGACCGAGTCATCCGTCGCGGTGACTTCCACTTCTTCCACTCTTTCAGCTACGACGACAACGACCAGGAGAGCCTGCTGCTTTACGCGCTGCTCACCGCGCCCCGAACCATGATGATCCTCGACCTGGGCTTCCACCCCGACCGCCTTCCCGTGCGGATCGAGGAGTTCGAGCGTGCGGTCGACAACGGGCCGGACCTGTTAGTCCGCGAGCGCACCCTCTCGCCGGACCGGCGGGTCACCTTCGTGCGCGAACGGACCCGCCGCGGCGTCGCCGGCCTGCGGTGGGAATACGCCTAGGACCGCAACCGGTATGCCGCCCGCCTCGGTGACCACCCGGCATACCCGGTGCGCGTGGTGGGGGAAGCCAGCGGCGGGTCAGTCGGTGCGGAAACTGGGCAGGCCGGCGATGCACCTCACCTTGACCTCGATGTGGTCGCCATGCCCGTCGGGCGGCTCGAAGGTGACTTCCAGCCTGGCATCGTCCGTCGAGACGTGGAACCCCCACCCTTCCGCGGGGACGACGCGAACTTGGGGTATGCCGCCCTCGCAGTAGGCCCACAGCTGACCACCCGCAGTGCTGAAGAGCTTGACTGCCGACCGGACGGGGGGCGGCGAGCTGGCCGCGTGCGAGCTGGAGGTCGATGGCCGCGTGACGCGCCCAGACGTCGAGGTGCGTGGCGCGGATGTCGGGGGCGCCGTTGACGGCTGCGTCGACAGCGGCGCCGTGTCGGACTGCGTCGGCAGCGGCTCCGTTTCGGACTGCGTCGGGCGAATCACCGCGGCGGCCCCGGTCGACGAGGTCGCGGCGAGCGGCGGCGGAGCACCCAAGAGCGACGCCTGGGCCCCGGCCCGGGCGATGGCCGCCCACGACACCGAAGCCGTTGCTCCGACGAGCAGCAGCCAGATCAGGGCATACCGGATGGTTCGGACGCGCATCTCGGTCACCCCCTCTTCCCTGGGCTGCAGGTAGCGTAGCCCCCATGGTCCGGGTGCTTGTCGTCGAAGATGACCCCGGAATCCGCGCCGCGCTGCTGCGGAGCCTGACCAGCGCGGGTCACGCGGTGAGCAGCCAGCCCACGGGAATGGCGGGTCTGACGGAGGCAGTGGACGAGCGACCCGACGTCGTGGTCCTCGATCTGGGCCTGCCGGACGTCGACGGGCTGACCGTCCTGTCGATGCTGCGGGCCGTCAGCCAGGTGCCCGTCGTCGTCGCGACCGCCCGAGACGACGAACGAGAGATCGTCAAGGCTCTTGATCTGGGTGCCGATGACTACCTCGTCAAGCCCTTCGGTGGCGACCAGCTCGAGGCACGCATCCGGGCGGTGTTGCGCCGAGCCGGACATGACGCCCCGCCCGCACCGATCGTCGTCGGGGCCTTGGTCGTGACGCCGACCAGTCGCGAGGTGACCTTGGACGGCATACCGATCGAGTTGTCCCGCAAGGAGTTTGACCTCCTGCATCTGCTCGCCCAACGGGTCGGCGAGGTCGTCACCAAACGCGAGATCCTCACCGAGGTGTGGCGTCAGGCCTACGGGGGCGGCGACCGGACGGTCGACGTGCACCTGTCGTGGTTGCGGCGCAAACTCGGCGAGACCGCTGCCGATCCGGTCTATCTGCATAGCGTTCGGGGAGTCGGGGTGCGGCTGGTCGACCCAAGCGCTGGCCCCGCAGGTCCGGTCGCCTGATGCTGTTGCGGACGCGGATCACCTGGCTGGCGGCGGCTCTGGTCGCCGGTGTCGTGGCCTCGTTCGTCATCCCGCTGGCGCTGCTCATGCGCACGATGGCCGAAGACCGCGCGGTGGCGGAAACCCGCAGCGACGCACAGGGTGTCGCGATGATCGTGGCCAGCGTTGATGACCCCACCTCGCTGCCATCCGTGCTGGCACCCGCCCTGGTCAGCCGCAGCGCACGGACCACCGTCATGTTGCCCACGGGTCAGACGTTGGTCGGCTCGAAGGCAGCCTCGGGCACAGAGGACGCGGGGTTCCCCGAGGACGAGGGATTGCGGGCCCAGGCCCTGGTCGAGAACCGCTCGATGGCGACAACGGTGACCGACCGGTTCCACGTGCTTATCCCGGTGGCGATCCGTGACGGCGTGGCGGTCGTCCACTCCGTGACCGACCTGGCCCAGGTCCGCCGCGGGGTCTATGGGTCGTGGGCGATCCTCTCCGGGATGGGGCTCTTGCTCGTGCTGGTCAGCGTGCTCGTCGCGCGTCGGCAGAGTGATCGGATCAGCACCCCGGTCGTCGCGATGGCGGACGTCGCTCACCGCCTGCGGTCCGGAGATTTCGATGCTCGGGCCACGACAGCTGGCCCGGCAGAGGTCGTCGAACTGGGGCAGGCGCTTAACCAACTGGCCGACCGGATCGAGGAGTTGCTGCGGCTGGAACGCGAGGGTGCCGCCGACCTCTCCCACCGGTTGCGGACGCCCGTCACAGCGCTGCGGTTGGACACCGACCAGGTCGCCGATCCGGTGGTCCAAGGGCGGTTGCGCGGACACGTCGAGGACCTGCATCGGGCCATCGACTCGGTCGTCGCGGACGCGCGCCGGCCAAGCCGAGACGCCATGGGCGGGCGGGCGGATGCTCGCGCCGTTGTTGCCGCCCGGGCCCATCACTGGCGACCCCTGGCGGAGGACCAGGGACGGACGATGACGGTGATCGGCGCGGACCCGGCCCGCGGCACGGCCGTGGTTGGGCTCGCCGAACAGGACTTGGCCGACCTCGTGGACAACCTCATCGACAACGTTTTCGCCCACACGCCGGAAGGCACCGCCATTCGCTTGGAACTGGCAGTCCTCGATGGGTATGCCGTGTTGCGCGTGGAGGACGCCGGGCAGGGAAGCCCCGACACCGTGGCCCTCAAGCGAGGGGAAAGTGGCGCTGGAAGCACCGGACTCGGTCTGGACATCGTGCGTCGTCTGGCCGCCGATGCCGGTGGCACGATTCGCTTCGAGTCCGCGGTGATCGGCGGGCTGTCAGTCATCGTTACGCTGCCCCTGGCCGCTCGGCCTGCCTGAGCGTCGGTCCCGGCCGTGAACTCGTCACGGTCCAGGCATCAGCCTCGGTCTGTGACCTGCGACGACACCCGCTCGACTCAGTCGTCTCAGTCGTCTCCGAATCAGTCGTCGCCGTCTCCGCCGTCGCCGTGGTCGTCATCGTGGTCATTGTGGTCGCCGTCATGGTCATCGCCGTCATGGTCATCGCCGTCATGGTGCGTGGTGCTCGACGCTGCCGAGGTGGATGAGGACGACTTCACCGAGACCGTGTGCTGGGAGGACGAGGTCGACGCGGCGGAGTGCTCGGCAGGCGCAGCCGATGCGGGCGTCGTCGTCGTGACGGTGACGTGCGTGACGCAGTCGCCGTCCTCAAGTTCGGCGGGCGGGACACAGTCGGCGTAGACCACCGTGGCACCCGACACTTCGGACACCGGGATCGAGGCACCGATGGGACCAGCGCCGGGCGCCATGCTGCTGTAGACGGCCACCGCGATGGCACCTCCGCTCACGATGCCGAGGCTGACTGCCTTCCATCCGATCCACATGCTGTTACCTCCGTGTCGATCCTGCTCCGGTGCTGGGGCGAACACCGGCGGTGATGCTGGCGGTTCACGGCGCCGCGCAGAGCAATCAGGGGTGGCTCCGCGCGGCGCTGAGGCACAGCATGCTCGGACCTGGATCAACAGCACCCTGGGTCAACCTCAAGCGCGTGCTAAGAACTGGCCCACCAAGGCCCGGTCCTTAGCGTTGTCTTGACGTCCCGCTGACGCGCCCTTGCCGTCGGACGTCGCACCATAACGGCATGAATCGCTCTTGGATGCCTTCGTCACGTGATCGGTCGCTGACGGCAATGCACGCCCTCACCGGCGTGGTCACGGCGGCCACGGTTGCCTCAGTTGGCGCCCTCACCGGCATCGCCGCCGCAGAAACCTCGGCCCAGCAAGCGGCCAAAGCAGCAGCCAAGGCCGCGGCCACCGCCCAGGCCGCGCAGCAGGTCGAGGTTCAGGAGCGGACCTACCGAACCGTCGTGACGGAGACGGCGATTGCCGGCGCGGCCGCAGGGGGTTCGCTCACTGCCCCCGCCAAGAAGGCACCCGGCACGACCACGACGGCGAGCAAGCCCGTCGCCGCTGCACCCAAGCCCGTCGCCGCTGCACCGAAGCCCGTCGCCGCAGCGCCCAAGCCGGCGGCGCCCAAGCCAGCACCCGTCCCCGCCACGGGGTCATGACTGCGGCATACGCGCCGCATGCCGTGGACCCCAGGAGTGTCACGTCGACGGCGCGGTCGTGGCGTGCCCTGGGGACCTACATCGAGCTTTCCGTCGAGAACGAGGCGGCGGCCGCTGAGGCAGCCCCCCTCGCGGCCGCCGTCCTCGACGACGTTGACGCAGCGTGCAGCCGGTTCCGCGCAGACAGTGACCTCGTGCGGGCCAACCAGGCTGCTGGGCAATGGGTTTCGGTCAGCCCGATTCTCATCGGCGCCCTCCAGGTCGCGCTTCGCGCGGCCCACACCACCGAGGGTCTGGTCGACCCGACACTGGGCGAGTTGATGATCGCCGGTGGCTACGACCGGACCTTCTCCCAGATCGGGGGGAGCGTCGCCCCCCACGCGCTGCCGGCCCCGCCCACCGGCAGCGCGTGGGGCGACGTCCTCCTCGACGGCACGACGGTCAAGGTCCCGCCCGGCGTTTCCCTCGATCTCGGGGCGACCGGCAAGGCGTATGCCGCTGACCTCGTCGCCCTGACTCTCGTCGAGCAGCTCGGGATCGCTTGCGCGATCAGCGTCGGTGGCGACGTTCGCGCCCACGCCCCCGAAGGCGTCGAGGTCACATGGCCCGTGGATGTCGCCGCCGACCTCCCCACCCTGCGAGCAGGCGGCCCCGGTGTATGCCGGGTGCCCCTGTCCGCCGGTGGCCTGGCCACCTCGTCGGTCACCGCTCGGCGATGGGTCCGGGCCGGCGCGGCCTGGCACCACGTCTTGGACCCACGCACGGGCCGACCGGCGGTGGGCCCGTGGCTGGCGGTCACGGCATACGGGGCCTGCGCGGCCGACGCCAACACGGCGACGACGGCCGCCCTCGTGCTGGGAGGCGACGCACCCGACTGGCTGAGCGACCGGGGAGTGGGCGCCCGACTGCTGGCGTCGGACGGGTCGATCCGTCGAACCCCCTTGTGGCCCACTGAGTTCGAGGAGTTCCCCGCGTGAACCTGCCGTTGACCCTGCCCTCCGGGCCGATCCTATGGTTCGCCAACCGGGGGACCGGGATTGTGCTGCTCGTGCTCTACACGGTGGTGGTCGTCCTGGGGATCCTGTCGAGCAGCAGCCGCGGACCCGGCCGGTTCGTGCCCGCGTTCGTCACGCAGGGCATGCACCGAAACCTCGCGTTGCTGTCCATGCTCCTGCTTGGCGCGCACATCACGACGGCTGTGCTCGATGACTATGTCGACATCCGGTGGTTCGACGCGCTGCTGCCGGTAGGTGGCCTGTATCGGCCTATATATCTCGGCCTGGGAGCGCTGAGCCTTGACCTGCTGATCACTATCGCTCTCACCACCGCGCTGCGTCGCCGGATCCCCGAGCGGGTCTGGCGTCGGATCCACCTGCTGTCCTATGCCAGCTGGGTCGCGGCCGTAGTCCACACCATCGGGATCGGCACTGACGTCGGCACGCCATGGGCCCGCTGGACCTTGCTGGGCTGTGTGGCCGCCGTGGTCGCAGCTGCGGTCGGACGATCAACGAGCCGTCGGCTCGCGGTGTCGCGGTCATGAGCGGCGCTGCACTAAGCGGCACTGCACTAAGCGGCACTGATCTAGACGGCACTGCACTCAGCGGCCCAGTTCTGCGGGGCGGGGCGATCAGCGAGGCCCCCTCCCCATCACGAGTCCGCCGCTCGGTCACGCCCGCCGTGCGGCGGCAGGCTCCTGCCCAGGTCGTTGCCGAGCCGGGACCGGTGCTGCTGGCCGGCGTCGGTGACGGCCCGTCACTCTCGGCCCACCGATCCCGCTTCGGCGCGCTGCCCACTCCCGACCTGGACGCTGTGCTGAGCGCCGTCGGTGCGGCCGCGGTAGCCGGCCGGGGCGGCGCAGGCTTCCCCTTCGCTCGCAAGGTGGCCGCCGCGGCCGCCGGGAAGCGTCGACACGTCGTCGTCGTCAACCTCAGCGAGGGCGAACCGGCCTCGGCCAAGGACACCGCCCTGGCCCTGCTCGCACCGCATCAGATCCTCGACGGGGCCGAGCTCGTGGCAAGGGCGTTGCGCACCAAGGAGATCCACGTCGTCACGCCCCAGGAACGGCCCGCCGTCGCGGACTCGATCGCTCGCGCGGTCGACGAACGGGCCGCGGCCGAGACACGCGGTGGCAGGGGTGGCCCTCGGTGGCAACTCCATTCCGCCGCACCTGGTTTCGTGTCGGGTCAAGCCCAAGCGGTCCTCGAGTTGCTGGCCGGTCGGCCGGGGTTGCCCGTCACTGCGTGGCAGCCCGAGGCCATCTCTGGTCTCGACGGTCGGCCCACCTTGCTATCCAACGCCGAGACCTGGGCCCAGGTCGCCGCTGTCCTGCGCCTAGGCCCGCTGCGGTATGCCGCCCACGGCACCTTCGCCGAGCCCGGCACCACCTTGCTCACCCTCCCCCACGAGAGCGATCCGGACACGGCTGTCGTTGTGGAGACGGCATACGGGACGCCCTGGGTGGGTGTGCTGGGAGCGGCGGTCGACCGGCCGGTGTTGCTCGGTGGCTTCCATGGGACGTGGGCCGGTGCCGGAGTGCTCGCGGGCGCGCGGGTGAGCCGGGTCGACCTGCAGCAGCAGGGGCTGGCGCTGGGTGCTGGGGTGGTGTTGCCGCTGCCGACCGGACAGTGTCCGATTGCGTTCGCCTGGGAGATCGTCGACTACCTTGCCGGTCAGTCGGCGCAGCGGTGCGGCCCATGCCGCAACGGTTTGCCGGCGTTGGCCGCGGAGGTCGGGCGGCTCGCGACGGGGAATCCGGCCGTGTCCTGGACTCGGATCGCTGAGCTGGTCGAGCTGGTCGAGCGTCGCGGGGCATGTGCCCACCCGGATGGGACGGCCCGACTGGTGCGCTCGATGCTGACGACGTTCGACGACGAGGTCGGTCTGCACCTGGCTGGGCGGTGCGGGCGATGAACCGGACGATTCGGGTCGACTGGCCCTCCTGCGCGGCGCGGGGCTTGTGCGCCGAGTTGTTGCCTGAGCGAATCCGCTTGGACGAGTGGGGTTTTCCCATCGTCGAGGGCGAGGTGACGCCCGAGCTGGCGCGACTGGCCAAGGCCGCCGTGTCGGCGTGCCCCCACCGCGCGTTGCGCCTGGTCGCAGCGCGATAGGCGAGTGGGTTCGGTATGCCGCGACACGGCATACCGACTCGGCGTCGCCGCGCACGGGACGGTCAGGCGTTGAGCGAGTCCGCGATCACCGCGACGAGAGACCGGATGTCGTCCTCGGCAGCCACCAGCGGCGGCGCGAGCCGGATCGTCGAGCCATGGGTGTCCTTGGCCAGGACCCCGCGCTCGGCCATGCGGTGGCACAGCTCCTTGCCCGACATCAGGCCGGGGTCCACGTCGATGCCCGCCCAGAGCCCACGCTGGCGGACCTCGACGATCCCGGGGTGGTTGAGCGCGGCGAGCTCGCCCGCGAGGACGTCGCCGAGCATGCGCGCCCGCTCCTGGAACTCGCCGGTCGCGAGCATGGCGATGACCTCGCGGCCGATCGCGGTAGCGAACGGGTTGCCGCCGAAGGTGGAGCCATGCGAGCCCGGGGTGATGACGCTCAGGACGTTGGTGTCCGCGGCGATGGCCGAGAGCGGGACGATGCCGCCGCCGAGGGCCTTGCCCATGATGTAGATGTCGGGGACGACGTCCTCGTGGTCGCAAGCGAACGTACGACCGGTGCGGGCCAGGCCGGACTGGATCTCGTCGGCGATCATGAGGATATTGCGCTCGGTGCACAGGGCGCGGACCTCACGCAGGAAGCCGGCCGGCGGGATGACGACGCCGCCCTCGCCCTGGATCGGCTCAAGCAGGACGCCGATCGTCTCGTCGTTGATCGCATCGCGCAGGGCGTGGATGTCGCCGTAGGGGACGACGAGGAAGCCTGGCGTATAGGGGCCGTAGTCCTCGCGGGCGGTCTTGTCGGTCGAGAACGACACGATGGTCGTCGTGCGGCCGTGGAAGTTGCCGCCCATGACAATGATCGTTCCCCAGTCCTCGGGGAGGCCCTTGGCCCGTTTGCCCCAGCGCCGGGTCACCTTGATCGCCGTCTCGACGGCCTCGGCGCCTGAGTTCATCGGCAGGATCATGTCCTTGCCGGTCAGGGCGGCCAGGTCGCGGGCGAACGGCCCGAGCTGATCGGAGTGGAACGCCCGGCTCGTGAGGGTGAGCGTGCGCAGCTGCCGCTCGGCGACCGCGACCAGGCGCGGGTTGGAGTGCCCGAAGTTCAGCGCCGAGTAGCCGGCCAGCGCGTCGAAATACCGCTTGCCTTCGACATCCTCGACCCAGGCGCCTTCGCCGCGCGCGATGACAATGTCGAGGGGGGAGTAGTTGTGGGCCGCGTAGCGGTGCTCCAGGTCGATGTAGTCGGCGCTGGAGTGAGGGGCGGTGGTCATGGCTGGCTTTCTCTCGTGGAAGACAGCTCCACAGTATGCCGCGTGCTCACCTCCCAGGGTGCGGGGTGCGCTCGTCTCCGTGGCGCGGTGGCTCTCCTCCCCCGGGTCGGGGGCTGTCCTCCCCCGAGGTGCGGGCTCCGCCGTGTGGTGGCAGTTGTTGCGGTTTCGTGGCGGATGTTTCTGCCAGGAAACCGGTGTAAGTGCCACCCGTGCTGGGCTTGCGGGGCGGTCTCGATGACCTGCTATGTGATCGACTTGAGCAGCCCGCCCGGGCCGGTCAGATCGTCGCCGCGGGCTCGGGCGGCCACCAACTCCCGAATCCCAGCCCGCTCCACTTGCTCGGGCGTGGTCAGACTCACGCCAAGGTCACACCAACTCACACCACAGTCCGAAGGACGCGAGGCGAGCGCCCGATCAGCACCCGTTGACCCCACCCGAGCACCAAGCGGTCGGCCTCGATGCCGTCTCCGAACGTCACCAGGGACTCCGACTCGACCTTCACAAGAAGCTGGTCGTCACCCAACACCCCGGCGGCCAGATCCGTCCCGGTGACCGCCGACGGCCATGGCTCGCGCACGAACCACGCCAGCCGCGGCTGCGCAGGCTCCGGCAGCACCACACCCGGCGCCGACGCGCGCTGGATCGACGCGCACCACCCGCTCGCCCCCGTGCCCGTGCCGACGATCACCCCGGACGAGGACTGCCGCTCCTGCACACCGCGCCACCCGAGCACGTACCGCGCCGACTGGTGGCCCTCCTGTCCGACATAGAGCTCGTTGAGCGCCGTCAGCTCCTGCCCGTCGTCCGCAACCGCGCGCACCATGGTCCGTTCCAGGTATGCCGCCCGCCCACCGACCACGTCCCGCACCAGATCCGCCGTGGCCGCCGCCGCATGCGGGACGAGGACGCCAGGGTTGGTGCCAGGCAACGGGTCGATGCCGATGACCGGCTGTGCGACCAGGTATTTCGCCACGTTAGCCACGAGCCCGTCCTGCCCGACGACGAGCACGATGTCGTCGGGCTCGAACACAAACCGCGCCAACTCCGACCGCTCGACCTCGGCCCGGCGCCAGTCGGTCGGCAGCGCGCCGAGCACTTCGGCGCGGGCGAGCGCCAGCGCTCGGTGGCGCTCGACGAGAGGCTCGATTGACTGCTCCCGCGTCCGCAGGAAGAACTCAGCCTGCCCGCGGGTGCCGTGCCGGCCGATCACCTCGTCCAGCTCGGTCGCCCGGCGGACCATCACGGCCCGAGGGGTCGCCATGGCTCAGCCCTTCGTCCCGTCAGCTGCGCCGACGAGCGCCTCGGACACCGACCCCGCCCCCGCCAACCGGCCAAACAGGGAGTGCAACAGGTCGGGGGCAATGACCAGCTGCTCGACGTTCGGCAGGTGCGCGGCAGCTTCGCGAGCGGCGAGCGCGAGCAGGAGGTCACGCGGCATGCCGGTGTATGCCGCCAACGTCGCCCGTTCGTTCTCGGCGGCTGCCGCCCCGACCATCCGGTCCGCGTCGGCGCGGGCCTGGGCGAGCGCCGTGGTGCGGGTCGCCTCCGCCTGCGTGGCGATCGCCCCGGCGGCCGCCTGCTCCTGCGCCTCGCGGCGAGCGTTGGCGCCCTTCTGTGCGATGAGCTGCTCGGCGCGCACTGCGAGGTCGATCTGGTTGGTCAGCTCGTTCTGCCCGATCGCGGCCTCGCGTTCGACGGCGACCGCACGACGCTCGAAGGTGGCCTTGTCGGCCTCCTGCTGGATGGCCTCGCGGGCGGGAGTCTGCAGGGCTCGTTCGACATCGGGCTCGGCCCGCAGCACTGCGAATCGAACACCGACGACCGCCAGGCCAGTGGACGTGAGGCGCTCGTCAGCGGCCAAGGAGGTGCGCACGGCACCCGCCAGGAGCCCCGGGTCGATCGCCAAGGCCGAGCGCAAGTCCGCTCCGGACAGAGCCTGGGTCACCGCGGCAGCCGTCGCGCCGTGGATCGCGGAACCGACTGTCTCAAGCGGGGTTTCGGCCCAGGACCCGGTCCGGAGGTGGATCGAGAAGTCGATGTGTGTCGCCGCCAACGCGGGGTCGACGAAGCGGTAGGTGACTGTGCCGGGAGCGCTCACCTGCTGGAGATCGGCGGTGCGGATCGTCACGAGGACGGGCTGTTCGCGGTCGTCGACCGGCACTTCACTGATCGCCGCCGACATCGGGCGGAACCAGAAGGCTGCACCCGGAGCGTTGTGGCGCAGTTGGCCGCGCGCCCGATGCAGGACGTGCATCGTCGCCGTGCTGCGCAGGTGGGTGATGAACGGGAAGGTGGTGATGGTGGCCACGTCGGTCTCCTCGGCCAGTATGGTAACCACGCTTTGTGGTCACTCTGACTTTATGACCTCTGCATCGTTATTGTCAACTTGACACTATCCGGGGCGGGATGGTGCCCGTGTGCACCCCGAACCGGCCCGACGCCCGATCCTCGAGGTAGCGTTCGAGGGTCCACCGCACGGTCGCGAACGCCAAGTCGTCCCAAGGGATTTCATCGAGGGAGACGATCCGGGCCTCGGCTGTCTCCGGACCCGGATCAAGGCTGTCGTCAAGCATGCGCGCTCGATAGAAGACGTGCACCTGACGGGCATGCACCACGTCAAGGACCGTGAACAGTCCGTCGAGCTCAATCCGCGCTCCGGCCTCCTCCCTGGTCTCCCGGGCCGCCCCTTCGGCCAGGGTCTCTCCCACCTCAAGGAAGCCGGCCGGCAACGTCCAGAAGCCCTTGCGCGGCTCGATCGCTCGCAGGCACAGCAGGACGTGGTCACCATCCGCACCCCACACGGGCACGGTCCCGACCACGTTCGTCGGGTTGACATAGTCGACGTAGCCGCAGGCACGGCATACGGGACGCTCGCGATCCTCCCCGTGCGGAACGCGACGGTCCGAGGGGGAGCCGCACAGGCGGCAGAACGTGATGTCGGGTCCAGGCACACCCTCAATCTAGGGGCGCGCCCGGGAACCGAACCCACAGGAAGGCCACAGCGCTCCCTCAGCGACGCTCCCTAACCTCCCCGCATGACGACAACCGAGAACTCGCAACCCACCTTCGAAGGACGGATCCTGCCGCGCCCCGACGAACCGGCCTACGACCAAGGGCTGGGATTCGACCTGCACACCCTGCTCGATCGCCGCCGCGCCCTCTCGCTGCTCGGCCTCGGTGTCGCCAGCGCGGCGCTTGCGGCGTGCGGTTCGACCACCGCGGCAGGAGGCACGGCCAGCGCTTCGACCACCGGCGCATCCAACAAGCCGAACACCGGCACGACCACGGGCGCGACCACGGGCGCGGGCACCCTGACCGAGATCCCCGACGAGACGGCCGGGCCCTACCCGGGCGACGGCTCCAACGGGCCTGACGTCCTCGCGCAAAGCGGCGTCGTGCGCCAGGACATCACCAGCAGCTTCGGCACCGCGACGACCAAGGCCGAAGGCATCCCGATGACCCTCGAACTCACCATCCTCGACATCGCGGCGGGCGGCAGCCCGATGGCCGGGGCGGCCGTCTATGTCTGGCAGTGCGACCGAGCCGGCCGCTACTCGATGTACTCCAGCGGCGTCACCACAGAGAACTACCTGCGCGGGGTCCAGATCGCCGACACCAGCGGAGTCGTGCGGTTCACCAGCATCGTCCCTGGCTGCTATTCGGGCCGCTGGCCGCACATCCACTTCGAGGTCTACCCCAACCCGGCAAGCATCGCCGACTCGACGAAGGCGATCGCCACCTCCCAGGTCGCGCTGCCCAAGCCGACCTGCGACGCGGCATACGCGACGGCCGGCTATGAGGCGTCCGTCGGCAACCTCGCGCGCCTGTCCCTCGCCAGCGACAACGTCTTCGGAAACGACGGGGGCGTCCACCAACTCGGCACCGCGACGGGAGACCCCGCCAGTGGGTATGCCGTGCGCCTCACCGTCCCAGTCGACACCCGCACCGCACCGACCGGCGGCGGCGGCGCCGGCGGCCCGGGCCGCCCCTGACCGCACCTGGCGTTGGCCGTTGTCGGGAGATTCGCCGGGTCTACGCGCTGAGGAATCGAGCGAAGCGTTGGTCCAGAAGCGCGGGATCCGGCCGGTCCACCCGGCGGCGCGGCGTCACCATGAGGCTCAGACCATGCAGCCCCTTGATCCCGTGTTCAAACAGCGGTCCGTCCACCTCAACGAGCACGTCCTCACGGATGGCGACGCGATAGTCCGGCGAGATGCCCAGGATGCCAGCGTCGTATGCCGCATGGTGGATCTTGCAGAGCGCAAGACCGTTGCGGACAGCTGCGATTCCCCCTTCTTCGGTGTCAGGGACGATGTGGGCCGCATCGAGTAGTTGACTGTGCCGCAACGAACAGACCGCGCACTGAGTCTCATAGGCGCGCATGACCATCGATCGGAAGACCGGCTGATGAACCCGCTGGCGGGTCTCGCGCACCACGTAGTTCCGGAGGACTTCTTCCATCGGGGTTTGCGGCATCGGCAGCGTCTGCGCCGCGTCATAAGCAAGGACGAACTGGTCGTGATCCGGTTCAGCACCGATGACGAACACCGGGAAGACTGCCTGGAACCACCCAGCAGCCACGCCGACCAACCAGATCACCGGCAGATGGAGGTCCATCGCCTGGTGGACCGCGCGGTTGTCGGCGCCACTTCGAGAATCGGCTCGCATCTTGTAGCGGGGCAATCCGTCATGACCTAACACGTCCTCATACGGCCGCTGGCGCCCTTGTGGGGTATGGACGGTCATGATCGTCAGCGCGGCACGGCAGCGGGCGGGCTTGCGTATGCCGCGCCCCTGGTCGATCAAGGTGAGCCGCTCGCCCCGGAACGTGAACCTGGTCAGCTCGTCCCGGCTGATCGCGTCCTGTCCGTCGTTGGTGCGTAAGGTGAGCCAGGCCATCGCCTCCCGGCGAAGCGCCACCTCGTCCTCCCACGACATCACTAGCCCAGCTTGGCGCATCCGGATGATGTTCGCGCGACGTGGAGGCCTCATCGCCCTGATCAGCGGGGGCGGGAGGCCATGGCGACGAACATCGGGCTGAGGGAGGGGATCAGCCAGATCGCCCACACGACGCTGAACCGGTGGAATTTGGTCAGCCATCGCTCGTCCCGCCGCCGCAGCACGACCGTCGCCCACACCGCCTGCACGGCCGTGAGGACGATCGCGATGACCCCGGAGATGAAGTGGACGTCGCACTGCATGCTTCCGGGGCGGCTTGGATGAGGGTACTGACGCCTGGATGAGGGCTGAGGCTCATCCAGGCGTCACGAACCTCATCCAAGCGGGCTCGCCCGGGCCAACAGCGCCAGGGTCGCGTCGACGATCGCCGTCTGCGCCTGCTCCCGAGAGACCGTCGGTATGCCGTCTCCGGCCTGCTCGCCATAGTCACCGAAGTAGGCGTGCACGGCTCCCGCGACCGGCGTGAACACCGTCGAGGGCGGCAGGTCGCCCCGCCGCGCGTCGATCGTCGCTGGACGCGCCAACCCATCGGCCGTCCCCGAGATTGATGCCACCGCGAGTCCGGTCCGATCGGCCAGCGACGACGCCGGATACGACGCCCACAGCACCAGTCCGCTGACTCGGTCAGCGTGGCTCGCGGCATACATCGAGGCAGCGACGCCCCCGAGACTGTGGCCGCCGACGGCCCACCGCGTCACCTCCGGGTGCTCGGCGATCGGCCCGTCGGGCGCCCCGAGCGCGAGCAGCCCGAAGCTCAGCGGCTGCTTGACGATGACAACGAGGTGCCCGTCCGCAGCCACGCGCGCCAGCAGCGGCACGTAGGCGCGCGGGTCGACCAGCGCCCCAGGTTGGAAGACCAACCCGACCCGCGAGGTGTATGCCGCGGCGCCGACTTTCGGGGTCAGCGTGATCGCCGTGGGCGTGGACACCACCGACACCGAGTCCGAGCCCGCCGAGGTGAGGGTGACGGCCGGAGCGGTGGCGGCATACGGGCGGAGCAGAACCAGCCCCACCAGGGCGCCGATGGTCGCGACGACCCCGACGATCCGGCCAAGCATCCGAAGCACCCCACGCCTGGGCTGACGCGGGGCACGCCGCCGACCACGCACCTGGGTGACGAGGAGGGTGAGCCCGACCAGTGCGGCGAGGGTGACGAGGACGGCATACGCGGGATGGCCGGCGAGCAGCACGTCAGCCCGGGTTCCCCAGATCCAGGCTGGAACCAACAGCCAGGCCAGCGCTCGAGCCCAGCGCCACCAGCTCACAAGACCCTCGCCGGGTCGAGGTATTCGGCCATCTGCAGACGATGCCGGAATACCTCGACCCGGCACAAGCCCGGCAGGCGGGGAGCACGAAAGGGGACCATAGCCACATCGGGGAGCGCGGGTCCGGCTCCTACACTTGATGGAAGTCGTGGCCCTCACAAGGGGCCGCGCCAGTCAAGCCACGCCCACAAGGCGCGGGACGGAGACGGACATGGGCACCGAATCGGTGACGTCCACACGGCATGGCGCCGTGCGTGTCGTCACGGGGCACTACGGCAGCGGGAAGACCGAGGTCTCGGTCTCGCTGGCGATGCGCCTGGCGGCCCAAGGCGTCCCGGTCGCGCTCGCCGACCTCGACGTCGTCAACCCGTACTTCCGCTCCCGCGAACAGGCCGATCTCATGACGGCCGCGGGCATCCGGGTGATCAGTTCGACCCTCGGGCACACCATCACGCTCGACCTCCCGGCGGTCTCGCCCGAGGTGCACATCCCCCTGGCCGACCCGACCTGCGACGTCATCCTCGACGTGGGCGGCAACGAGGTCGGGGTGCGCGTGCTCGCCGAGTTCGCCGCCGACCTGCGCCGCCGGGCAGCCGAGGTCCTGCTCGTCGTCAACGCCTACCGGCCCGAGACCGTCGACGTCGCAGGCGTGCTGCACCACTTGCGTGCCATCGAGGCCACGTCGTCCCTCACCGTGGGTGGGTTGATCTCCAACACGCATGTATGCCGTGACACCACCG
>WBZS01001082.1_pt1 | contig 24434 bp, 15 predicted proteins | sample 5204201 | NCBI WGS metagenome assembly WBZS01 (sample SAMN12344357, study PRJNA552823) | activated sludge metagenome | biome: Activated sludge suspended growth; feature: Nitrification reactor; material: Wastewater; isolation source: activated sludge from nitrification reactor of wastewater... | reverse complement strand
CGTCGGTGGTTTCCACTCGCACGATGCTGCGATGCCCCAAATGCCACGATCAATACTCGTTGGAATCGATCTTGCCCAACAACGTTCCGGTATTGGAAATCGTTAATGAAGCGGAAGCGGTTGAATCACGCGTAGATAAACGAAAGGATGTTTCTGCCGAAACAATTCGCGACACGATACCAGTTTCAGCGAAGTTTGAGGTTCCATCGATCCTTCGTTACGGTTCACGTCGTCGGCGATCCTCTAGCGATGAACGCGCCGATGGCGAAACGGATCAGCAGCATTCGGAACACGAGAAACCGGTGGTTGAACCGCATCAAGTTCCAGACGGTAGACTAACGGAAGTTCCCGCGATTTCAAAAAGCAATCGAGGCCATCGCAGTTCCCGACATCGTCGTTACGAAATGGACACTCGTCCAAACGGCACCTTGGAAACTGTCAAAGTAGTGGTTGGCGCCGTGATGGCTTTGCCCGTTGCCCAATTGATTATTTGGTGGGGATTGGGACTGGACCCGCTGGGACTTGGCCCGACCGTAGGTCGAATTGTTCCGCCATTGGTCCCGAAAGCGATTCGGACGAGCGCAGAAGAAGTTGAGCGAACGGTCGATTTGCGAAGCTCGACGATTTCCAACAGGTATTAATCTGTGGCTTTTGGACGCTCCAGAATGCCATGTGGGCGGTAGCGTCTCCGCGTCTCTATTCTGCGACCTTGCCGTCAATCAAACGGATCACGTGATTTGCCGTTTTGGCGATTTCCTCAGCGTGTGTGACCATAACAATCGTCAAATTTTCGTTGCGGCAAAGTCCCAGCAAAGTCTCCATTACGATTTCGCCGTTTTGTCGATCGAGGTTTCCGGTGGGCTCATCCGCCAACAACAGTTTTGGTTTGCTGATCAGCGCGCGTGCGATCGCGGTGCGTTGCATCTCCCCACCAGAAAGCTGGTTTGGCTTGTGATTCAGACGATGGCTCAATCCAACGTGATTCAGTAACTCCCGCGCTCGTTCCGTGAATTGTCGACGATTTCGCCAATAGGTATAGGCGCTGCATTCAACCATCCTTGGAACGAGAACGTTTTCCAAAGTCGTCAGTTCTGGAAGCAGATGATAGAATTGAAAAATCATGCCAAATTCGTGATTTCGCAATCTTTCCTGTTGGCGAACAGGTAGGGCGTCGATGCGGTTATTGTCGTACCACACTTCACCAGAATCCGGCGCATCGAGAGTACCGAGGAGGTGCAATAGCGTGCTTTTTCCAGAACCACTTTGACCAACGATTGCCGTGAATTTGCCCTCTTCGATTTCCAGATTGACGCCCTTGAGGACGGGCACGGCAACGTTGTGCTTGCGGTAGCTCTTATGTAAATCCACTACTCGCAAGGCATGGTGTTGCACGACGCGTAACGGAACTCGTTCGTTTGCTACGCTCCGGCCAATCTCGTTCTTGGATTCCAAAATTTTGGGGGCCATGTTTGTTTTACTCATAGCGGAGTGCCTCGACAGGATGTAACCGTGCAGCTCGCAAAGCCGGGAAGACGCTTGCCATTACGGCGATCAATATCGCTCCGACACCGATACAAGTAATGGTGAGCGGATTGAGAACGGTTGGAATCTGAGTAAAGTAGTACAAGGTCGGGTCGAAGACCTCTCGCCCTGACATCCATTCCACCAAGTCCGCGATTTCATTGATGTTCCAGACGAATAACAGACCCAAGAAAATACCCACGCCTGTGCCGACCGATCCCAGCGACAAGCCATAACCCAAGAAAATCGACATCACCCCGCGACTGGGTGCCCCCAAGGCCTTGAGGATGCCAATGTCTTTCGTCTTCTCGACGACGATCATGAAAAATGTTGCCAGAATCCCGAATCCAGCAACGGCAATGATCAAAAACAACAAAATGTTCAAAATGGTGATTTCCAAATTCACGGCGCTCAAAAGCGGGCGTTGCAGGTCTTCCCAAGTCTGAATTGCAATTCCCGATTCCTGCGGTGGGAATCGATCAATCAACTTGTCGCGCACCGCGTTCAAGTCACGCCCTGGCTTTAGGCGAATTTGAATAGCTGAGGCACTGGCGTGTCCGGTCATTGGGTCGATCATCCCGCGTAATTTTTGCAGCTTTGACAGCGGCATGAAGCAGAAATTCGAATCGTATTCATGCATGTTCGATGAATAAAAATCGACGATAGTGAAGTTTTCAGCAATCGGTGTCGGTTGTTCTCCAGCCGTGAATAAATTGAGCTGCACGTCGTCGCCCGGCCGCAACAAAAATATGTCAGTGGTCTTGTTCATGTCACTGGGATCGATGGCTTTGCGGTTAGCGATCGCCATTCCCAGAATGATCCCCGTGTTCTGGTTTTGCACGGCCGCCAAGAGTTCTTGTTTGGTAGGAACTCGACGCCGATTGGCGTCAGGATCGAAAGGACGTGGAAAAAGCTCCTTTTCGGAGCCAGGCAGGAGATCATGACCGCTCGCCATTTCGTCCAAATTGGGTATTGATTTGGGAATGGGAGTCCATTGCGGTTCGCCTTCGCCTGCTTTGGGTCCCTGCTGTTGCGGATACTCGTCTTTATTTCTTTGCACAAGCAGGCGTTCGACTTGGAGGCGATTCTCGGCCTTTTCGCGTCGATAGTTCGTGCCGGCATCGCCGATTTTTGGATCGTAGCCGTCCTCGCGGAGCTCAAAGGAAAAACTCTGCTTGTTATGCGAGTTCATCAGGTACTGTTTGAAATCGCAGACATCACCGAAGCTGCGATCATCGATACCGATGAGCACCACGGGTTGCGAAATATGTGAACCACGAAAATTGAAATTCATCAGCGCCGGGACTTGCACGATCATTGTGGTCGCCGCCAGGTCGTCGCCAATCACTTTCTCAACTTCACGCATATGGGCTTCGGCATAATCAATTCCATCGAGGCCCATGGCTTTGACTTCAATATCCGACAGAATCCCATGCAAGCGGCTGCGCATTTCCGAAACGAAACCAGCCATGACGCTGTTGACGACGATCATTGTCGCAACTCCCAACGTCACACTGACAATCGAAGCGATCGCAATGAAACGCGTTCGCAGATAACGCCATGACAACAGGAGCTTATACATCGCCGATCCTTCAGCATTAATTAATGTGTTGCGTCTACTCCGGCCGCAAAAGTGGAAACAGAATCACATCGCGAATGGTCTGGCTGCCGGTTAGCAGCATGACCAGTCGGTCGATTCCAATCCCCAAACCTCCCGCGGGTGGCATACCATTTCGCAGAGCACGAACGAAGTCATGGTCCATCTTGGCCATCGAATCTTCTTCGGGTAGCCCGGCAAGTTGTGTTTCAAAAAGTCGCTTTTGAAGATCCGGATCGTTGAGCTCCGTGTAAGCATTGGCGAGCTCCATTCCATTGATGAACAACTCGAATCGCTCAGCAATGTTTGGATTGTCACGTTTTCGCTTGGTCAGTGGACAAATACTGGCGGGATAGTCTATGACAAAGACTGGGCCCGTTAATTTGTCCTCAACCTTCTCTTCAAAAATTTCATTCTTTACGACGTCCGGGTGTCGATCGTTCACATCGATCCCGATTTTCGTTGCATATTCTTGTACTGCACCCCAGTCATTTGGGTCAACACCAGTGTTTTCGGCAAGTAGGTCAGAATACGACGTTCGGGAAAAAGGGGTGGAAAGGTCGATTTCTTTGCCGCCCCAATTCACTCGATTGCCAGCACCGATCGCAAGGAGGCCATTGGCGATTACCTTTTCGGTCAAGTCCATCATGCTGCGGTAATCACCGTATGCCTGATACACCTCGAGCATTGTGAACTCTGGATTGTGGCGCGGGCTGATTCCCTCATTTCGAAAGACCCGTCCGAGCTCAAAGACCCGCTCCATCCCGCCCACCATTAAGCGTTTCAAATGCAACTCTAGTGCGATACGCAAAACCAGGTTAAGGTCGAGGGCGTTGTGATGGGTTTTGAATGGTCGAGCGGCGGCACCGCCAGCAATCGCATGAAGCGTCGGACCCTCGATCTCGACGAAGCCTTCCCCGGCTAATGTTTGCCGTATCGACTGCACGATTTTGCTGCGATCCAGAAACCGTTCGAGAACACCTTCGTTGTAAGCCATATCGACATAGCGTAAACGTTGGCGAAGTTCTGGATCGACGAGCCCACGATGTTTGGTGGGAGGCGGCTCAAGCGTCTTACAAAGCACATGAATACGGTCCGCAAAAATTGAAAGTTCCCCGGTCTTGGTGGGGCGCAAGGTTCCGTCGACCCCGATCAGGTCACCGAGATCGAGGCATTGAACCAGCTCCCAATTCTCAGGTCCGACTTGGTCACGACCCAAAAACAACTGGATCCGCCCCGACCAATCCCGGATATCGATGAAATGCAATTTACCCTTGTCGCGGTGCAAAATGATCCGTCCCGCCGCGCGGACCTTCGGACCGTGAAAGTCCTGGCCGCCCTTTTCAGTGATCCAAGCCCGCATGTCGAAACCAGCAGTGCCAAAGGTTTCAGGCAAGGGATGCTTGCCTCCGGCTTGATCCACCATTCGGATGGTCGACATTTTCGCGCGGATATCGGCGATCGAGCTGCGGTCGTCAAATCGAGCTCCCCATGGATCGATTCCCAAGGCCTCAATTTTTTCCAGCTTTTTTCGACGCGAGGCCAAAACGGCCGCTTCATCTTCGGGCTCGATTTGTGGATCTTCGGTTTTTTCTTTTGCCATTCCGGCGACCTTCGTTTCCATGGTTTTGCGCAAAGCCGTGGGGCTCAATTTCGAAGGCGACAATTCTAGCCAAAACACTGCAAGTCGTCGATTGACATCTCGCCTAAGGGGCCCATTTTGGAATTCAATCCCTTCAAACGAAGCGAAACCAATTTGGCGTTCGCTTTTCATGTTCGAGACTGCCTTGCCCTACATTGGCAAGGGAGGCAACCGGATTTGCGATGGGGACTCGCGGTCACTGAGCCAAAGAAGGGATTGATTTCGCCCGGCAACGCCACAGTTTTCTGGCAATTGGCCAAAGCCGATTGGCGCTGTCGTCAAACCATGAAAATAGAATTGCGTGCCGTGCGGCCTGAACCAGCTCAACTGGCTGGAAATTTCGAAGAAGGTTAACGTCGTTCGCTGCTTTTCATTTTTTCGACGACTTCATCGACTCCTTTTTTTTTTATCACGCCACCCGAAATCAGCCAACCGTCCGCCTGAGTTTCCAATGCCCAGCCGGAGTAGCCTAAAAAAGGCGCAATGATGCCATCGTAGTCTTTGGGAAGGCTTGACCCGTCAAACTTTTGTTGGCGAATGTAATTTGGGTCTTCGGATTCGAGACTGAACGACCGGTTGAGCAATCTTGCCAGTGCGGTTTCGGATTGTCCCATTCGGTTTTCGCGGAAAGACTCGTAGTTGTTTTTGAGCTCACGTTCGAGGCGTCCAAATTCCCGGAAGGACGCGTTGTCCAAATTGACAAAACGCGACAATACTTCTTCGACATATTTGAAATCGTCAGCTCCGGCCAATGGCTTACTTGCAGCACCCCGTGCGAAATCCACGAGCACATCTTGATGGCTGGCAATTACCAGGTAATTGTTGACGATGGCAAAGTAGCGTTTCTGGAAGAGGTTCATCTCTTTGCTCTTTTTCTCCTCTGCCTTCTCCTTCGGCTCTTCTTCGAATTGTTTGAAGGGATCCAGGGCGAGGTCATTTTCGGGGTCTTCTTCTACCGATTCGCGACTGTCTTCGATGAAATCAATACCGTTTTCGCTCTTTGAAATTCCAGATTTGATCGCTTTTTTCAAGTCGCCAAAGAACTTTTGGCCATCGGCTTCTGAGCCTACCAACGGAATAATAATCGCCATGCGTTCGCTGTCGTTTGTCATCGGTTCCTTCGTCGCCGAAACAACCGAGACGCGAGTGCCCAATTGCGAGATCATCCCCCGCAAATTGATTTTCAGGTCGTCGATAAAACTCTTTTCAAAGGACTTGAAGAAGTCATCTCCACCGAAGATGTCCACTACGGGGCCGACATTGTCATAGGCCTTGAGGATATTCCACGTCATCGCGAAATGGCTTGAGTAGTCCGTGGAGATGAAGTTCCACGGTTTTAGATCGTCTTTCTTTACATTGCGGAAGTCGAGAATTTCCAAGGCTCGTTTGCGGAGTTCACCTTGGATATTGTTGGCTGCGGTGTACGCAAAAGTACGATAGGCGATATCGTATTCAAATTTGTTGATCGCCACGATTCCGCCGACGCCCTTCAATGTGTCAAAGCCATTTTCGCGAAGCTTCCCCGAGTAATCGTCGTTTCGTTTGCGGAGGATGGTTTCTTCATCGCGAATTGCTTGAGCAAGGTCGATGTAGCCAAACGGCTCTAGAAACCAGCGAATCTCGGCCACCAACCCTTCTGCTTTGACGCGTTCCTGAATCGCAATGAACGCCTCATCGTCAGACAGTCGACGCAATGCTTGTACGTTGTTGTCGTTCTTAATTCGCAATAAAATGTCGCGCAAAACGGTTTTGTTATCCGTCGCAACGAGCCAGCCATCGACAATGGTTTGATAGGTTTCAAACGTCAACTTAGGATCTTTGACGCGGGGGACAATCCATTTTTTCACTTCCACGCCCGCGATCGCGTCGACTTTGTCACGCTTCGCGCCGAGGGATTCCATATGTTTATTGACCTTCTCCAGCAATTCCTCAGCCTTAGCGATGTTGCCAGAAACGTCGGCAAGCAGCACGATTCCGTGTGTCCCCTTAACGTCCGCCGAATTGTTCTCGAGCGCACCCGCAATGCATAATTCGCCGGTACGAACCTCTCGAACGTCGTCCAAGGTAATGCCGAGGCGAACGTTCTTGTCCTCCATGAATTCGTCGAAACGTTTTTTCATTTCGTCAACAAACGGCTTCAGTTCTTGCTTGTCGGCAAGTTTACCCAAATCCGTTCCCTTGAATTCATCCAGCAATCGATTTGTGTCGGGGATGCTAAACCAGGCCTTCGTTGTGGCGGGCAATAACGAGTCGGTGGTGGGACGCGACGCTGGCTTGACCTCATCGCTAAGCTTGGCCGCTATACCTTCGACAGATTTGGGCTCAGCCTCAGCGGATTTCTCAGGTGAATTCTTCTCCCGAATCGGATTGTCTTGGGCCGACAAATTTCCAACAGCGGCAATAAAAGCGATAAAGCAATAGCCAATTTTGGAAACGCAAAATGGATTCACTGTATTCCCCTTGTGCATTGAAGTCCGACCGCAATCGTCTCCATCTTATCGAAAAAAAACTCCTATTTGTTCGCTACAAAGCCCCGAAGGCGGTAATTTGTTCCTCGGCCTGTTCGCCTTTCCCGTCTTGGTAAACTGAGCGATCTCAATTTGATTCGTTAAAATTTTCCAAGTCAGTCAAATTCGCCACGATCGGAATCTTCAGGTCGCTATTTTCCGAATGAACGGAAAAGGGCCCCTGTTGGACAATTGCCTAAATCCTAAAATTTAGAGCTTAATCTGTTACCATTGCGTTGACGACCGCATGTAAAATCTAACATCTCTGCCGCTTGCACAAAAGACACTTAATGGATCAGGAATCTTACGACAACCCACTCATCGGTCGGTACGCGTCTGCAAAAATGTGCAAACTGTGGGGGCCGCAGAAAAAGTTCTCAACTTGGCGTCGCCTCTGGCTGGCACTTGCTGAAAACGAACAAGCGTTAGGCTTGGAAATCAGTTCACAGCAGTTGGCCGAAATGGCAGCCCATCTCGACGACATTGATTTCGAGATGGCCGCACGATTCGAAAAAGAACTTCGACACGACGTCATGGCTCACGTTCACGCGTTTGGCGAAGTCTGTCCGACGGCGCGACCGGTGATTCACCTCGGCGCAACCAGTTGTTACGTCACGGACAATACCGATCTGATTTTGATCCGAGAATCGTTGAGCCTCATTGCAGCTCGACTTGCCCAAGTGGTGACGACGATGGCAACGTTTGCACACGAGCATCGCAACCTTCCCTGCCTCGCGTTCACGCATTTGCAACCCGCACAGCCGACCACCGTTGGGAAGCGAGCCTGCTTGTGGAACTACGATTTCGTGGCGGATCTGGAAGCGGTGGAGGGAAAACTCAGCCGACTGCGAGCGCGCGGCGTCAAGGGAACTACCGGGAGCCAGGCGAGTTTCCTGCAGTTGTTCGGCGGTGATCACGAAAAAGTCAAAGAATTAGATCGTCGAGTTTCCCAGGCAATGGGCTTCGAGAATTCATATTCCGTTACCGGGCAAACCTATTCGCGAAAAGTGGATGCTCAAGTCCTGGATGTGCTGTCCGGTATTGCACAATCGGCACACAAGATGGCGACCGACTTGCGCATTCTCGCGCATCGCAAGGAACTCGAGGAGCCATTCGAGACGAAGCAAATTGGTTCGTCAGCCATGGCTTACAAACGAAACCCGATGCGCAGTGAACGGATTTGCGGGCTGGCCAGATTTGTGATCAGCCTACAGTCGTCGGCGGCCAATACCTTCGCGACACAGTGGCTGGAACGCACACTCGACGACAGCGCAAATCGTCGCCTCACATTGCCACAGGCTTTTTTGGCAGTCGATGCAATTTTGTTAATCTTGCAAAATGTGGTTTCTGGAATAGTGGTCTATCCCAAAGTGATCGAACGAAATCTTCAGGAAGAATTGCCGTTCATGGCGACCGAAAGTTTGTTAATGGCTGCGGTAGAGCGCGGCGGTGATCGACAGGAAATTCACGAGATTATTCGAAAGCACAGCCTAGCGGCCGCTCAAGAAGTAAAAATGCACGGCCGCCCGAATGACTTGCTGCACCGATTGAAATCGGAACAGGCTTTCGCGTTAATTGACATCGACCGAGAGCTTGAGGCGAAGCAATTTGTGGGGCGTGCGCCCGAGCAAGTTGTGGAGTTTAATCAGGAAGTGATCGAGCCGATTCGTTCCCGCTATCGCGACTCGAATATTGCAAACGAAGCTCTACGAGTCTAGGAGTTGCTCGGACGAAGAGAATTCCGGTACCTACCAACCGGAGCGACCGAATCCGGATCCGCCGCCTGAGGAACTTGATCCCCCCGAGGACGATGATCCTCCTCCGGACGACCATGATCCACCCCCAGATGACCAGGACCCGCCCGATGAAGATGAGTTGGAACCGATCGAACTGAAGATCGAGCCGGAACCGGAATTTACGCTGCGTTTCCGAGCCTCGCTGGCACGTTTGCGAGCGACTTCCGCGTCGGCTTCGGCGATGGCCTTCAAAGCAACCTGTTCTGCACGGTTGCTCATTTCAAATGAGGATTGGTAATTGCCTTCAGCCAATAACGCCCTCGACTGTTCAAGTTCTCGTGATCCAAAATTTTGGCGAATCGAAACGCTCAAGCCGCCAACCCATTGTGAGGCGCGGTATATAGTGTCCGACGCGCGGCTGAAGGCCTTAGCCGCCTGCTCTGCCAAATCCAATTCACTTTCCAGTCGGCCCGCAATGACGCCCAGATCGGAATTCGCTTTTCCGGCCGCAGCCTGAATCTCGTCCCACTTCTGGTGCGGCTCCTTTAACCGTAACGCGAACTGATTGACATATTCCTTGAACCGTTCGATTTGTTGGAGGCTTTTCACAATCGACTGGCTATCTGGAATCTGGTCGCGTACCGCTCGCTCTGCAAGGCTTTGGCAAGTGACCAGTTCGCCGAGTGCGCCCTTGATGGCCAAGACGGCTTCAGAGAAGCCGCGGTAGTCGGCATCGAGGTGTTTGCCAATCGTTGCTACGACACCGGTCCATCGATTGAGCTCGCGGCGATCGGCGAATGGATCGATCCGACCGGACGGCTTTTGCAACCGCGCGTGAAATTGGTCGAGTTCAGCCGAAGCTTGTCGGAAGCTCTCTATCGTGTCCGGCTCGCTGCGGGGATCGTCGACACTGGCCTGCAACGCGACGAGTTGACTCCGAGCACCAACGGAAAGTTCCAGATTTTGCTGAACGGCAAGAGGCAAGCCATCGATGTGTTTTTCTACTGCATGCAAGATCGCTTGTGACGTTTCGATGTCTTGATCGGCCAATTGCAAAACATTCGCGGCCTCCAAAAGATTTGCTTTGCGATAAAGAGGAGCGGATTCATCAATCGCCTGTTTACTTGCCTGTAACAGCACCTCGGCACGTCGAATCGCTTCGGACGCAGCAATCGAATCGACGGATTCATGCGAACCGTCAGAGATTGCGTCGGACATGCTTGACTGGTCCGGGTCAACGTTATCCAACGCTTGTAATTGCAGTGCCGAATCTGAAAAGCTTTCTCGCGATTGTGCGACTTTTTCCTGGACGGCTCCAACCAAGTGAGAAACTTTGTTCCATTGATCCAAGGATTTTTCCGCTCGCGTTGGATACTCTTGAGCGATATCGAGGGAATCCTTGATGATACTCTCACCTCTGGCCGATTCGATCGCGGCCGCTTGCAGGGCATTGGATGCGACTTCTGGCAATCCGGAATCGAGAGCCGCTTGAGCAGCGGTCAATTGTTTTCTGATGCTCACCAATACCTGATCTGGGTTGTAGCCTTCCTCGGCGATGACCTGCGATTCATTCAGCCGCAACAAGTTCCCGACTTGGTTCCGCCCGTTTTTCAGCTTCGATTCTACGGCCTGCAGCGCCAACTCGCTCTTCTCATCCATTTCTTGTGCCAAGACCACACTCTTCCTCGCTCGCTCTCCAAGTTCGGTAACTCCTGCCGCGAGCCTGGCGATTCCAGCGCTTTGTGATCCTTGCGCAGCCGATTGGAGGAGGCGGTTTGCTTCGTCGGCCAACTGAGAGACGGATTTACCAATCCAATCGACGCGATGGGCGTGTTTGAGGAGTTGACTGGCGGCTTGGTCGAGAACTGGAAATAGTTCTGTGCGAGCAGCGGTCATCGTTTCCGTAATCGCCAACCCGTCGTTGGCTTGCTGCTTCGCCTGCGGCAGAATTTGTTCAACAACCGTGACGGGATTGCGTTGGCAATTTGACTCTGCCGCCGTGATTAATGATTCAATCGACGGTATCAGCGATTCACTGACCGCTGGCAATTGGAATCGGCTGTCGGTGCGTGCTGCCGCCATCAATCGTTCGGTGTTTGAATCCAATTGAGTCAAAACGGTCTTTGTTTCGACTAAACCGGGTTGGCACTGTTCAACAGCGGTTTTGAAGCGAGCAATGGCGGACTGCCAAATCGATCGCATTCGGCGAAATTCGGAAACAAACTGATCGAAGGTTAACCACTGACCACCGTCGTTTGCATTCTTGACGTTCGCCAGTGATCCGTCGAGCGATTTTCCGTTGAGCAAATTGATCAACGCCAGGTAACGGGCGCTGCTGATCAGATTGAAGACTTCGCCAACGAAACCGGGATGCAGCAAAGATTGAGCGGCTGAGGTCACTCGTGAAACTTCGCGGTTCATCTCGGAAAGGTTTTTTTCTTGCGCATCAATGTCGTCGATCAAGGTCGCTGTAGCACCGTCGAAGTTCGTTTTGTCGCCGACTCCTGCGGCTCGGAAAGTCTCCTCTCGCAACTGGCGAATTTGTAAAAAGGCCTCTGATTCACGAGCCTCTGCGTCGTGACGCTTCTCAAATTCGGTCAAGGCAGTCTGTAATGCGCTTCGCCTCCGCCAATTCAACAAGGCAAAGATCAACAGCAACACGAAGCCTAGTGCCCCTGCCGCAATCCAAAGTGTACGGCGAATCAAGGTTCGTTGTTGTTTGATTTTTTCTTGTTCAGCTAATGCCTGAATAACTGCCGACTCGCCGGCTTGAATAGCCTTGCTGGCCATCGCCAACGAAGTTGAAAACTCCGAGTTTCCTAAATGGTGTTGTGTTTTGGCCAGGTCCAGCAATTCCCTTGAGTCTTTGGTGTACGGTATCACAACTTCCAAACCGGTGTGAAAGGCCAGGGTATCCCACCTTTTTTCCCACTCTGCCAGCAACTGGGAAAAGTTTTGGTGATCCGCATAGATGCCGATCACTCGGTTCAAATCGGCTTCGAGCTTCTCGATCTTTTGGTTTTGCTCGCGGACGTTTTCCTCGTTGAGATTCTTTGAAATTTCGTCAAGCGAACGTTGCCACTCCGATGTCGTCCGTTTGCTCATTTCTGAGTCGGCAGCCTTTGGAAAGTCGTTTTTAAATTTCGTGATTGTCGCAGTGACTTCTGTTAGTAGTTTTGTGTTGATTTCAGTAATTCGTTGAGTCGCGATCTGGACTGCTCGTTGACGTTCGAGCTTGGCGCGTTCGGCTGCAGCCTTTGCCTCGCGCTCAGCCTCAGCTTCTCTCGCGATCGATTTTTCCAGTCGCGAGTTGATTGTTTTGACGGAGTTTTTCACAGCGTCGATGATCCGTCCGCCGTTTCGCATTGCATGGATCGCCTCGCGGTCCAGGTTGCCCAGCCAGGCGGATTCGCCGATGCCTCGTCGATCTTGGGCGTCGCTGCCGTAATAGCTGAATTTTCGTTCGCGTAAAAAGAGGACGAACACGCACCCATCGGTCTCTCCCGTAGTCGGGTGTTCCAAGCTCCCGAACTTGGTGCGATTGGCCAGACCGTGGCCCAACGCGAATTCAACGGCGTCCAAACCAGCAAACGTCCGCCCGTCCTGCGAGCTATAGCGTTCGTCCTGCGCCTGCTCCATTAGAACCACGGACCAATGCGGTCCATTCTTATGCAACCAATCTTCGAGCTCGGATAACTGCTGGTTGCCAAGTCCCAGGTTGCCTTTCACGTAAACATGTTGATTCGATGTCCAAACCCGAATAACATCCTCGGCCGAACGAACGACGACTGCTTTTTTCGCAGCAAAATCGTCTTGGCTTAATAGCGCAATGATGATAATAATTGCTTGCATTAGCGAGGAAAGCTGCCATGGCAGGCGGTATTTCATGGGGATCTCAATTTAGACTTGGCCACATTTTTCGCGGTTTCAATTGGAAATGCTATCGCGAAACAGGAGTTTAGCGGGACTTGGTCATCACTTGCATTTTAACTGACCCGCTGAATCGTTACACCAGACCACAAAAGACTTACGAATCAACGTGCAGGGATTTGGCCAAGACTAATTGATTGCCGAAAGAAAAGGCAGTTTGTTAAAGGATTGACATCAAAATAGCCGGAAATGAACTTGAGAATTTTCCCTAAAATAACATCCGCTCAGTTTAGTGTATTCGGGAACCGGCGCCCCGATGCCAGCAAACCGGAGGCACCGCCGCGACTTCTGTTTGTCTCACACGAGGCCTCACGTACCGGCGCGCCGCTTATTGTTCTGAATCTTATCCGGCATTTCGCGGCTAACTGTAATGTCAGCTGCGAGACAATTTTGGGCGATGGTGGACCCATCATTGGGCAATTTGCCCAAACCTCGCGGGTCGAGTGTCTTAACGCTCCGCGCGCCAACAATCCGGAACTCAAACGAAAAGTTTCGAAGTATCTACGGAGTATCGACGGCGAACCCTGTTTGGCGATCTGCAATAGCATGGAATCCCGTTTCGTTGGAGAGGAATTGGCGGCTGCGAACATCCCCGTGGTTTACCTTGTTCATGAACTCGCCAGCAGCTATTCAGAAAGCGATTTCCAACGAGTTTTCAGTTACTCGAAGAAAGTGATCTTTCCGGCCGAAATCGTGCGTGAGTCTGCTCACAAAAAGTCGCCCATCCCATTTGGGAAAGGACACGTGATTCCCCAAGGACTGTTGAATCCAAAATTTGGAAAAGAAGTGAATCGTGAGAAAGTGCGGATGGACATTCGCCGCGAATTGGGACTGCCGGCCGATTGTTTTATCGTTCTCGGGTGTGGCACTCTCGATTTGCGAAAGGGGATCGATCATTTTGCCGCGATCGGACGACAGTTAGCTTCGCGGCATGCGGAATCGAATATCTACTTTGTCTGGATGGGAGATGGTCCCCGTTGGACGCACTCGCCGTTTCACTATGTAAATTTGGACTTGGAAAAAAGCAATGTGCTTCCCCGAGTTCGTTTCATCGGCGAACGTGTCGATGTAGAGCCCTATTTCCTGGGTTCCGACATGTTCCTATTGACGTCGCGGGTAGATCCGTTTCCCTGCGTCATTCATGAGGCAATGGTGTCCGGTTTGCCGATCGTCACCTTTGACAGTAATGGTGGAGCCGCCGAAGCGATTGCCGGTGGTGCTGGAATCGTTATTCCATACGCTGATTACGACTCGTGCATCAATGCGATTCGCGTGATTTCAACCCAGCCCGAGCTGGGAACCAGCATACGCGAGAAGGCCATCGAGCGCGTCGAGTCACAGTATCGATTCGACGACTACGCCGAAAAGATCATTGACCTTTGCGAACTCTCCAGCCTTAAACCGTTGCGCAAATCGACCGCGCAAAATCGCGCGGCCTAACGTCGGCCATAAATTGGGTACCCAAGCCTAATCTGCAACTTGGCCTAGTCAGCACCGTGCATCATTTTCTTCAGCGGGAAGCTCAACAGCAGCAGGACGATTCCTGCGATCCCTGAAAGAGCCACGAAAATCCAGAAGAACTCGACCAAGTCATTCACTGGATTGCCCAAAAACAATGGCAATTGAGCAGGGATTTCATTGGCCTTGAGCAAGTCCAATTGTGCGGCAGTTGGCTGAATTGTCTTTTCCAGAATTCCCAAGTAGGTAGCGTTGTCAATTCCGACCGTGGAAGCTTTCGCGTATTCCGCTCCACTGGGAGGATACAGCGCCGACAATTGGCCGGCGGCTTTGTTTGCCACAGCATTCGCCAGGAACCAAACTCCGAACAAAAGTGAAACCAATCGCATCGGCGAAAGCTTGGAGACCAACGAAAGTCCAATTGGTGACAGACACAGTTCGCCAATCGTATGAATAACATAGAGGCCAATGAGCAACCAAGATGAGGTCTTGTCATTTAGCCCGACACCCGTAACACCCCAGGCAATGACGACGTAGCCGAGCGCAAGAGTGATCAACCCCAACGCCTGCTTCAACAGCGAGTTGGGCTCCTTGTCAAATTTTTGCAACCAGACCCAAAAAGCGGCAATGATCGGAGCCAAAACCACCACGGAAATCGCGTTTACCGACTGGAAAAATGATGCAGGTATTTCGCCTAGATCAATCGTCGATTTATCATCGCGGAAAATACCCAGGTTCGCCCAAATCAAATAGACGATACCGCCGACAATGATGGTGTACAAGAATGACGAAAGGCCGTCGATGCCTTCAAAATTTGTACGAACTTTCATGAAAGCCCATACCAAAACGCCGATCAAAGCCAGCGAGCCCAGATGCACCCACCATTCCGGCAATTGCCAATTAAGGGCTCGGTCGGTTTGTTCTTGGGCAAAAAACGTCAACGATGCTCCAGCTTGCTCGAAAGCTGCCCAGAAGAAGATAACGAAAAAAGCCGCAACGTAAATCACGATAATGCGGTCCCGTTCGATTCGCGTAAGACTACCGTCCAGAATGATTAATGTCGGCATGACGATGCAGGCCGAGTAAATAAAGGCGCCGATCCAGTCGAAATCGAGAGCGAATTTGAAAACCAATCCGGCGACGACAAACACCGCAAGTCCGGCCAGCATCAAGTTTGGGCTTAGCGATTTCGCGGTTTCCGAAGATTGCACGCCAACCGATTTGTTTGGCCGATCACCAATCGGTTGACCATCTGGAGTGACGACGTATTTGTTCTTGTCCACCATAAAGAGCAAGGTTCCGAAAATCATCCCGATGCAGGCGGCGAGAAAGCCCCAGCGAAAATCTTCGGGCTTGCCGGTATCCCCCAAAAATCCGCAAGCCAACGGCGCAATGAAGGCTCCCAAATTAATTCCCATGTAGAAAATCGTAAAAGCAGCGTCCTTGCGTTTGTCACCCGTTGCATACAACTGACCGACCATCGAGCTAATATTTGGTTTGAAAAATCCGTTGCCTAAAATCAAACCCGCCAATCCAGCATACATCAACGGCAGAGCAACTACCTTGTTCGAATAATTTGATGCGCTCATGAATAGCAGGAATTGACCCAGCGCCATTAACAAACCACCAAACAGAATCGATTTCCGATTTCCCCAATAACGGTCGGCCACGTATCCGCCAATGAGCGGAGTCAAGTAAACCAATCCAGTGTACGAGCCGTAAATTTGCGATGCCGTCTCTTTGTTAAGCAACAATGCCGAGGTCATGTACAGCGTGAAAATCGCACGCATTCCATAATAGCTAAAGCGTTCCCACATTTCGGTGAAGAACAAAAGCGACAGTCCGCGCGGATGGCCAAAAATTTCGTGGTTGGATCCCGACATGTTCTTTCCTTGCTTACAAGCTCAAACGGACTTAATTCTTGCACAGACGCGGCAGCTACTTAGGCGAAAAAACCAACAGTCACCCGTTTCAACCGAATGTCCTCTCGCTCGAAATTCACCAGAGCAAACAGGAGGCATGACCGAAAAGGTCTTAAAGTTTTATGTCAACCACTGTGTAGCTGCAAGAGTAGGAATTTTTGCTCCAATCATGCTAAACTATCGTCGATCATAAACACCTCGCAGTTACGTTGGAAAATAGCTTATGACGTCATCCGCGCCGAACCCATTCGTTCCACCGGCTTCATCCGGCAAGCCAGTCGTTACACCCCCCGGTGACTTCTCGATCGATTACCTGAAGAATTTTACTTTCATGTTCGAAAGCCCGAATTGGCTACTCAATATCCTGTTTTGTACTTTGGCTCTCTTTGTGCCTATCTTGGGACAAATCGTGCTGATGGGGTATCAGTATTACATCGGCGAATCATTGCTGCGCCACCCGGGTTCCCGCTACCCAGATTTTGATTTCAATCGGTTGGGAGATTACATCGGGCGCGGCATCTGGCCGTTCTTGGTGATCTTCGCCGCCAGTCTCTTGATGATGCCAGTGATCATCGTCCTCTATTTGTTGTTTTTTGTAATTATGGCAGCGGCGATGGAACAAGGTAATGGTGGATTCATGGCCATCCCATTTATTTTCATTGTTGTCGGCGTGATTGGCTACGGAATCTTTTTTACGGTAGTGAGTCAGCCGATGGTACTTCGAGCAGCATTGACTCAGGATTTCTTGCAAGGCTTCAACATGAAATTTGTTTTTGAATATTTGGGCAAGGTCTGGGTGGAATTGTTGATCGGAATGGCAATCATTGTTTGCTTGACGCCTTTGCTCGCTGTGGCGGGGCTGATTGTTGTGTGTCTCGGGTATTTCGCAGCGATCACCATCGGCCAAATGGCGTACGGATACTTGAACTACCAAACCTACCGCCTCTACCTTGCGCGAGGCGGCCAGCCCATACCCTTGAAATCCCAATTCTAAAAAACAAGTTCCAGAGTACGGTTATTCCTTTGTCGCCCGAGCCCGGAGTTTCTCGACGACGTTCTGAATTTCCCGTTTCATTTGGGGTGTGTCGGCCAATTCAACGGCTCGATTCTCTGTCAGCATGGCAGGCCGAGTTCGGCCCATCGTCCGCATGATCATCGCCTGATGCAATAAAGATTCACACCGCAGGTCCGTCGGCATTTGCGAGTCTTCCGCAAAATTATCCAGCGCTGTGAGGGCCGCCTCTTCTTGCTTGAGCTTCACCAACGCGTCGGCTTTCGCACCGACTAACTCGATTAAGGCGTCTGGGCGGAAGCGGGCCTTCGGTATGGCTTTATCGAACGCCTCCACTGCTTTTTGCAACTCTCCGGCATTCGCCAAAATCTGGCCTTTGGTCAAGGTCAACAGCAGGTGCTCTCCGGGCTGTTTCAGGTTTTCCTCAAGCAAAGTGGCAGCCAAATCAACTTTCTTGGCCGTAATGTATTGCAGGACTTTCTTGACCAGCAAACGTTCTCGCGTCTCAGCACCCACACCATCCAAAGCCAACATTTCGTCCAACAACTTATCGGCCGACTCGTGCTGGTTTGCCTTTTGTAGCAAACCCAATTTGATCTGCAGGATCTCAAACCGATTTTCCACGGGTAACGGGATTTTTTCGAGAACCTCATCGATGAAGGCAACCGCTTTTTCCGGTTTCTCCAATTGGCTGATGGACATAATGTCCGCCAAAATCATCTTTCGCATTTCGGCGTCTTGTTGTTCGTTATATTTCGCCCGCAATTGCAAATGATTGTCGTCGTCAATCGCCACAATCCGGTCGCGTTCCTCGATGTAGTAGACGTTTATGACTTCTTCGTCCAATTGGGACAGGGCGGCATCTAAAATCAACGCCCGTTCGTCGTCGGTTTTCGCATCTGGCAATTTTGCCAAAGCTTCATCGCGCCGCACTCGTTTTTCTTTCAAAGCCATTAGCGCTTCCAAAAACGGTGCCGGACCACCCTCGATAAAACCCATGAAGCCCACTGGACGAAGATTCACATCGAGAATTGCAACCGTTGGAAATCCACTGATCCCATACTTTCCACTCCATTCCTCATTTTGTTTGGCGATCTCCGGAGGAACTTCGCGGTTTTGGGGGAAGTCCAATTTCAACAGCACAAAATTTTTCGATGCGGGCTCGAGAAATTCAGCTTTTGAGAACACTTCTTCTTCCAGCTTCTTGCAGGGAGGACACCAATCCGAACCGGTAAACAAAACGAACAGGTCCTTGTTCTCTTTTTTCGCCGCTTCGATCGCAGCCTTCACATCTTCAGTAAAGGACCCATCAGACCAAGCCGATCCGGGAAACGCGAAAACAATGGCAAGGAAAGCCGCGAGAAATCGGGATTGCGAACTCAATGCGTTTTTCATGAACGAACTTTTTGTAGAGGATGTGCCCACGCCTGACCGCAATCATCGTAGTCCCAGAAAATTCTCTTGGCAATCAAGATGCGACGAATGAAGACAGGCAGTTGATTCCCTCACAAGAGTGCGGTCTTAAGGAGCCTTGCGGTAGGCCTCCACCTCGAATGGATTTTCGTAATAAGCGTCGCGACCGCGAAACCAAAGTACCATTGAACACAAAAGGTAGGCCGGCAGGAAAAAAGGGCCCCAGCGCTCGTATTGTGCCACGTGAACCTGCTCATGCTCCCGAACGCGCTCCAAGCATTGAGTATCTTGCCCCAAAATCACATGGCCCAAGGTCATCGCGGCAATTGGCCCGTTTGGTAGATAGGTAAAAATTTTCGAAAACCAGCCGCCGAAAAATTCAAGCGCTCCCCGCCGAATTTGCACCTTCCCACCTGATAAAATCATTATTGTCCCAGCTAGCAGTCCAATAGCGGAATTGGGTGCAGCCCACGCCAATTGGAGCACGCGCCACACCCCATTTGCCATCCGTTTGACGATTGCCAATGTTCTTAATGGTTTGTTTTTTTCCATTGAACCGTCGATTTAAGCCATTAATGGTCAATTTTTCAACATTAATGTTTTGGGAACTTGTCTTTTACTATTTTCCCAACTTTCATTATTTTACGATTAGCAAAAACAAAAACAGGATAAATGGGTAGTTTGTCGAATTAGGATAAGAGGCGTTGTGGCTTAATTCGAGCCGCCGATCTCTTTTCCATCGAGTTGCGTCTTAGCCCCTGGAGCCCGTCTTGTTAATCGTTAACCGGAATGTTGGCCGAAGGCTATTCGCAATCACCTTACTGCTAACCGCTTGCCTTGCGACGTCCTTCGTATTGTACGCGGATGACAACAATCTGTCGCTAAACCACCTGCGATCGATTCAAAAACAGGTTGAAAACTGTGTTTCAAAAAATATGGCCTCGGTCGTTGCGATCAGCGATGGCAAAGGTTTCGGGAGTGGCGTGGTCATCAACGAGTCGGGCTTGATCATGACGGCCGGCCACGTCGTCAACGGCAGTCCCTCGGAAGTCGAGATTTTTTTCCCCAGTGGTGTGACCACACAAGCACGAATCGTCGGGTTCAATTTGGACGTCGACGCAGCTTTGCTACAAATTATTGAACCTGGGAAGTGGCCTTACTCCGAATTAGCCGACAACAACAGCTCACAAATTGGTGATTGGGTCGTTTGCCTAGGACATTCTGGAGGCTATGAGGTTGGACGAAAACCTCCTGTGCGAACTGGTCGCGTTCTGGAATTCCGGGACCATTTGTTGGTTACGGATGCTGCCTTGATCGGTGGTGATTCCGGCGGCCCCTTGTTTGACCTAAATGGGAAAGTGGTCGGAATCCACAGTTCGATTGGTGATTTGCTCTCGGAAAATCGCCACGTCCAAGTCAGCACCTTTCGCAGCAACTGGGACAGAATGGCCAAAGGCGAACGCTGGGGGAAACTCATCGAATTGGCAGAACCCAAAACGCAACCGAAACAACGAGCAAAAATGGGCGTCGAGATGGAGGAAATTCCTGATCGCGCGATCATCAAAGTGGTCAACGCCAACTCCCCGGCTGCCCGGGTGGGCCTGAAGCCGGGTGATCATGTTCGAAAATTTGAAAATCAACAAATCACCAATCCCAAGCAACTGATTGCCTTGATTCGAGAAAAGAACGTAGGCGATTCAGTTACGTTGGAAATCGAACGCCGCGGCCAAGTTTTATCGTTGACCATCATATTGGAAGATTTGAAGTAACTCGTCCAACCTATCCCAGGCGTCGAACGCTACCTGTGTGTTCGGTGCCGTTTGCACGGTCCAGAAGAAGGGCGACGAAGCTCAACCTAAATTCAAAGTCGAGTCAGTCGGAAAAAAGCAAAATGAAAATTCGCTTCAACTTTGTCTTGTGGATTTCGTTATTCCCCCTGGCATTCGTCTGCTGGCCCTCGCAGCCTGCGATGGGCCAAGAACTGAATGACGAGCTGCGTAAATTGTTTTTGGAAATCAAAGGCGAGTTTGATTCGGACATTGAAAAAAAAATCGACACTGCCCTTGAAAAGAGAACGGACCGAATTCGATTCAATGCTGACGAACTGGAACGCTTTCGCTCAAATCCGATCAACCCATTCGAGGGCCTTGAGCATATTGATCTCGCCACGCTAAAGGGCAACATCGAACTGAAATTCGAAATTCCAACCGTGCGCAATCGTAAGATTGGAAACAATGAACGCCAAACGACTGATGTCCTGGCCACTATGAGCAGCATCACTGCGCTGAACGCGGCATCCATCGTGGAAATCATTAGCGGACAGGAAGTTGTTTGCCTGGGTACTGTGGTCGATACTCGCGGTTCGGTGCTGACGAAATTAAGCGAGGTCAAAGATCTGCGTTCCTTGAGAATTCGCGACCATAAACGAGTGATTTACGCTGCCAAGTTGGGGCCAAAAGATGATGCCAACGATTTAGTCCTGCTGGAAACGGTGGCAACAGAGCTAACTCCGATAACTTTTTCCGACCGGCAACCGAGCTTGGGCGAGTTCCTGGTGACCGGTGACCCGGCGGGAAAGGCGATTGCCGTCGGTAGTTATAGCCATACGCCGCGATCATTGGCGGAGTCCGAAAAAGGCTTTTTAGGGGTCACGCCTCGAAATCGTCATGATGGCGTGGAAATCACGGAAGTCTCGCCGGGGAGCGCTGCGGAAGCCGCTGGCCTATGTGTTGGCGATGTCATCCGCTCTGCGAACGGCAAACCGATGATGGACGTTTCGACTTTGGTCGCTGAAGTTCAACGGAGCAAAGCCGGTCAACAGATGGTCATTGAATATGTGCGGGGCACCGCAGCGTCGAAGACAACGGTGACCCTGGCAGGAATGAACCTTTCGCCAGAGCGTGCTGCCCGTTTCAAAATGATGAATCGACTAGGTGCCATACCCAGCGAAAGAGCGACTGATTTACCGTGGGTCTTTCAACATGATACCCCGTTGTTACCGGAACACTGCGGCGGTCCGATTTGTGATTTGGATGGAAACGTCATCGGGTTCAACATCGCTCGTCAAGGCCGCGTCGCGTCCCTCGCCATCCCGTCGGCACAAGTGAAAACCATTTTGGATTTGCTTAAATGCGAATCGGTGGCTTCGAGAAAATAGATTCGCCCGCGCTCGTAATTGAAAAACTCATCCGCCGCGGAGTCCGGTTGGCACCAATCCGTCGGAGTCGCACATGTTCTCTAATGACCGCCCGCGCCGTTCTCGACGCCTGCGGCTGCAACGATCCCACGCAACTTGCTCAATCCCGTCTTCGCGACCTCCAGCGGATCCCGCTTCCAGTATTCGCGATTGAACAACTCCAGCGAAATTACACAGCGGCAGCCATTCGCGGCAAGTGTCCGGACCACCTCAGCCAACGGACCAATTCCGTCGCCGGGATACACCCGATCCGCATCGTCAATCTTCGCTCGCTGCGGTTCTCTGGGGTAATCATTGAAGTGAAAACAATGAATTGCTTGTCCATTGATCATCGTCAGCCCACCAAATTCCGAACCTCCTTTGTAGATGTGATAAATATCCGGCAAGACGCAGGCTGCAGGATGCGAGCTCTCCACTGCGACGAACATTAATTCTCCCAATCGGCTCAGCGATTTTGAAAACCCCCACAGCTCCAATTGTGGCACGACACCAATGCCCTCCCCTGCCTCCAACAGTTTTCGATACCGCTCGGCCGCGGCGAACAAGTTCAAATCGGTTTGGTCGGTCGCGCCGACAGGCGGTGCCGCGATTCGTTTCCCCCCGATTTCCTTGATCAACGCCATATCTCGTTTTGCGTTCTCAAGGCCTTCCGCTCGTTGCTTCTTGTCGTCGACAATCCAAGTCGCAAATCCAATCGAACTCTCAACGCTCAAACCCGAATCCTCAATTAGTTTGCGAAGGTCCGGTAAACTTCCTCCACTTTCTGCATACGCTCGTAGGTCAGGTATCCAGGGCTCGATCGCGTGATATCCCGCTTTGGAGGTTATTGAAACCTGTTCAGCAATTGGCCGTGGATTTCCACCCTTACCGTCGAATTGCCGAATCGTGCTAGTGTTTAGGCAAAAGGCGAATGGTGACTCGGCCTGAGGCGGATTCAATTCCGGCTCGGGAGAAGGTTGCACGACCGAAGTCGCAAGGCCAACCGCACTTGCTGCGAGCAAACGACGGCGATCAAACGTATTGGACATGGGTACTCCCAAAAATGTAGTGAAAAAACGGATCCTGCGCCTATCGTTGATTCCAGTAAACCTTCAAGTTGTGAGTCGCCCGACCGGACGCCACGATGTCGAGGTCCCCGTCGCCATCAAGATCTGCGGCTTGCAAATCCTCGCATGCGATTCCGTTATCGTCGATCCATGAGCCAATCCATTCAGATTTATCCAAAGCTGGAATGTTGGTTTTTCCAGCGGCATTGGTCTTCTCGAAAATCTTGATCCCTACTTTGTCATCGGCGTTTGGATTTCGCCAGCCGACGACAATCTGATCTGAACCAAGTCCCAAGAAATCGCCCGTTGCCAGCGCGTGACCCTGAGCCAACGTGGAATCGATCACCTGCCGTTGCGGAGCTTGTTGTTTGTCGCCGTGTAAATACTCGTACACCACTAACTTGTCACCATGAAACGGTTCAACAGTGGCCAGAAAGGGAACGGTTTTAGACAACCGGCCTAAACGTATCTCACCGCCCCCTTCAATCGACGGCAACAACACTTTTTTCCAATTGCCGTCATCATTCACAATGTGCAACGCACCTTCCTTTCCTAAGTAAAAAACCTCTTCGACTGGCAGTTTGTCGTTAGTCTTTTCCCAATAGCCCACGTCAAAGTTATGGGTGACATGCAATTCATCATCGAGCACATTGGTTTCCCACGGTTGCGATTCTGGCAGCGCCGGAGGATGGTAGGCCAGCAGTCGAACGCCTCGTCCGTTGCCATCGATATTCCCACGACCATGCAGCGGCGCCACCACGAGCACAAATTTTTCTTTCTCCACACGCACCCATCGCATTCGATGAACGACCGGTTCATGAATCAATTCGACTGGTTTCCAAGGTTTGGTTCGGTCGACGTTGGGTTGCAGGTAGTGAACCGATCCTGATTTTTCCGTGTCGCCGGGATTCCATCGCGCGCCAACCGCCACGTCGACCTTTCCATCGCCATCGATGTCTCGCGCCGCAATGCACACATTGTCCAGTTCAGTCAAATTTTCGACCATGACATGCCGCGTCCAATTCGGGCTTTGATACCAAGCGAACTGTTTTTGATCGGCGATTAATATGTCCTGCCTCCCGTCACCATCAACATCACCCACCGCAACGCCATATCCAATTGCAATGTTTGCGTCGACAACTTGTGGCTTGAATTTGGTTTGTGCCAGGCCGATTAGCGCGAACGACTGTACGACAAACATGTTGGTGATTAGGATCGCTCGGCTACGTGACATGTTTCGTTCCTCGGGTTTAATTCTTGATTTGCCAAACGATGAATGTTGACGGTGTTATTTGTTTTACTAAAATTTGGAGAAGGCAGCTGATCCCCGAGCCATGAACGCCATCCTAAGGTTTCCAACCCGGTAAAGTTGCGGCCTGCTTGACCCACTTCGCGAAGAGTTCCTCATCGACTTCGTCCATTTCGTAAATGTCGAGCCAACGCGCTTCTCTGCT
>WBZS01001081.1_pt1 | contig 24438 bp, 18 predicted proteins | sample 5204201 | NCBI WGS metagenome assembly WBZS01 (sample SAMN12344357, study PRJNA552823) | activated sludge metagenome | biome: Activated sludge suspended growth; feature: Nitrification reactor; material: Wastewater; isolation source: activated sludge from nitrification reactor of wastewater... | reverse complement strand
CATGGGCTGACGCGGGCACGAGAACCGTCTCGCCAGCCTTGAGGACGCGATGGTATCCCGTATTCGTCGCAAGTTCGGCTCGGCCTCGTAACACCATTCCGATCCTACATTTCCCAGGAACCGGAATATATCTTCCGCCCCCCTGAACGCGGTCGATTGCGAAATAAGGGCACGTTACTATGGCTTCGATCGTGTGAGGATTCGGCGGGCCAAGGTCCCATATTTTCTCGGGATTCACCGGGCCACGGTTCCAGTCGATGCATTGAAGTGCTTGTTCGATGTGGAGCGGGCGAGGCTTTCCGTCGGTGCCGACCCGATTCCAGTCGAAAAGACGAAAGGTCGCATCGCTCGATTGTTGCACCTCCGCCAAAACGACGCCTCCTCCGACCGCGTGGACCGTCCCCGCCTCCAGAAAAAGACAATCGCCAACTTGGGGCACGAAGGAATGAAGGCATTGTTCGAGCGTGCCCGTCTGCAAATGGGCACGCACGTCGCGCTCACCAATTCCAGGTAAAAAACCTGCGAAAATCTTGGCCGTCGGGTCGACGGCCAGCACGATCCACGCCTCCGTCTTACCATTCTTCTCGCCGCTCAACCGCGTGACTTGTTCATCGTTGGGATGCACCTGAATGGAAAGCAGTTGTTGGCAATCAAGGTATTTGATCAGCAACGGAAAGCCTTCGGTGGGTGGAATCTGCGTGCCGAGCAACTCGGTTTGAAACTTTTGGCAAAGGCCAATGAGCGTTTCGCCCGCGTGAGATCCTTCCATCACCTTCGACACGTGCAAGGGGTGGGCGCTGATTTCCCAGGATTCGCCATACCGGTCGGAAGTCGGCAGTTTCTTGCCCAGTAGGGTTTCCAGGCGTCGACCGCCCCAAACCATCGGGCGCGCGAACGGTTCGAACACGAGCGGATCCATGATTGCATTCCTCCAGGTGGGAAGATTTCATCGATCTTCCGATTCTCATCATGCAGAATCAACCATTCTTTCACCGAGATTCATCAGGGCATGGCGACACCACGTTGTACCGATCCTTTGCCGCGAAATTTTCAGGGCGGCTTGTAGGATCGAATGGGGAATGCTAGTCTGAAGGTGAAACGTCCTCGAGGAGAAGGCAATGGCGGAACAAAAGTTGATTTTGATCGTGGATGACGACTACGAACTTTCGGATGGCATCCGGGCCGTTCTGGAGACGCAGGGGCATAAAGTCATTCAAGCTCGCGATGGACACCAGGGAAAGACGCAAATCTACAACCAAAAACCGGACTTGGTCATTCTCGACATGATGATGCCTCGGATGGGCGGTTATCCAGTTTTAGAGCACTTCAAGGGAAAAACAGACGCGCCGCCGATCATCATGATCACCGCGAACGAAGGAAGTCGGCACAAAGCCTATGCGGAATTTCTGGGCGTCGTGGATTACATCCGCAAGCCGTTCGCGATGGAGCGATTGCTCGAGGCGGTGGATAAAGGCCTAAAAGCAGGCGACATGCCGAATCCGAGCGACGCCAACGGAACGTAGACCGCTTTCAAGGAACGAGGCGACCTCGTTCCTTGGGTTCTTTCAGATCGAATGTAGAACGGGGACTTCCCACCGATCAGTTTGCCGCGGCGACATGCTGGGCCAAAACGAACTGCATCCGAGGCATGTCTTGAGCGTTGTAATGGATGGGACCGTACACCGTCAGCATCTTGTCGACATAATCACGTAGTGTAAAACCAGGCCTCGTCGTCACGTAGACCAACGTTTGGCCCTGCTGATTCTCCAGCGCGAAAACGGGTTGACCATCTTTTTGAAACGCCGTCTGACGCAGGATACCGTAAGGAGACCATTGGGCCGGCTGGGTGACGACGCCATTCGCACCCGTTTGCGCCACCGACGGCAGCGTTGGCACGCCGGAGGGTTGCAACAGCGAGGTAGACCGGCCATCGACGGGCCTTTGCACATTGTTCCACGCGGTCTGCGTGTTGTTCGGAATCGTTAGCGGAGGTTGGCCGCCGCCTAGAGGCTGTGTTGTCGACGGCAAACCGACCACGTAGTTGCCCCGTGCGAGCGCATTGTAACGGTCCAAGGCGTAGGTCCGCGTTTGCACGTCGGTCGCCAAATTCGCGATACTTTTGAACAATTCTTTCGCCGGTTCGATTTGGCCAGCCCGAACCAGGTCTTCTGCTCGGGCGATGTTCGGATGGACGCTCGCCGCCACGTTTTGCTGCATTCGCCAATCGAGCGGAGCCGCGGAAGGCGAGGCGGAACTCACGGGCCTTAACGCCGCCACTTGAATGAAACGGTATTCCGTCGAATGCGGGGCGATCGGGTACCAGGTATCCGTTTGCACCTGGAGAGGCCGATCCACCAGGCGAACGATCGTACCCGGGGAAAGCTGCGTGATGCGAACGTTGGGTGGTTCGCTATGCAGATTGCTGCCCGCCATCACATCGGCGGAGGTCGAACCAGGCACGTCCACGTAGCCGACGTTCGGATTATCTTTCGCCAAACGCACGTACTTGGCGTTGATCCAGCCAAAAGAGCCTTGCGGCGGCGCGATGGCGACCCAATTTTGGTTTTTGTCGGCCTCTTTGATGACGGTGACGCGTTCGCCGAAGCGAAGTCGGCTGGTGGCGTAGTAGTTTTCGGACGGGCCGGACCGTGCATCGACTTCGGGCACGGAAACGACCATCTCCGCGGGAAACGGGGAGGTTTGGGCGATAGCGGCGGCGGGAACTAACGCCGCGATCCAGAGCGTTCCGAAGCGCACAATCCCTCGCATGGCCGATCCTCGATTTTGCCAAACTTCCACGTTTTTTTTTTGAATGGAAGCCGTCACGCGAACGCGCCGACTTTCAGAGGCTTCGCTTATAGCGAACCGCAAAGCCCACGCAAGGCCAGTTAGCGTGCGGTTTTCAGAGGTGTAACTACATTCTCTTGCCGGTAAAAATACTGAAGATCTCACGCGGAGACGCAGAGAATCGAAGAGAGACCATTCCGTTTCACGAACCAAGACCTCGACAAAACCAGGATTACATCTTCCTAGTGCTCTGTCCAAACTACATTTTTGGAGTAGCAAGGATGGGTTAGCCGGACGCGCAAGCGACGGCGGCGCTGTGCGAAAACATCGTGCCGACCCGACCTCAGTGCGATTCCGTCGCTTGCGCGTCCGGCGAACGGTTGCTGCGGGAATCCCAAAATTTAGTCTGGACAACGCACTAGTCTCTTCGCGTCTCCGCGTGAGCTGCGTTGAACTTAACCCCCCCCCGAGAATTTGGCTACACCTGTTTCCATGGAACTGACCGGGCCGGCATGAGCCATGCGGAACAACTGGCAAGGGGCTTGTGCGACGAGGTTTTTCGCCAACAAGCTAAATCACCGCTGACCGTTTACCGCCTTTACCGACCGCTTCATCCGACCGGCTCGCGTGGACTGCTCGCCTCCTCGGCGGTGGTCTTCCCATCCCTCGCCTTTTTAGCCGCTCGCCAGCGAGCCAATATGGCCAGGGCCCGTATAAAAATCTCAAATTCCCCGAACTCGCACGAGGTCGTCATGAGCCTATTTTCCCGAGAAGAATGTTTACGTCGATTGCGTGCTCAGGTGGAGGCGGGTAAGCCGATCATCGGCGGCGGCGCGGGAACCGGCATCAGTGCGAAATCCGCCGAAGCCGGTGGCATCGATCTGCTCATCATTTACAACTCGGGCCGATTCCGCATGGCAGGCAGGGGGAGCATGTCCGGCATGATGCCCTACGGCGACGCCAATGCCATCGTCCTGGAAATGGCACGTGAAGTTTTGCCCGTCGCACGCAAAACGCCCGTGCTCGCTGGCGTTTGTGGCACGGATCCGTTTCGCATCATGAAGTTCTTTCTCCGCGAGATCCAAGCGGTCGGCTTCTCGGGGGTGCAAAATTTTCCCACGGTCGGGTTGATCGATGGCCTATTTCGCCAAAACCTCGAAGAAACCGACATGGGATATGGCTTGGAAGTCGACATGATCCGAGAAGCACATCAAATTGGACTTCTCACATGTCCCTATGTTTTCAATCCTGACGAAGCTATCGCCATGACGAAAGCCGGCGCGGATGTGCTCATCCCGCACATGGGACTGACCACCAAAGGCTCCATCGGCGCTCACACGGCCATGACCTTGGAAGAGGCGGCGAAACGCGTCCAAGCAATCGCCGACGCCGCCAAAAAAGTTCGCCCCGAAATTCTCGTCCTCTGCCACGGCGGCCCCATCTCCGAGCCGGAAGACGCACAATACATCCTCGACCATTGCCAAGGAATCGTTGGCTTTTTCGGAGCGTCGAGCATCGAGCGATTGCCCACGGAGGTGGCGATTTCCGGGTGCGTGCGCAAGTTCAAAGAAATGAAGTTTTCTTGAAATCGCGAATGCTCCTTGTGTTCCGGCGTTGGCTGATTTAGTTTCCGTCCGGTCTGGTTTTCCACGCTCGCTGAATCCGATTCCTTGACTCACGTACGACGCTGAGGAGTCGTTCGCGATTTCTTCCGACGAGGTCCCTTCCCATGGTTTGCTCCCGGTTCACGATCGGCGCGAGTGTGGCGTTTCTGTTTACCGTCGGTTTGAGCGGATCCACCGCGTTCGCCCAGAAACAAAAGCAGGCACCACCCAAAGTGGTGGTGGTCGCGATCTTCGATCAGATGCGTGCCGACTACCTTACCAAGTGGGACGCGCATTTTGGGCAAGGCGGTTTCAAACGGCTCAAGCGAGAGGGAGCATGGTTTAGTGAATGCCATTATCCCTATGCCTACACACTCACCGCTCCCGGCCATACGTCGATGGCGACAGGAACGACTCCAAGCGTTCATGGGATCATTTCCAACGACTGGTGGCAACGACTCGAGGAAAAGGAAGTTCAATCGATCTCGCCGCCCGAATCTCTCAAGCACCTCGGCTATGGACCGTACCGCCGACGCGTTGGAACCGTCGGCGATCAGCTCCTGGGTAATCCACGCCGAAAAGGGCGGGTTTTCGGAATCGCGATCAAAGACCGCGCGGCGATTCTGATGGCGGCGTTTCGCGCTTTCTTTTGTTACTGGTTCGTGCAAGGGAATTTTGAAACATCAGCCTACTATGGCGAGCGAAAACGTTCTTGGGTCGAAGAATTCAACAAAGCGAAACACGCGGACGTTTGGCTCGACAAAGAATGGGATCGATTCCGAAAAGATCCTATGTTCTACGACCGCGTGGTAGGACCGGACGAAGTTCCCGCGGAGGGCGTTGGCTTCTTGCAGACCAACAAATTCCCCCATCCGTTCGTGCTGAATCCCGCAGCCAAGAACCCCAAGGAGAATTTCTACCAGGCCATCGCCAACTCTCCCGTGGGAAGTGAGCTTCTGTGGAAGTTCGCAAAGGCTGCCATTCAGAATGAAAGCATCGGCCAAGGTGAAGATACCGACCTACTGTTCCTTGGGTTTTCGAGCAACGATTATATTGGACATTGTTGGGGGCCGAATTCCCATGAAGTGTTTGACATCACGCTTCGAACGGATGCCTTGATCGAAGAAATGCTCAACCACCTCGATGAAAAAATCGGGAAGGGAAACTATGCGTTCTTGGTATCCGCCGATCACGGCGTGTGCCCCATCCCCGAACTCAAACGCATCGAATATCAGCAGAACAAACTTCCCGAGGACGCGGATGTCTTGACGCCCGATTACTTCCAGGATCGTCCCGCCGAATTCATGAACAAAACGTTCTTGGCGGATGGATCGGCGGATTCGTGGTTCGAAAAGGCCAAGAAAACCAACGGCTGGATCACGTTTCGAAAAAACGCACTCGTGGAGAAAAGGATCAACCCAGTCGTCGCGCAGCGAAAATTAGCCGACTGGTACATGACCCAGCCTGCGGTGTTGGAGGCGTATACCAGGTACGAATTGGACGATCGAACAAAACCCCTCAAAGGGATTCACGGAAACGCGGTTCGACTGTCGTATCATCCGGAAGAATCCGGCGACGTCTTCGTTGTGCTCAAACCCTATCGAGTGATCCGCGAATTATTCACGAGCAAATCGACGGCAAGTTATCGCACCACACACGGTTCGCCACATCGTTACGACACCCACGTGCCGTTTTTGGTCATGGGCCCGCGCGTGTTGCCGGGAGAACGGATGCAGCCCACATCTCCGTTGATCTTGGCCAATGTGATCGCGGACTTGATTCAAGTCGAAAGACTTCCCTATGGGGCGGCTTCGCCTGCAGGTTTGATGCGAAAGGCGGCCGGCGAGAAATGATCTACCGATAACCCAGCTTGCCGTTTCACGCTCCGCATTAAGGCGTTCGGCAGGAAAGAATCTCCCATGGGCGAGCTGCCCCTGTCAGGGGGCGGATGGGCGTAACCAAGGTCCACCGGCAGACTTTTTCGTCGCTGATCACGAAACCCGACGCTTCACAGCGTCGGCTCGCCGGGTAGTTCAACATTGGCCGTTCGCCTAACCCGAGAAATCGAAGCACCCCGCACGCCTGGGCAAGCATTCGAGCGGACGTGAAACGGCAAACCGAGTGTTTGGCGGTTTTTCTCCTTCACCTCGCCAACATAATCGCGGCGGGTTCCGACCGATGCCCCCGTAGGCATCAAGGTAAGGCAATTCGCTGGTTTTCAATGATTCAACCGAGAACGGAGAATGAAGAATGGGAGAACGATGGGACATTCGTCTCGGTTTTCCGTTCTCGGTTCTCGGTTCTCGGTTGACTCGTTGTGAAAGGCGAGAGTGCTGGGATTATTTGGTACGTGATACCGGAATCGCCGATACGGCTTCGCGGCGGTGTCGATAGGATTTCAAATACTCTTGGGCGTCTTCATGTTCATCAAGGATCGAATAGCCTAACGTTCTTGCTTCCGCCATGGCCTCCAGTGCGGTCCAGCCCTGTTTCTCCATGCGGTAGATCGCACAATGGGCACCGGTGCGGTGGATGCCACCGAAACAGTGTAACAGCACAGGGTGGTTTTTCGGGTTCGCCATCACGTCGAGAAAATCTTTCACGCCGATGTCGGCAGGAATGGGATTTCCCGCGATGGCAGCCTGCCAAGATCGTGGGGGAATGCGTAGAAGACGCACGCCCTGCCCTGCCGCCCAAGTTTCCTCGGCTTTCTCATCTTTGGATTCACCATCTCGCAAGGTGATGATGGTTTTGATGCCGTAGTTGGCCACCACTTCTTTGAAGCCCGCGACGGGAAGCTGGGCGGAGCGGTAGAGCACACCCGGCTCGACGACGTGAAAATTTCGCGTGCGAACATGCCGAAGCCAACCGTACGCAAGCGGTCCCGCGACGAGCAAGGCTCCGATGGTCATCGTCAAGAAAAAACGCCCAAATCCATTCATGGCGTGAAACTCCGCCTTTAAGAGTAGCGATCCAGCAGGGGTCACTTCGCGGGGAAATCATACCGCCTGCGTGGAAATCGCGACAAGGCGAGTTATGAATCGCACCCACCCCACACGGACCTGCAACTTCATGCCAAAAACACCCTGGCGATACAATGACGGCATGAAATTTCCTGTCCCACACCTGGAATCGTTGACCCGTCTAACGGTGGATGGCCGAATCCTTTTCGCGACGCGGATGATTCGGCTCTTTGCCTACGGTTTGATTTCGGTGGTGCTGGTCCTTTACCTGAAGGCGCTCGGATTCGACGATTGGCACGTGGGCTCGCTCCTGACCCTCACGCTTGTGGGCGACACGCTTATATCGCTTTGGTTGACGACTTCCGCAGATCGTGTCGGGCGGCGGCGCATGCTGAGCGCCGGTGCGGTGCTCATGTTGGCTGCCGGCGTGCTCTTCGCATTCACGAACAATTACTGGCTGCTTTTATTGGCGGCGACGGTGGGCGTAATCAGCCCCAGCGGGGGCGAAGTGGGTCCCTTTCTCGCGATCGAACAGGCCTCGCTTTCCCAATCGGTGGAATCGCCTCACCGCACCGATGTTTTTGCCTGGTACAACCTCGTGGGATCGCTCGCGATGGCATTTGGTTCTCTCGCCGGCGGAAGTACGGCGTCGATGCTGCATGACGCTGGCTTCGAGGGTGATGCCGTCTATCGACCCCTGCTGATCGCCTATGCATGCCTCGGTTTGGTTCTCGGGCTGCTGTTTACGCTTTTGTCGAACGAAACGGAAACGAAGCCCACAAACGTACCATCGCAACCCTCGCTTTTCCTTGGATTGCATCGATCGCGGAACGTGGTAATGCGGCTCGCGGGACTTTTTGGCATGGATGCCTTTGCGGGAGGCTTTGTCATGCAGAGCCTTTTGGCCTACTGGTTCCACGAACGTTTCGGTGCCGACGAAGCCACGCTGGGCGCGATCTTTTTGGGTGCGAATCTGCTCGCCGGATTTTCATCACTGGCAGCGGGATGGCTGGCGAATCGCTTTGGCTTGATCAACACCATGGTGTTCACCCATCTTCCTTCCAACCTGTTTTTGATCCTGGTGCCACTCATGCCAAATTTTCCGTTGGCGGTCACCATGTTGCTGCTGCGATTTAGCATCTCGCAAATGGATGTACCGACACGTCAGGCGTACACCGTTGCGGTCGTGGCTCCCGATGAACGCTCCGCCGCCGCAGGCGTCACCGGAGTGGCGCGGTCCGTGGGAGCGTCGCTTTCACCAGTCTTGGCGACCGGCTTGTTGGGAAACGCGGCCTGGGCGAGCGTGCCATTCTTTCTCTCGGGCGGGATTAAAATCCTCTACGACCTTTTGCTCTACCGTGCATTCGTGGCTGCTCCCCTTCCCGACGACACGAAACAGGCGTGAGGACCAAGTTACGGTAAGCCGAGCCGCGTGAACAACGGAAGCACAAATCTACTTACGTAGTTAATATCACATAAGATGCTACTATGATCTACACGCAAATGATACTCGGCCCGCGGAAATCCTCGATCGCTCTTCCCTGCAAGAATATAGATAAGATTTCTACATAATCTCCTCGCAAGGAAAAATCATGCTCGTCGACCTTGTTCAGACCGTGACTTCGGATGGCGTGACTTTGGATGGCATCCTTCAGCGACCCGGTACGTCGGCGGAAACACCGTTCGACGCGGTGCTGATGGTGCATGGCACGGGCAGCAATTTTTATGGTTCCACCATGATGAACCTGCTGGCCGAACGCTTTCTTTCCATGGGCGTCGCAACATTGCGGGTGAACACTCGCGGCCACGATGGGATCAGCGTGGCGGCTTCGACTCGTGGTGGGATACGTTTGGGCGCGGCATTCGAACGAGTCGACGATTGCCGAATGGACCTCGGTGCCTGGACCGATTGGCTGCAAGCGCGGAGTGGACCGCGCATCGCGTGGCTTGGCCACAGCCTCGGCGCCGTCAAATGCTTATACGCCGCCGCTCACGAACCGCGTCAGGCACCCAGTGTGCTTTTCGCGATTTCACCACCCCGGCTTTCTTACTCGTGGTTTTGCGAGCACAAACCGGAATTCTTGGCGGATTACCAGAAAGCCGAGAGCCTGGTGAGCGCCGCCGGCTCGGGGTTGATCGAAGTCAGGATTCCCTTACCCATGTTCATCTCGCCGGCGGGTTACGTCGAAAAGTACGGCCCCGACGAACGCTACAATTTCCTACGTTTCGCCCGAAGCGTCCCGTGTCCCACGCTTTTCACGTTTGGTGGCCAAGAAGTGGAACAAAACGTCGCCTTCACGGGCCTGCCCGACGAAATCCGAACTTGGAAAAGCAAATACCCCAATATCGACGTGGAAGTCATCCCGGCCGCAGACCATTTCTACACCGGCAAACGCGAAGAACTGGTAAAGACCACGACGACCTGGTTACGAGGAAAATAGGTTCGCCTTTTCGCCAACTTTCTTCACTTCTTCGTTTTCGAGGAAGTTCGAGAATCGTTGCGACCGTGGAATGAAACCATTAAGATCAACGGAGGTTTTAGATTCGCTCCCATGCAAAGTGCGGTTTGCTAGCGCCTCCGTAACGCAAAACGCCACGGCAAGCTCGAACGAACCCCTGAACAGATTAAGGCAGCGACGTTTGGAAAGATTCAAATCTCCCCCTTTCAAGGGTGCCACTTTTCGGGGGAATACCCCAGAGAAGACAGAAATGGCCAAGTTGGAGTCTCCTGCGAATTTGGCGCTCCGTTTGCTCTTGGCATGTGCCATTTGTTCCACCCTGGGCTGTTCCGGCGGCACGCCCTCGCCGAAAGCCGAGGCGACCAAAACCAAGGTCGCCGAATCCCAGGATTTCCCACTCTTCACGGAGATAACCGCGGCATCTGGCATCGATTTCATGTACCGAAACGGTGAAGAGGCGGCGGATCACTACTCCATTCTCGAATCGTTGGGCGGCGGCGTGGGGCTGATCGATTTCGACGGCGACGGCCTACTTGACGTCTTCCTTCCAGGCGGTGGAACCTACCTTGGTGCAGATAAGAAAAATATCGTTGGCTATCCCGTGAAATTTTTTCGAAACCTTGGTCAGGGAAAGTTCCAGGATGTCACGACAGCCTCGGGATTCGGTACGCTGGCGAACGGCAAGCCTTGGTTTTACTCCCATGGTGTCGCCGTGGCCGATTATGATCGTGACGGCTGGCCGGACCTATTGGTGACGGGTTGGGGCGCGGTTGCCTTATTTCACAACGTTCCCGTTGATCCGTCCGATGCCAAGAAAGGCCGTCGCTTTGAAGATCTGACGGAAAAGGCTGGACTTCACCGGGGGTTCACCTGGACAACCAGCGCTGGCTTCGGCGACCTCGATGGCGATGGCTTCCCCGACCTCTACGTCTGCCAATATGTCGATTGGTCCTGGGAAAAAAATCCGAAATGCAGCTACGACGGAAAAATTCCCGATGTATGCCCTCCACGAGATTTCGATGGGTTGCCTCATAAGGTTTTCCGAAATTCGGGCGATGGGGCATTCGTGGAAGTCAGCGCCACCGTCGGCCTCGTCGCGCCCGGGCCAAACTCGAGTAAAGGACTCGGCGTCTTGTTCGTGGACGTGGACGGCGATTCTAGGCCAGACCTTTACGTGGCGAATGACACGGTGGACAATTTCCTCTATCTGAATCGATCCAAACCCGGAAAGATCGTGCTCGAGGAGCGCGCCCTCGTCACGGGCGTGGCGCGGGACGACCGCGGAGCAGCGAACGGCAGCATGGGATTGGACGCCGGAGATCCGGAACGTCTCGGAAAACCTTACCTATGGGTGACGAACTACGAAAATGAGCTTCACGGCCTTTATCGAAACGAATGCCAAAACGGTCGAGTTTTCTTCAATTTTCATACCGCAAGTGCGGGCATTGCGGTCATCGGCCAACGATACGTTGGCTGGGGAACTGGATTTCTCGATGCCGACTTGACGGGATGGGAAGACTTGGTGGTCGCGAATGGGCATGCGATACGCAGCCCCATGGGCGACCCGTCTCAGCGAAAAATGCCTCCCGTGCTCCTTCGCAACACGGGAGGCAAATTCCGAAACGGCACCACGCAACTTGGAGAATATGGTCTAAAATCCCACACGGGCCGAGGCGTGGCGATTGGAGATTTAGACAACGACGGTCGGCTCGATTTAGTCATCAGTCACGTCAACGAACCCGTTTCCGTGCTTCGTGGAATCGGAGGGCAAAATAAACATTGGCTGGGAATCCAACTCGTGGGCAAGGAAAATGCCTGCGTCGTCGGCGCCAAAGGGGTTCTCGAAATCGGCCAACAAAAAATCACACGTTTCCTCAAAGACGGTGGATCCTATTTGTCTGCGGGAGACCGACGCATGCATTTCGGCTTGGGGGAAGCTACCCAGGGACGTTTGACCATCCATTGGCCTGACGGCACACAACAGCAATTCGACCAACTTCCAGTCGACAGGTATCACCGAATCCAACAAGGAAACGCCGTTCCACTTCCGCAGGCGGGATTATGATCGGTAATTTTTGGTCCCGCGTGGTTACTTGGCGCCGGCTCGCCATTCTCCTCTTCGTCATGGGTATGGCGACCGCAGGGGCGGCCTGGATTTGGCGGAGCAAGACTCACCACGATCTTCTGGTCCAAGCCGAAGCCGAGTTGACCGCTCGCGACTACGAAACCGCGCAGAAGCTATTGGAGGAATTTCTCTACCTTTATCCCAACCACGCGCACGCGAGGCTGTTGGCTGCTCGAACGGCGCGGAAGCTGAAAAACTACGCCTCGGCATGGGAGCATTTACGCCAAACAGGAGATTCGCCCCGCTACCGCGAAGGCGCCGACATCGAACAACACCTTCTCAGCCTTCAGAAAGGAGACGAAAGCGGAATCGAGTTTCTCCGCACGCGTGCCAGTCAAGAAGACGATTTGGCGTTGGTGATTCTTGAGCCATTGATTCAACTCGATCTTGATCAGTATCGCCTTCGGCAGGCGATGCGGGGGTTGGCCGTGCTGTTGAAACATCGTCCAACGGACCTCCATGCATTACTCGCGCGGGGCTTTTTATGGGAGCGATTTCTCAACTTTAGCGACGCGGTCGAGGATTATCGGAAAGCCGTCGCATCGCATCCGACGAGTGAGCCCGCCCGGCTCAAACTCGCGGCTGCACTCTTGATCGTGGGCACGCCAAACGAAGCCCTGGAGCAATATCAGTGGTTAGCGGAGAGAAAACCGAAGCATCCGGCCGTGCTGTTGGGGCTTGCGAAGTGTTCGCGGTTGCTGGGCCAGACCGACGTGGCGAAGGACCATGCGAAACACCTCCTGGAAATCGCTCCGAATGATGGAGAAGGTCTTTGGGAGATGGGACAACTCCATCTGGACGCCGGCCTCGCCCGAGACGCCGAGCCATGGCTGCGTAAAGCCGCCGCGAAGGTCCCTTTCGATCGGCGGATTCAGTATTCCATGTATCGGTGTTTGCTTGCCCTGGATCGCGGAGAAGAAGCGAAACGTTTGGATGAACGGATCAAACAACTCGATGCGGATCTGCGTCAACTCGACAAGATCCGAAACCAGGTTTTGGAACGACCCAACGACCCCAACCTCCGGGCCGAGGGCGGTATTCTGTTTTTACGCAACGGCGAACGCGAGGAAGGGGTGAGGTGGCTTCGTCGGGCGGTTCATCTGGATCCCAACCATACCCAGGCCCGCCGAGCGCTCGCCGATTTGGATTCTCCATCGTCCAATCGGTAACTCGCGTAATTCGGCCTTTTGTCAAAATAGTATCAATTCGCAGCTTTATTATTGGAAAGCCTGAAAATGCTCAATTCCTAATAATTAGTTGCTACTTAGATTTATGTGAGCCTGGAAAGTATTACGAGTTTTTTGGGGGAAACGTTGTTTACAAAACTTTTTTGTTTAACTTGAATTGTGTCATTTTCTAATTGACAGGAATTAGTTCGCTCATTAACAATTAAACGATCGCCCTTCTTCCCTTCTTCATGAGGTTATTATGAAACAGTTTCTCTTGCGGAGGCGATCTCTCGCCTTCACGTTGATCGAATTGCTTGTGGTGATTGCCATCATCGCGATCTTGATTGCGCTGCTGGTACCCGCCGTGCAAAAGGTTCGCGAGGCGGCAGCCCGTATGCAGTGCACGAACAATCTTAAGCAAATCATGCTAGGCTGCCACAATTACCACGACTCTCGAAAGAAGTTCCCAGCGGGTTACGCCAGCAAAGCTGGTTACGGTACGGGCACTCTTTTTTACTTCGTTCTTCCCTACATCGAGCAAAAGGCCATCTTCGAAATGGGGAACCTGCCGGCCGCGACCTCCAATCATAAGCCGAATGCTTATGGCGACAACTTCGCGAACGCTTCGGTAACGGCGGGCGCGAATATCATCACCACATACCTTTGTCCTTCCGATGACAACAACAAACCAGCTCCAACGTGGACCAATGGGTGGGTAGTCGGCAATTACGCGTACAACCACGACGCGTTCGGGAATCCCACGGATGGCGGAAACAACACGGACTATGAAACGACGCTCGAATCGTCGTTTAAAGACGGCACCTCGAATACGATCGGCATCGCTGAAAAATACGCGAAGAATTGCACCGCCAATGGGAACGGCCAAGGCGCTCTCTGGGCACACGGAAACTGGAATCCGTGGTGGGAGCCACGCTTCAATAGTTACGCCCATCGCAATTTGGGGTCGATCTTCCAAGTTTCGCCGCTTTCAGCCGCATGCGATGCGGCTCGCTTGCAAACGATCCACACGAACGTCATGAACGTGGCGCTTCTCGACGGCAGCGTGCGTAACATCAGCTCCAACATCGCACCGGCAACCTGGTGGGCCGCGTGCACGCCGAAGGGCGATGATTCCCTCGGGTCAAATTGGTAGGCCGAAACGCCAGTCAGTGCGCAAGAACGTATCGATTGAATATGCCAAGCTCGAGGTCGCCTGATCTCGAGTTTGGCTTTTTCGGACAGAGATTCAAGCTTCTCGGGCTCTCAAGTCAGATCAACAACGTTTTACACGACCAGAATGTCAACATGGCTTGTTCGCGTGCGGTCGAGGAAAGTAGGATTATGTTCAAGTATTCAAGAATCGCAGCTTTTTGTGTCTTTTCCGCGTTCGCCGTCTCGATAGGGTGTGGGCCCGAAGTTCGAGCTCGTGCCGTCGTCAATGGCAAGGTTTCGATCGACGGCAAAAATTTGACCACCGGTATGGTGACGTTCTCGAGCAAAGATAATCGTTTTCACGGCTCGGCTCCGATCGACGCAAACGGCAGCTACACGATGAACGACGCCCCTGTTGGCGAAGTCACCGTCCAAGTCGCGGTTCAGCGTCCGATCGCCGCCATGCCCGGAATGCCAGGCGCCTCGGGAACGGCTCCCAAAGGAATGGTGATGAAATCGCCCGACGGGTCCATGGAAATGGCAACGGTCCAAGCCAAAAAAATCGATCCGTCGAAAGTGGTCGTCATTCCCGAAAAGTACTCCAACCCATCGACATCCGGCCTTACCTATACGGTCGGGTCCGGGAATTCGACGTTCGACATCAAGTTGACTAAGTGAGGTCTCGTGCCTGGCCAGGCCGACTCATGAATCCGAAGTCGGCCTGGTGTTGTATCTTCTTTGAGTCCTCTTCGTGAAACGTCGCATCCTCATCTTCGCCACGTCTCTTTTGGTCGGTTTGGCGGCAGCGTTCGTTTCCGTTCATTTCTGGTTCGAGAACGAACGAATCTCCCTAGATTCGGACTTTCACCAGCTTGATTTCGCCTCAGCGCGAACTCGATTGACGCGGGTTCGTTGGTGGGCACCGGCGGACGCCAATCTCCTCCTGCTTGGCGTTCAGATCGAACGCCGAGCAGGCCACCTCGATGATGCCGAATCAAAACTTACCAAATACGCTGCGATCGTAGGTGAATCGAGCTTCTCGTCGCGACTGGAAGCCGCCATGATATCGGCCCAGCGTGGAGAGATCGAAACGGTGGTCCGGTTCTTGGGGGCGCAGATAGATGCGAGTCACCCATTATCCGAACAAATCCTCGAATCGTTCGCGATGGGATCCGTGGGAAACTACCATTTCGACCGAGCCGGTTTCTGGGTCGAAGAATTATTGACGCGTTCCCCTAAGAATCCGATCGGGCGGTTGCTGAAAGCGCAGACGCTGCAAACCTTTGGCAAGGACGACGACGCGCGTGAACTACTCGAAGGGATCGTGGCAGACTTTCCGCGATTCACGAAAGCGCGAGAGGCGTTAGCAGGCTCGCATTTGATTCGCCATCAGTTCGAGAAAGCTTCCGAACATTACCGAGTTCTCTTGGATCGTGATCCGGATTCCCTTTTGGCCCTCGTTGGACTCGTACGGTGTTTCGACAAGCTGAATCAGTTCGACCAAGCAGGTCCCATTCTCAAGAAATTAAGGGCCAAGGCTGACTCGTTTCCTGAAGCGGCACTACTCTGCGGCAAGGCGGCTCTCAAACAGCTGCAATTCGAAGCCGGCGCCGAATTCTTCAAGAAGACGATCGATCTGAGTCCGTTCGACCGCGATGCTCACCTCGGCTATGCCGCATGCCTCGAGCAACTGGACCGACGCGAAGAAGCCCAGGCACATGCGAAAAAAGCACTCGAGATCGAAGCGGACGCCGTGCTTTTGGAAAAAACCGTCAACAAGATTTTCTCAGCACCGAAGGATCCGGCACCACGGGTCGCAGCGGGGAAAATCTGCTTGCGGAACGGGCAAATCGAAGAAGCGTCTCGCTGGCTCTTCGGCGCCGTCCAACTCGACCCGAACCTTCAGGAAGCCCATCATCTCTTGGCTGACATTTTTGCCTCTCGAAATGATAAGGTTCGCGCGGATTTTCATCGCAAAAAAGGGAATTGACTTTGGGTTTCTCTAAAAAGAATGCCACCAACCCAAAGCTGCGGATCGCGAAAATGGCAGCCATCACGGCCGGGTTCGGCGGATTACCCTTTGGATCATTTTTTGTCCGGACTGTTTTCCCTTTCTTTTTCCAAGGCGTTGGGGTATATGTGAAATGGAAGCAAGTGGGTTCTGTTTTGGAAGATCGGGTAAAGGAGGGTTTTTCGTGCGAACTTTACTGGCAAGCGTAGCGGTTTTAGGCTTGGCGTTCGCGTTTTTGACCAACGTCGATGCCGGCGACAAAGGCAAGGAAGTGACTCTTAAGGGCACCATCACGTGCGGCAAATGCGACCTTGGCAAGGACAAGGCATGTGCCACCGTGATCGTCGTCAAAAAGGGTGATAAGGAAACCGTCTATTACTTCGACAAGGCTAGCCACAAGAAATACCATGGCGACACCTGTACAGAAGCCAAAAAAGGCTCCGTCGAAGGCACAGTGACCACTGCGGGCGATCGCAAGATCGTTGCCGTGAAAAAGCTGACCTACGAATAGCCTTGGGATTTTTTCGGACGGAATCCACGACGCCACCCTTGATGGGTGGCGTTTTTTTTGAATGTTTGTTCAGCTAACGAGGAAAGATTTCAAAAAATGAAACCTGCGTGGGGAAATCGGGGAACCAAGAATAAGCTATAGTGTTGAAAAGCCTGGAATTGGAATTTCGTCTGTAACGGATATTCATGGCTGCCGTCACGCGCGACTCCCTGCTCGACACTCTCGCCGCTTCCCCGCTGCTGGAACGCGTTCCGCCGGAAGAGTTGGCGGCAGCGCTTGATGGTTGTGAAGATCCCAAGGCGATCTTGCAGGCAATTTTCCGCAAAGGCTGGCTGACGCGTTACCAAATCCAACAAATCGCCGCTGGCCGCATCCACGAACTCGCCGTAGGGCCCTACATCCTGTTGGACCAGCTCGGCGAAGGCGGCATGGGCCAGGTGTTTAAAGCCCAACAACGAGCCATCGACCGACTGGTCGCCCTCAAGGTCATCCGAAAAGATCACATCGGCAATCCGAAGGTCATCAAACGGTTCCAACGGGAAATCGAAGCCACCGCGCAGCTGTCCGACCTTCACATCGTTCGTTCCTTCGATGCCGACCAGGTCGACAAAAATTATTTTATCGCGATGGAGTATATTGAAGGTTGGGATCTATCGCGTTTGGTGAAACAACTGGGCCCGTTGTTCATTGGCCAGGCGTGTGATTACATTCGCCAGGCCGCACTGGGCCTGCAACACGCGCACGAACAGAATCTGATTCACCGCGACATCAAACCCGCCAATTTACTCGTGACCTGGGCGCCTGGGCAAAATCGGATCGGCTCCCACGCGAAACCTTGGATTCGCGTGAAAGACAAAAGCCGACCGGATCTAACGCCTGGCAGCGTGATCCAATACTCGTGGGGCCTGATCAAGATCTTGGATCTGGGCTTAGCCCGGTGGACGGATGAAGACACCGAACGGACCGCGCTCACGCAGATGGGCACGGTCATGGGCACGCCCGAGTTCATCGCGCCCGAACAGGCACGCAATTCAAGCAAATGCGACACCCGTGCAGATATTTACAGCCTTGGCTGTACGTTTTATTTTTTGCTAACAGGGTCTCCTCCGTTTCCGAAGGGAACGCTCACCGAAAAATTGCTCCAGCATCAGTTCGACGATCCAGAACCGATCGCGAAGCTCCGGACGGAAAAATTCGAGATTCGAGACGGCGAGGAAAAAACCAGCCCCGCTCGCTATCAAACCGACATTCCCGAGGAAGTCGAGACCATCCTACGCAGGATGATGGCCAAACGTCCCGAAGCGAGGTTTCAGACGCCTCAAGAAGTCGCGGAAGCGTTGAGCGACTTGATGAATCTAATTCACACGCGGAAGTTGGAGCGTCTACGCAGAAATCCCTCGATTCGGCCTCCCTCGGAATACGAATTAGGGCGTCGTCCGGATTCGGACCCCGATACGTCGTCGCAATCGACGAATACCCTGCCGCCGGCTCTTTCGACGCCAAACGAAACGTCGGAATCGTTACCCTCGTTTCTACCGCGAACCGCCGCAGTCGCGCCACCTGCAACATTACCCGTTCAAACAAAGTTCGAACGGATCAAAGCCATTTTGCCACGCCGAATGACTTGGCAACTTCTCGCGGCGTGCGCGGGATGCATCACCGTGTTCGTTTTGCTGGCGACCGTCGTTCTCGCACGCCTTTTGCACACGCCCTCGCCTGTCTCTCGGGAAGCGTCCACCGTCAAAGAATCGCTTGAGGAAGCTCACTGGAAACGCCTGCTGTCGAAAGTGCAGGGTCGCAAGCATACGTGGGAAGAATTGTCGCAGGACCTACGCCGATTTCGGCAAGCTTATCCCTCGAGTTCCCATGGCTCCGATTTAGAAACCTTACGAGCGCACCTTCCGTCGGAATTCGACGGCTTCCAGCGCGAATCGCTCGATCAAAAGAAGTTGCCGGCGATGCTTCCCAATGACCTCGTCGGCGTCTTGGGCGGGCAAAGCAGGGAATTTTTCCACCGCGCCGTCCACACGTTGGCAGTGAGTTTGAACGGTCGCTGGGTCGTCTGCAACGATGGAAGCTCGCTAAAGATCTGGGATACTCTCGATTTCACGATGCCCTACGTTTTTACCGAACACGGCACACCACGGGTGACGTGTGCCACGTTTGCCCCAGACGGAAAGCTGCTCGCCACGGGAGCGGAAGACGGTTCGTTGGTACTTTGGGACCCCAGCCAACGCTTGGCGTTTTATAAGTCGCCGCCCGGTTCGAAAGCAATTTGCCGGCTCGCTTTCAGCCCAGACAGCCAATGGCTCGCGGCGGCGGGACACGATGGAACGATTCGACTCTGGAACGCGAAATCCCGTTCCCTACTCGGCGAATGGGATGCGTTTGGCGGCGAGATCTTGGCGCTTGCTTTTGGGAATGACAACCAGACCGTCTTTTGGTCGACCGACACCAAGGTTTACTGGGCGAACCTGACCGCGAACACGTCCAATCGCGAGCAGTACTTGAACCTGCACCAGGGGAACATCCGCGTTCTTCGTTTCCATCCAACTCAGAATTTTTTGATTTGTGGCGGAGAAGAGGGACGGATGTTGCTCTGCGAATGGGACGGCAAAAAACTCGAAGACCGCGCCATCCTCAAGGACCACACGGCACAAGTCCACCAAGCCTATTTCACGCCAGATGGCACGAGCCTCTTTACCATGGGCGCTGACCAACTCGTGCTGCAATGGGATCTGAACTCTCGGCGTGCCGTCAAGAATTGGAAGTTGAAAGGAAACGTTACCTCGTTTGCGTTGGCTCCCGACTCGCGACATTTCTTAGTCGGTACCCAGCAAGGAATGGTCCTCGTCTTTCGGACCGCCCTACCCTACAGGCCAGAATTCACCGACGCGACCAAGAAATAAGCCCATTCCCATAACGTTTTTCAAGGCCGAAACAAACACGGCGAGCCAGGTTGCGTGAGCCCCCGGAGGCGAAACCCGCGAACGATACCTTTTCGTTCGCGAATTTACGGTTCTCTGAGTGCCTACGCTACCTGGCTCGCCGGCAAAGCCATCCGAATTTACTGGTTCATCTTACGAATCACGTCATCGAGTTCGCTGGCCTGGATCGAACGTTGCACCACGCGTCCGTCCCGTCCCACGACGAAGAGGGTCGGGCCATTGATGCCATACTGATCCGCGAGGGGGCTATTGAGCGACGCGGCAGCTTTCGACATCGACGCTTGGAACAGGTGCGTCCCGGTCAAAGGCGACGTTTCCAGGAACTTCTTCGCTTCATCTCCATTGTCGTCAAGCGACACGGTGACGATTTCAAGGCCCTTGACATGATGGTCGGCATGCACCTTTTTGAGCACGGCAAAGTCCGCGATGCTCTGTTTCCAGTTGCTCGCCCAGTAATAAACGATGGCCACTTTGCCCTTCGCCTGGGTGAGGTCATAAGGCGAACCCGAACCGAGTTGCGGGCCCGTCAATTCCATCGCTTGTCCCACGATCCCCAACCGGCGTTCCGCACCTTTGGCGCGAGCCGCCAGCGGGTGTTCCGGAAACGCGGTGTAAACCTGGTTGTACCAGCGTTTCGCTTCGTCTTCCTTGCCGGAGAACTCGCAGCCTAGACCCAGTTGGCTGAGTGCGTCTGGCGTGTCTTCCGCTTTCGGAAAACTTTGGACGAATTTCGCCAACTGATCGAGCCAGCTTTCTTGAAGCTTGGTCAGGTCTTTCTGCGTCGCGTTCGGGCTGCTCAGGCTGCGAGCGTATTTCGCCCACATTTCGCGGTAGGTGACATAACCCGCCAAGTTCGTTCCGGGCATGCTTTTGACGACTTGATCACGAAGGTTCGTGAGGTTTTTGAGCGCGTCGTCGTCGCCGGCTTGACCAGCCGTGGTCAAGTTATCGAACAACTGCTTGTACCATGCCTCGCGTTCTTTCCCGTCCACGGTTTGCAGGATTTCTTGGAGCAGAGCAAGGCGTTTCTCCAAGGCGGCGCGACCTTCCTTGGTGCCTGGCTGGGCGGCCTGAAACTCTTCGTCCACTTTCGCCAACTTGGTCAGGATCTCCTGCAACTTCGGATTGCCATTGGACGGTCCTTGTTCGCGCATCACGCCCGGATCTTCCACGGTCGAAGGCACGTCGATCAAACGCCAAGCCGCACCCACGAGCACGAGTTCGCCCGTGTGCAACCAGTCGTGCTTCTTTTCAGCCGACTCATACAGAATCGCCTTGGAGCTGAAACGGATGATGTCGCCTTCGGCCCCGTAGGTTTCGCCCGGCACGCATTGCGGATGCGAACCTTCAACGCGAACAAAGGTCGCCTTGTCGAGCGAGGCCAATGTTTTTGTAAGTTCGCTGAATTTCTTCGGGGCATCGCGATGGAGTTCGGCGATGCGTTGGGTCTGCGCGGAGGAAAGTTTCAGCCCCTGCATCTCCGCCTCGGTGATCAAAAGCGCTTTGAGACGAGCAAAATCACGCGTGGCGACCGCGAGAAAGGCTTCCTGTCCAACTTCCTCCGCCGAGATGAGCCGCCAATCATCGATCTTGCCATCGCCATCGGCGTCAACACCCCATTTGCTGCCTGCGGAGTTCAACCAACGGAATTGATTGGCTTTCTTCGAACCGTTGCTGGCGATTTCGCGAAAGACTTCGACACCTTCTTTGTAATACGACCAGGTATCGACTTTCTTGTCGCCATCGGAATCGAGGAATCGTCGCAACGGCTGTTTCTTGGCGTCCACGAGGAGGTAACCGCCTGATCCCGCGCGAGAGCCCTGGACGACTTTGACTTCACACGTTTTCGTGTCGGCAGCGGAAGGCGTGCTAACAACGACATCTTTCTGGATGGGTGAAAAGCTGAGCATTTGTTCGATGGTCGGCTGGGCACCTACGCGAACCCCCACCATCGCCCAAAGCAGGCACGCTACCCAAGTGATTCGGGTCGCTCTTGCCATGCGTGCTTCTCCTTTCATGGTAAACACAATCGGGTTTCCTAAAATTCCTTTTCGGCAATCGATCCATGATGGGTTCAACGAAGCCACGAAAAATCGGCAGAACTCCGCCGCTTGGAAGAATCGATAATTTGGGCAACGTTTGGGTATCTCGTTCAATGCCAAAAAAAACGTTCCGCTTGGCGCCACAAAACCGCAGTCAATCCCTCATGGATTTCCTGCAAGCGCAATTAAAAGCCTCACGCGCCGCCGTCACCCACTACCTGCGCCATAAAAAAGTGCTCATTGACGGTAAATTGTGTGGAGATCCCCTTCGGAAAGTTCGGCCCGGGCAGGAAGTCACCGTCGATCTTCCCGAAAGCTCGCCGCGAAATCGACGTACCAAGAAACAAGTCGCCGCACCCACCACCACCTCGCCGTTGCTTGCCGAGATTTTGATCCGCCACGTCGACCCGTACGTGATCGTGGTCGAAAAACCCGCGGGCCTGACCACCGTCCGACACGCGCACGAAGCCAAGGAATTCGGCACGCGCGCCAAAAAGTTTTTACCCTCGACCCTGGTGGATTTGATGCCGGCACTCCTGCAACGAAACGGCATGGACACCAAGGGACGCGTTCGCGCCGTGCATCGACTGGACCGCGATACTTCCGGCTTGATCGTGTTGGCGCGAACTCCGGATGCCGAGGCGGAATTAGGCAAACAGTTTCGCCGTCATGCGACTTCACGCACGTATCTGGCGCTCGTGCGGGGCCAGGCGAAGGACGCACGCATCGAATCGTTTTTCGTCGAAGACCGTGGCGACCATCGCCGAGGCAGTAACCCGGCGGGTGAAGGCCAACGCGCCATCACCAACGTGAAGGTCCTCGAAGAACTCATCGGTTTCACCCTGGTCGAATGCCGACTCGAGACAGGTCGAACCCATCAGGTGCGCATCCATTTAGGTGAACAAGGCACACCTTTGTGTGGCGAACGCATTTACGATCGGCCGCTCCACGGGAAACCGATCCCGGATACCAGCGGAGCCGAGCGTCTCTTCCTGCACGCAATACATTTGCAGTTCGACCACCCCAAAACGGGCGAACGCATGGAATTTGAAAGTAGGCTTCCACACGATATGTTCGCAATCCTGCAAAAGCTGCGGAAAAAGCCATCGTCTGGCAAGCCGAAACGTAAGCCTCGCCCGTAGGCTTCGGGAATCGATGGAACTGCTGGTATAGAGTAAATCCTAAAAAAATCTCACGTAGCGACGTGGAGATCATGGAAGTGCGACTTAGAGCATACACGAGGTGTTGCATACGGGGAACCTAACGCGGCGGAGCCGCAATCCACACGAACCAAGACAACAAGAACCAACTTCAAAAAATGCAATCGGTTTTTGTCTGTTTGTTTTTTCGTACTTGGATCTTGTTTGGTTCTTGGAATCTTGGATCTTGAACCTTCTCCGCAAGCGGCGGAGAAGTTCCGAGGCTAGAAACGAACGAGCCGTCAGGGAGCGTTTCGTTTCCCTTGCAATCCACCGGGTAATCGCTCAAAGTCGCAGGCTTTTCAGAAATCCTCCGCGTTTCTGCGTCTCTGCATGAGCGAAATTTCGACGAAACGGACTTGGTAAACGAGAAAGGAAAAACATGGCATCGAAGAAGGTCTTGGTGACAGGGTCGAGCGGGCGCATCGGGCGAGCCGTGGTGAAAGAATTGCAGACGCGAGGCCATTCCGTCCGGGGCTTCGATCTCGTGGCCACTCCCGGGCTTGGCGACATGGTTGTGGGTTCCTTGACGGAACGATCGACGGTTGACCGTGCGATGGCGAACGTGGAGGCGGTGGTTCATCTCGCAGCCACGCCGGATGATGCCGACTTTCTCAGCGAGATTGTGCCCAACAATATCATTGGCGTTCACCACATTTTCGAAAGCGCCAAGGACGCGGGCGTGAAACGCCTGGTGGTTGCGAGCACAGGCCAGGTGGTGTGGTGGCAGCGGGAAACGGGGCCTTTGCCCGTACGCACGGACACGCAAGTGACACCCCGATACTGGTATGCGTGTGGCAAGGTCTTCCTCGAAGCCGCGGGCCGATCCTTCGCGGAAAAGTTCGGCCTGGAAGTCGTCGCGGTTCGGCTCGGTTGGTGCCCGCGCACGAAGGAACAAGTCGAGGAAATCGCCAGCGACCCGAATTTCCAGGCCGTGTACCTAAGTCCGAACGACGCAGGCCGATTTTTCGCCTGTGCCGTCGAAGCGACGTTGCCAACAAAATTCATGGTAACGTACGCGACAAGCCAAGCGAAAACCTTGATCTACGATATGGAAACCGCGGACAAAATCTTAGGATACACGCCTCAAGAAACTTGGCCCCAAGGAATCGAAATCGTTCTAGGTCAAGCCCCAGGAAACGCTTCGTGAAGCATCGACCACGGATTCCAGCGATTTCACGGATCCAACGATTTCTTAAGATCTAATATGCACAAGGTGCGGATGACGTCCTTGGCATCTTCGTGGCTGGGGCGAATGGAGATTCGCGTTTCCCGTGTCAGGGAACTTCGACGCTTTCGTGTCCCGCTCGACTGGCAAGGGCGGGAAGCAGGGGATTGGCGGTATAACTGAGAAAACGCACGGCTCCATCCGCGAAAACGAAGTTCGCGCCTCCCGAATGTGGCCCCCAGAAATGAAACACATCGCAGGGTTCCCCGAATCGGCCTGGCTCGAATTCATAAACCCCCG
>WBZS01001080.1_pt1 | contig 24481 bp, 19 predicted proteins | sample 5204201 | NCBI WGS metagenome assembly WBZS01 (sample SAMN12344357, study PRJNA552823) | activated sludge metagenome | biome: Activated sludge suspended growth; feature: Nitrification reactor; material: Wastewater; isolation source: activated sludge from nitrification reactor of wastewater... | reverse complement strand
TCGGCGTCGCGCGTGGCGCGGCCGATGATTTGCACCACTTCGGTCAGGCTGCTGCGGTAGCCGATGGTCAGGGCGTGCTCGCACCAGATCCAGTCGAAGCCCTCCTTGGCCATGCCCAGCGCGATGATGATGTCCACATGGTCGCGGTCGTGCTTGTGCGCCGGGTCTTTCAGCGCGCCCAGCACGCGGGCGCGCCTGGCGGCGTCGCTGTCGTCCACCAGATCGGCCACTTTCAGGGTGCGGCCGTCCGGGGTGGCGATGAGGTGGAAGCCGGTCGCCTCGGCGATGCCTTGCCACTCGCCCAGCGCGTGCATGATCTCGTTGACCTCGCGCTCCTTGTCCTTCAGGCTTTCACGCGAGTTCACGCTGGGAATGTGGACGCTGGTCTTCAGCCCCGGGTCCAGCACCCGGGCCACCGCCTCGACATAGCGGCCGGTGTAGAAGAAGTAGCCAATGTCCAGCGACTTCAGCCAGCGGTAGCCGTTGAGCTGCTCGTAGTAGGTGTAGGAGACGGTTTCAAAGCGGCCTTCGTCGGCAGGCGCCAGCACGGCCTGGCTGTCGCCGCGAAAGTACGAGCCGGTCATGGCCACCAGATGCACCTGATCGCGGGCCATGAAGGCGCCGAGCTGGCTGCCCAGCCGGTTGTCCGGGTTGGCCGAGACGTGGTGGAACTCGTCGATGGCGATCAGCCGCTGGTCAAACGCCTGGGTGCCCAGCTCCTCGACCGCAAAGCGAAAGGTCGCATGTGTGCAGACCAACACCTGGTCGTCGCTGGCCAGAAACCGCTGCACCGCCTCGACCTTGGTTCTGGCGACGCGCGGCTCGTCGACGCCCGGCACGTTGCACAGGTTCCACTGCGGCGCCACCGTCCAGTCCCAGAAAAAGCCATGCCGGGTGAGGTTTTCATTGGCGAAGCTGCCGCCGATCGACCGCTCGGGCACCACCACGATGGCCTGCTTCAGGCCCTGGTTGTGCAGCTTGTCCAGCGCGATGAACATCAGCGCCCGGCTCTTGCCCGACGCCGGCGGCGACTTGATCAGCAGGTACTGCTCGCCGCGCCTGGCGTAGGCGCGCTCCTGCATCGGGCGCATGCCGAGTTCGTTGGCCCGCGCCGAAGCGCCGGTGCGCGCCGTGGTGATGGACACCGACGGCACGGCGGAGGGGGTGGTGTTGATCGGGTGCGTCATGCGTCGTCGTCTTTCTCAGCCGGCACGGCGCCGCCCAGTTCGCGCTCGATCTGCGCGATGCTCGGCAGGCTGGTTTGCAGCTCCGGCGGCAGCGACTCCACCAGCGCATAGTCGGCCACCCCCAGCGGCTGGTTCAGGTTGCGCAGCGCGTACTCGGCCACCACCTTGTTCTTGCTCTTGCACAGCAGCAGGCCGATGGTCGGGCCGTCCTGCGCGTGCTTGACTTGCTCGTCCACCGCGGTCAGGTAAAAGCTCAACTGGCCCAAATGCTCGGGCTTGAACTTGCCGGCCTTCAACTCGATCACCACGTAGCGGCGCAGCTTCAGGTGATAGAACAGCAAGTCGATGAAAAACTCGTCGCCGCCCACGTCCAGCAGCACCTGCCGGCCGACGAAGGCGAAGCCGGCGCCCAGCTCGAGCAGGAAGTCGGTGACGTGGCGCACCAGCGCGTGTTCAATGGCCCGCTCACCGGCCTCGGTGCCCAGGCCCAGGAAGTCCAGCCGGTAAGGGTCTTTAAGCGACTCGCGGGCCAGGTCCGACTGTGGGCTGGGCAGCGTCTGTTCGAAATTGGTCACCGCTTGGCCGGTGCGTTGCAGCAATCGGGTTTCGATGTGGATGTTCAGCACGTTGCGCGACCAGCCCTGGGCGATCGCTGCGCTGGCGTAGGCCATGCGCTGCGCGCTGTCCTTCAGCCGCGTCAGCAGCACCAGGTTGTGCCCCCATGGCAAATGTCCAACAAGCTGTTGGACGATTGCCTCCTGCGGCCATGCGTCGGCGAAGGCGCGCATGTACATCAGGTTGGCGCGCGAGAAGCCTTTCATGTCGGGGAAGGCGGTGCGCAAATCGTGCGCCAGCCGCTCGATCACCTTCGCACCCCAGCCCTGGGCCTGCTGCCGCGCCAGGATGTCGCGGCCGATCTGCCAGTACAGCAGCACCAGCTCGCGATTGACGGCCAGCGTGGCGCGCTGCTGCGCGCTGTGGATGCGCGACTTCAAATCGGCCAGCCACTCGGCATAGCCCTGTGGCGGCGGCGTCAGGCTGGCCGGACGGTCGCTCATGCGGCGGCCTTTCGCGCGGCCCGCTTCGCTGGGGCCGCCTTGGCCGGCTTGGCCGAACCCGGCTTGGCCACCATCTTGGTGTACAGCTCGAACAGCTTCTCCAGCCGTTCGGTGTCGTTCCTGAAGCGGCGGCCGATGTAGATGCGCTCCAGCACCTCGTCGTTGTCGGCGTGGGCCTGGCGCAGGTTGTCCGGCATCGTGTCGGCGTCATACAGCTCGGCGATGGTGGCCGGGAAATGCAGCTCGCGCGCCAGCAGGATGTTCTCGGCGCAGCGCGTCAGGTCGGCCTTGTTCTGCGCGGTCAGCAGCGGGACGGGGAAGGTGTTCCAGCCTAGGGTGTTGGAGTAGCGGAAATCGGTTTTCAGCTTGCCGCAGACGGTGGCGATCCAGACCAGATGCAGGCGGCTGGCGATGAGCGCCATGTTCCAGAGGGGGGCGTCGTAGAGGGCGAACGCAAGATTGCTCACCACCGAACGGTTGTCAATCAGCCCAACGGGCAGATACTCGCGCCCCTCGGACGACACGCCTGGAAGAATCAGGGTGTGCCGTTCGCCGCAATACATCTCACGAAACTGATGCGAGCGGGCAGCCATTTCTCTGGTGCCAGCGTCTTTGCTTTCCCGCCGCATCTGGCTAACACTATCTATTCGAGCACGAATGGCCGGCAGCTGCAACGCTTGCTGCAAATCTCCATCACCAATCCAAATGCATTTCCTCACAACCCCGCGAATGAACTCGGCTGATCCGTAAATTCTTCGAAGAAATTTGGCGTCCTCCGACTTGTTCAAACCAAGTAAGGCGGCTTCCTCTGCCGTGAGCAAAAGATGTCCACCGTCAACGGGCATATTGCCGAAGGACATATCCGCCAAGTTCGAAAAACTCTCGCGGCGCCCTTCGACAACCGTGGTGTCACCAGCAGTCAAATAGGGCGTGATATTTGATGCTTCACGCGCCGTAGTCTCACCGTCACCATCCAAGTCGTAGAGCTGGCGCTTCTTGGCTTTGTCCGTGGATAAACCAACGATCGCCACAGTCACACCCGCGTTACGCGCGGCAAGATTCGCCCACTTGAAGCTGGTGTGTGCAAATCGGATGACAGAGCCGCGCCTTAGTATCTCCGGCCAAAGAATCGGGACTATCCGGCCTTGACAAATGGAGTTGGTGCTGACGAAGGCTGACTCTGCTGGTGTGGCTTGAGCGTAGGCTGCCGCCTTCATGAACCACCCGCCTACATAATCAATTTGTTTCGACGGAATTCCGACGGGCTCAAACACTGAAGCCAAGTCACTCTTCTGTTCCTTGGTTTGGGTTTGGCTACCTTTATACGGCGGATTGCCGCAGATATACGTTTCCCCGCCTTCGTTCTCGAAATCGATCTCGTTGTGGTCAAGCGGGGTCTGAAACAAATCATCCGCAGCCAGCTTGACGCCGGTGCCGGTGGGCGGACAAACGCTCAGCCAATCCAGCCGCAATGCGTTGCCGCAGACGATCCAGTTTTCCGCCGACAGCGGCAAAAACTCCGCCAGCGCATCCTTCTGGCCGCGGTAAAGCACGTCGCACTGAAACTCGGCAATGATCAGCGCCAGCCGTGCAATCTCGGCCGGAAAGTCGCGCAGCTCGATGCCGCGAAAGTTGGTCAGCGGTATGCCGCTGCCCAGGTGCGATTCACCGCGCCGGCGGTTGATCTCGGCCTCGATCTGGCGCATCTGCTTGTAGGCAATGACCAGAAAGTTGCCGCTGCCGCAGGCCGGGTCAAACACGCGGATGCGTGCCATGCGCTTGCGCAGGTTCAGCAGCTTGGCCTTGTTGTCGCCCGCCGCATCAAGCTGGGCGCGCAGGTCGTCAAGGAACAGCGGGTTCAGCACCTTCAGGATGTTGGGCACGCTGGTGTAGTGCAGCCCCAGGGCGGCGCGCTCTTCGTCGTCGGCCACCGCCTGGATCATGCTGCCGAAGATGTCGGGGTTGATCTGCTTCCAGTTCAGCGTGCCGGCGTGCAGCAGGTAGCTGCGCGCCATGCGGGTGAAGCGCGGCACCGCGGCGCTGCCTGAAAACAGCCCGCCGTTGACGTATGGGAACTGGTCGGCCCACGGCCGCAGATTCGCGCCGGCGCGGTCGGCGATCCTGACGTTCATCGCGCGAAAAATTTCGGCCAGCACCTGGTCGGTGTTGCCGGCGTCGCGCTCGCTCATTTGCTCGACGGTGCGGGTGAACAGGGCGTCGCCGTTGAAGATGTCGGTGTCTTCGGCAAAGAAGCAAAAGATCAGCCGGGCCATGAAGTGGTTCATGTCGGCGCGGCGCTCGGCGCTGGCCCAGTCGGGGTTTTCGCGCAGCAGTTCGACGTACAGCTTGTTCAGGCGGCCGGTGGCGCGCACGTCAATCGGGTTGTCCTTGATCTCCTTGACGGTGGAGATGCCGGCCAGCGGCAGGAAGAAGCCGAAGTGATCGGCGAAGTCGGCGTAGTCGCAGGCGATGGTTTCGCCGGCGCTCAGGTCTTCGGCTTCCAGCGTCTGGCCGTCGGTGGCCAGGATGAACCTGGCCTTGGCCTTGGTGGTCGCCGGGCTGCCGCGCAGCGTGCGCAGTGCGCTGCCGGTGCCGCCGGGCGGGCAGACGGCGAGGTGGATGTGGCTGCGCTGGAGCACGCCGCCGGGCAGGTCGGAGGCGTTGTTGTGGCCGGCGCGCAGGCGTTTGAGCGCGGTGTCCTTGTTGCCAAAGGCGGCCAGGAAGGCGAACGGGAACTCGCTGGCGTCAAACGGCTGCAACGCCAGGTCGGACAGCGCTTGCTCGATTTCTACGGCGTTCATGGGGCGTGCGGCAGCGCCTGGGCCAAACCGCCCCTCACGCGAGCGGCACCGTCATGTCGCGGATCAGCGGCGCGGTGTCGGGGCGCACGCCACGCCACCAGACAAAGGCCTCGGCGGCCTGTTCGACCAGCATGCCCACGCCGTCGGCCAGCCGCGGCACGCCGCGCTCGGCGGCGAGCTTCAGGAACGGCGTCAGGCCCTTGCCGTAGACCAGCTCGTAGGCCAGCGTGCAGCCGTCAAAGACTTCGGCCGGCAGCGGCGGCAGTTCGGTGCTTTGGCTGGCCGAGGTGGCGTTGAGCACGATGTCAAAGCGCTGGCCGGCCAGCGCGTCCAGCCCACAGCCGCGCAGCTCGCCGTGGGCGGCAAACGCCGCCGCCAGCGCCTGCGCCTTGGGCAGCGTGCGGTTGGCGACCACCAGCGCGGCCGGCTGCTGCTGCAAAAACGGCAGCAGCGCGCCGCGCGTGGCGCCGCCGGCGCCGAGCAGCAGCACGCGCTGGCCGCGCAGCGCCAGGCCGAGGTTGCGCTGGATGTCGTTGACCAGGCCGATGCCGTCGAAGTTGTCGGCAACGATGCGGCCGGCGTCGAACTTCAACGCGTTGGCGGCGCCGGCCAGCTCGGCGCGCGGCAGGCGCTCATCGGCCAGCTCGAAGGCCAGCAGCTTGAACGGCGCGGTGACGTTCATGCCGCGGCCGCCGGCGTCGCGAAACGCGCGCACGCTGTCGGCAAACGCCGACGGCGGCGCGGTCGGCGCCTCGACCCGGGTGTAGTCGAGCACCTGGCCGGTCTGCCGCGCGAACGCGGTGTGGATCAGCGGCGACTTGCTGTGCGCAATCGGGTTGCCGATGACGGCGTAGCGGTCCATGGCTTGTGGTCCTGCCTGCGGGGGTGGGGTGCGCGCGGGGTTGGCGGGGTCGGCGGTCGGCGTGCGGCGCGGCGCCGCGCGGCCGGCGCATCGATTTCACCATTCGGCGATTCGACGCCGCGCGGTCAAGCGCCGCCGGCAGCGCTGCGGCGCTCCAGCAGGCCGCGCTCTATGCCCTTGATGCAGGCCACCAGCGTGGCGTTGACCGGCGTCGCCACGCCCAGGCGCTCGCCCTCGCGCACCACCGCGCCGTTGATGTGGTCGATCTCGGTGACCGAGCCTTTTTCCAGGCTTTGCAGCAGCGAGGGCTTGAAGTCAAACGGCAGAGCGCTGCCGGCGCGCAGCCAGGGTTGGTCGGCGTCGGTGCAAGCCAGCGTGACGCCGGCGGCCTGCGCCACCGCGATCGCCTCGCCCACCGCGGCGCGCGCGGTCTGGCGCAGCGCGTCCATCTGGTACAGCAGGCCATAGGGCAGCCGCGTGATGCCGGCCAGCGCGCCGGTGGCCACGTTGACCAGCAGCTTGTCCCACAGCGCGCCGACGATGTTGGCGCTGACCGTGGTCGCCAGCCCGGCGGCGGCAAACGCCTCGGCCAGCGCCTGCACGCGCGGCGCGGGCGGGCCGAGCGCCGGGTCCAGCGCGCCGATCACGGTCGGCTTGCCGGCGGTGGTGGCGACGACACGGCCGGGGCCGACCAGCTCGCCGCCGACAAAGGTGCGCCCGACCAACAGGCGCTGGCGGCCGACCGCCTGCGCCAGGATGTCCTCGGCGCCCAGGCCGTTTTGCAGCGACAACACCAGCGTGTGCGGGCCCAGCGCCGAATCGGCGCCGGCGATCGCCTGCGCGGTGTCGAACGTTTTCACCAGCACGATCAGCAGATCGGCCGCCGGCAGCCCGGCGCAGCGCGTCGCCGCGCGGCAGCGCACGTGGCGCGCGCTGGCCGCGTCGTGCGTGGCCAGGAGCGCCAGGCCGTCGCGGTTGACCGCATCGACCAGCGCCGCGTGGCGGTTGACCAGGCAGACGTCGTGGCCGGCCGCGGCCAGCGTGCCGCCGATGGCGCAGCCGAGCGAGCCGGCGCCGAGCACACAGATGTTCATCGGGTGTTGGCCTGTGGGCCCTTGCAGGCCCGCGCTGTGGGATTCGGCGCGCACCATACCGCGGCGGCCGCCGCTTCCGACGCCGTGCGCCGGCCCCCGCGCCTATGATTCCCGCAATGCTCAACCGCACCCCCGCCCTGCCGCCGCCACCGCCCGTGCCCTGGCGCAGCGTGTGGCGCTGGTGGCTGCGCTGGTGGCAAAGCTGGTGGGACATCGTCTGGCTGGGCGCGCGGCTGGCGGTGCTGTCGCTGTCGCCGTCGACCTACACCGCGCCGCGGCGGGCACGGCTGGCGTGGTGGTTTGGCCGCGTCAACGGCTCGCTGCTGCTGGGCTTTGCGCTGCTGGCCACGCTGATCAGCCTGGTCGTGATCCGCATCGTGCTGGTCACCGCGGCCAGCTATGGCTTGTCGCAGTTTGCGCTGGGCATGCTGGTGCGCGTGCTGGTGCTCGAACTGGTGCCGCTGGCCGCCGCGCTGGCGGTGGCGGTGCGGGTGGCCGTGCCGCTGGCCGCCGACCTGGCGGCGATGCGCCGCAGCGGCGCCTTGCGCGCGCTGCGCCAGCGCGGCGTCGACCCGCTGCGCGACGAAATCCTGCCGCGCACCATGGCGGCGTTTCTCGGCGTGCCGCTGCTGGCGCTGGTCAGCAGCGCGATCGCACTGGTGCTGGCCTACCTGGTCGCGCACGGCGTGTCGCCGTGGGGGCTGGAGCGCTACACGCGGCAGGTCGGCCAGGTCTTTACGCCGGTGGTCTCGCTGGTGCTGGCGCTGAAGACGCTGGCCTTTGCCGCCGCGGTGGCGGTGGTGCCGGCCGGCTCGGGGCTGCACGACAGCGACAGCCCGGCCTCGCCGCTGCCGCTGGAGCTGCAGGGGCTGGTGCGCCTGTTTGCCGCGGTGCTGCTGGTTGAGCTGGCGTCGCTGGTTGGCAACTACATCTGACCAAAGCCCGCTCATTAAGAAGCCTTTGCCCGACACGCGATGACCGACCCGACCCGCCCTTCGCCCACCGCTGCCGGCGCAACGCCTGAACCTTTGCCACCGGTCGCGCCCGGCCGCGCGCCGCTGCTTGCCGAAGGCGCGCCGGCGACGCCGCTGTCGGCGCAGGAAGCCGCCGCGCTGACGCTGGACAACCGCCGCATTGAGCGCCGCGCGCGCGCCATGCTGTGGCTGATGGCGCTGCTGCTGGGGCTGGTGGTGCTGTACCTGCTGTACGCGCGTGGCGTGTTCGAGCAGACCCAGCGCCTGGTGCTCACCGCCGACGATTCCGAAGGCGTGGTGGTCGGCATGGACGTCACCTTTGCTGGTTTTCCGATCGGCCGTGTGCGCCGCATCGAACTCGGCCCCGAGGGCAACGCGCGCATCCTGGTCGACGTCGCCAAGCGCGACGCGCACTGGCTGCGCACCAGCAGCGTGTTCACGCTGTCCAAGGGCTTAGTCGGCGCGCCGGCGATCCGCGCCTTCACCGGCCTGCCGACCGACCCGCCGCTGCCCGAAGGCGCCGAGCGCAAGGTGCTGGCCGGCGACGCGGCCTCCGAGATCCCGAAGATGGTCAACGCCGCGCGTGACCTGCTGAACAACCTGAACGCGCTGACTTCCAGCGAATCGGCGCTGTCGACCACACTGAGCCGGCTGCAGTCGGTCAGCAGCAAGCTCGACGGGCCGCGCGGCGCGGTCGGCGTGCTGATGGGCAATGACACCGACGCGCAGCGCATCGTCACCGCGCTGGAGCGCAGCAACGCCTTGCTGTCGCGGCTGGACGAGCTGACGCGCAACTTCGACGCCACCGTCGGCCGCGTCGGCAACTCGACGCACACGCTGCTCAACCGCGTCGACGGCGTGGTGGTCAAGGCCGACCAGCAACTGCTCGGCCCCAAGGGCGTGGTCGCCGACAGCCAGGCCAGCGTGCAGCAACTGCAGGCGCTGCTGACCGACGCGCGGCAAACCGTCAAGGGCGTCGACAAGCTGCTGGTCGAGCTGCAGGCGGTGGCCGGCAACGCCAAGGTGGCCACCGCCGACTTGGGCGGGTTGCGTGCCGAGGTCGACGCCAGCCTGCGCAAGGTCGAGCAGTTGATCAACGAAGTCAACCGCCGCTGGCCGCTGGCGCGCGAAACGCAAATCAAGCTGCCATGACCGACCCGACGCCCAAACAACGCAGCGCGCGCGGCCGGCTGCCATTCGGAATCAGCCCAGCACCGCGCCGCGCCGGCGCCGGGCCGGCGGCGGCGCTCGCGCTGGCGCTGCTGGCCGGCTGCGGGCAGACGCCGCGCGCGCCCGAGTGGGCGCTGAACGCGCGCGGCGCGGTCGAGCGCGCGGTCGAGTCCGACCTGTCGGGCAACAGCCGCGGCGCGGCGCTGGATTACGCGCTGGCGCGCAGCGAGACCGCGCGCACCGGCTCGCCGGCGCTGCTCGCGCGCGCCGAGCTGGCGCGCTGCGCGGTGGCGGTGGCCAGCCTGGACTTCGCGCCATGCGAGCGCTTCGAGGCGCTGCGCGCCGACGCCGGGCCGGCCGAAGTGGCCTACGCCGAGCACCTGCAGCGCCGGCCGCTGAGCGACGAACAGGTCAAGCTGCTGCCGCCAGCGCAGCAGGCACTGCGCGCGCCGGGCGGCGACCCCGAGGCCGACGCCAAGCGCCTGCTCGCCGAGCCCGACGCGCAGGCCCGGCTGGTCGCCGCGGCGCTGTGGTTCAAGGACGGGCGCGCGGCGCCGCCGGTGGTCGCCGCGGCGGTGGAAACCGCGTCGTCCCAAGGCTGGCGGCGCCCGCTGCTGGCCTGGCTGGGCGTGCTGAAAAGCCTGGCCGACCAGGCCGGCGACGCCACCACCGCGCAGCGCGTGCAGCGCCGCATCGACCTGGTGCTGGCCGGCGGGCAGTTGGCCGAGCCGCCGGCGGCCAGGTAGCGCGGCGGTGCGGCGGGCGATCCGGCCCGCCGTCGATCCGGCGTTGATTCGTCTGACGGGCGGCGTCGATCCGGCGCGCGATTGATCCGACCCCAGCCGCGCCGGCTGCGCGCGGCGCTCGGCTGGCTATATTTTCAAACCCGTTGGCGCCCGGGCCAGACCGCCGCCCCAGCCGGCCGCGCTTGGCGCGCCACAACCAAGTCAATCAACCAGGAGACCCCACGATGCACCCGCTTCAAGCCGGCCACCGCCAGCCACCGATTGCCCGCGCCGCCGCGCTGGCCGCGCTTGCCGCGGCGCTGCTGGCGCCGCCCGCGCTGCACGCCGAGACCGTGCTGCGGCCGGCGCGCGGCGGCGCGGCCGCGGCGCTGAAGTCCGAGCTCGTGACCATTCGCCGCGACGGCTGGGGCGTGCCGCATGTCTATGCCACCAGCGCCTACGGCGTGTTCTACGGCTATGGCTACGCGGTGGCGCAGGACCGGCTGTTTCAGATGGAGATGGCGCGCCGCAGCACCCAGGGCACGGTGGCCGAGGTGCTGGGCGAGAAGTTCGTCGCCTTTGACAAAAGCATTCGCGGCAACTACTGGCCGGCCGACATCCACGCGCAAATCGAGCGTTTGGCGCCGGCCGACCGGCAAATCCTGCAGGGCTATGCCGACGGCATGAACGGCTGGCTGGCCAAGCTGCGCGCCGAGCCGGCGCTGGGCTGGCCCAAGCAGTTCAACGACTTTGGCTTCGAGCCCGCGCCGTGGACCATGTTCGACGTGGCGATGGTCTTCATCGGCACCATGGCCAACCGCTTTTCCGACTTCAACACCGAGATCGACAACCTGGCGCTGCGCACCGCGCTGGTCGACAAGCACGGCGCGGCCACCGGGCAGCAAATCTTTGACCAGTTGAAGTGGGTCTTCGACCCGGCGGCGCCGACCACCGTGCCGGCCGAGGAAGGCCAGTACCCGGTCAGGTTCGCCGAGTTCGGCACCGCGGCCAGCGCCAGCGGCGCCGCCGTGCACGCCTATGCGCTGCCGCGTTACGACGGCGAACCGCCCACGCTGGCCCGGCTGGCCAAGGACAGCCACGGCGCGCTGGCCGGCGGCGATGCGGCGACGCAGCGCGCGCTGCTGCTGGCCGACCTGGGCACGCTGGGCATGACCGGCCAGGCCGGTTTTCCGGCCGCCAGCAACATCTGGCTGATCGGCAAGTCGCGCGCCCAGGGCGGCGGCGCGGTGCTGCTCAACGGCCCGCAGTTCGGCTGGTTCACGCCGGCCTACACCTACAGCATCGGCCTGCATGGTGGCGGCTTCAACCTGGTCGGCAACACGCCGTTTGCCTACCCCAGCGTGCTGTTCGGCCACAACGGCCGCGTCGGCTGGGGCGCCACCGCCGGCTACGGCGACGGCGTCGACATCTTTGTCGAAAAGCTCGACCCGCAGGACGCCACGCGCTACCAGCACCGCGGCGAGTGGCACGCCATGCAGCGGCGCAGCGAGACCATCGCGGTCAAGGCCAGCGCGCCGGTGACGCTGGAGGTCTTCCGCACGCGGCACGGCATCGTCGTCAAGTCCGACCCGGCCAACGGCGTGGCCTACGCCAAGCAGCGCACCTGGTCGGGGCTGGAACTGCAATCGATGATGGCCTGGACGCGGCAGGCCCAGGCGCAGAACTGGCCGCAGTGGCTCAAGCACGCCGAAAACAATGCGCTGACCATCAACTGGTACTACGCCGACCGTGGCGGCAACATCGGCTACGTCCACACCGGCAAGTACCCGCGCCGCCAGCCCGGCCACGACCTGCGCCTGCCGGTGCCCGGCAGCGGCGAGATGGACTGGGACGGCCTGCTGCCGTTTGCCACCAACCCCAAGGTCTACAACCCGCGCCAGGGCTACATCGCCAACTGGAACAACCTGCCGATCAAGGGCTACCCCAACCCGGACATGATCTGGCTGTCTTGGGGCGCGGCCGACCGGCTGACCGAAATCGACCAGCGCCTGCGCGCCACTCAGCCGACCGATGGCCCCGGCATGTGGCAACTGCTGCGGCCGACCAGCCTGGCCGACGTCAACGCGCGTTATTTCGTGCCGCTGCTGCAGCGCGCGGTGGCCGGCCTGCCGGCCGACGACAAGCGCCGCGTGCTGGTCGACGCGCTGGGCGGCTGGAACGGGCTGAACGCCGACGACAACCGCGACGGCTTCTACGACCACCCGGCGCCGGCCATCCTCGACGGCTGGCTCGACGCCATGCTGCGCGCCACCTTTGCCGACACGGTACCGGCCAACTTCATGCCCTACTTCGGCGCCACCGGCTACCCGACGGCGCAAAAGCCGCCGGCCGGGTCGATCAACGTGCAGGTCGGCGTCAAGCTGCTGTACCAGGTGCTGCAGGGCGCGGCGGCCAGCGTGCCGCAGCGCTACGACTTCCTCAAAGGCCGCGACCCGGCCGAGGTGGTGCGCGAGGCGCTGGCCACCGCCGCCGACAAGCTGGCGCAGACCTACGGCGCTGCCGCGCCGGCGACCTGGCGCGTGCCGGTGGCCAAGCTGCGCTTCGGCCCGAACAACTTCTTCGGCACGCCGCAGGCCGGCGCCGACGAAGTCTTCACCACCCACGTGGCGATGAACCGCGGCACCGAGAACAACCTGATCGTGCTCGGCCGCGCGGGCGCACAGTCATGGGAAGCCGCCGCGCCCGGCCAGAGCGGGCTGATCGACTCACAGGGCCGGCGCTCGCCGCACTACGCCGACCAGGTCGAGCTGTACGACAACTTCGGCAACAAGCCGCTGCCGTGGTCACTGCCCGAGGTGCGCAAGGCCACCGCCTCGGTCGAGCAGTTGCGCGTGCCGGCGCGCGGCGCGGTTGATCGGCGGTGATGGCGGCGTGACGGCGCCCGGGTGCGGCGGGGTTGGGGGTGGACCGTGGCGGGCGGACGCGGGGTCCATCGGCGGTTGACCGCGCGGTCTTCCGAGCCCACTTGACCTGCCCTGGGTGGCGGTGAGAGCCGCAAAGTGTGTCATACGGCGATGATGTTGAACCGGTCACAAAGGGCGTCGACCTGTGCCGCCTTGAGCTTTTCCGCGCGCAGCTTGCGCAGCCGACTCCGCTCAAAGATCGCGCAGGCGAAGCCCTGGTTCATCTGACGCGAGACGTAACGGATCCCATGCCACCGCGTGTCGGCGTCGTGAATCGCTTGCGCCCAAGCCTGGCTCACCGAATAGTCGGCTGAAGCGCTGATGTCATTGTTCAGGCCCAGGGCCTTGAGCGCCGCTCCGGTCAGGTCGGCCAGGACCAGGGTCTTGCGTCGATCGCAGACAAAGCGCACCACCGAGCGCTCGGTAAGTTCGGCACAGGGCAATTCGTACGCGCCGCCAACGAACCGCCCCGACGCATGGATCACGCTCTCCGCGAATGCGACTTCGATCGAACCGGCGGTGTAGCAGGTTCCGAACTCACCGACGCGGCCGGGGTGCGGGTCATCGAAACGGTGGACACCGGAGGACCAGTACGGCTCGGTGTCCGGGTGCCGACTCAGCCGGACAAGTGACGCCACCTCGACCCTGATCGGCCGAAGCAAGCCCTCGAAGCTTCCGGGCTCAGGCAGCCGCAACGGCACGCGCGGCGCCTCGCTCGCTTGCCCAGGCCGTAGCCAGCCGGGCCACCTTGGCCACTGCAACGCCGGCATCCAGCGCGGCGGCCACGTCCTTCCCGCCCAAGGCGCCGTGCCCGCGCAGCCAGAAAATCAGCTTTTCGCTCGCACTGAGGTCACCGAGCGCTCGGCACAGCATGGCCACGGTTTCGCGATCCAGCGCCAGGAACGCATGAGGGTAGTACAGCCGGTTGCCGATCTTCACCGCGAAGATCTCGCCCCGGCCCGCCGCCGGCGCCAGGGCCTGGCGCGTGAGTCCCCAGGCCTGCGCAAGCTGCTCGCCGGGCACGACCAGGCCATCCTGGACCCATTGCACCCGGGCCGCTTCGCCGCGCGCGGTGGCCCGCGCCAGGCCACCAGAACCCTGCGCCTGCAAAGGGGCTGCGGTGGGCTGCGTGGCGACTGCCGCAGGCGCGCGACCGCCGCCTGCTTTCGTCGACGGCAGCGCGTGGCGGCTGACCGCCACGCGCAGGCTGCCCAGATCCTCACTGAGCCGGTTGACCGTGGCTTCAAGCTGCGCGATGCGGCGCAGCAGTGCCGGCGTGCTGACGCTGGTGTCCATTGGGGGATCGTGCGCAATTGCAGACAATCAGGAAAATGAAGCAATCGTAGCAAACAAAGTCTTGGCGAACCATCCTCAGGCCTTAACCTCGCCGTCCCACCCACCGGAGCCCCGCCATGAACCCCGCGTTGACCTTCTACACCCACCCGATGTCGCGCGGCCGCATTGCGCGCTGGATGCTGGAGGAGACTGGGTTGCCGTATGACACCGTGGTGCTCGACTACGGCACGACGATGAAGGCGCCCGAGTACCTGGCGATCAACCCGATGGGCAAGGTGCCGGCGCTCAGGCACGGCGACACGGTGGTCACCGAAAGCGCCGCGATTTGCCTGTACCTGGCCGACCTGGTGCCCGAAAAGCGCCTGGCGCCGGCGCCCGGCACGCCGGCGCGCGGGCTGTACTACCGCTGGATCCTGTTTCTGGCCGGTCCGGTGGAAGCGCTGCTGACCGCCAAGCACGCCGGCGCGCTGGCCCAGCCGGCCAGCGCCGGCTACGGCACCGAGGCCGACGTGCTGAAGACGCTGGAGGCCGCGCTGGCCGTCGGCCCCTACCTGGCCGGCGACCACTTCACCGCCGCCGACCTGCTGATGACCGCCTTCCTCAGCTACTACATGCGCTTCAAGTTGCTGCCCGAGACCGAGGTCTTCAAGCGTTATGTCGCCCAGCACGCGCTGCGCCCGGCGGCGCAGTCCGGCAATGCCAAGGACGATGCCTTGCTGCCGGCGCAGCCGCCGGCGTGATGCACCGCTTCAGCCGCTGAATTCCAGCCCGGCTGCGGCATTGACCGCCGCCGGGTCGACGCCGAGCCTGGCGGCGGCTTCGAGCAGTTCTTTCCAGGTGCCGGCGTCGACCGGCACGCCGTGTGCGCTGCGCTGCGCGCGCGCGCGCCGCTCGGGCTCGCCGGCGACCAGGATTTCGTCCACGCCTTCGCGCCGGGGCGTGGCCTTGGCCCAGTCGATGAAGGCCTGCGCCTCGTGCTCGAAGGCGGCTAAGTCGGTGATCGCCGCCGGGTCCAGCAGCACGCTGAACATGCCGTTGACCAGCCGGCGCCGCGTGATGTCGTCGCTGCGCTGGGTGGCGCCGGCGGCCAGCGCGCCACCCAGCAGTTCGCACACCAGCGCCAGCCCCCAGCCCTTGTGCGCGCCCAGCGGGCCGCCAAACGGCAGCAGTGCGCCATAGGGCGTGACCACCGGCCAGCGCGGGTCGGTCGAGTCGCGGCCCTGGTCGTCGATCACGCAGTCGGGCGGCAGCGGCTGGCCTTCGTTGTAGGCCACCCGCGCCTTGCCCTGCGCGATGACGCTGGTGGCGAAGTCAAGCACCACCGGCGGCTGGCCGCCGATCGGAATGCCGACGCACACCGGGTTGGTGCCCAGCCGCGCCGCGGCGCCGCCCAGCGGCGCGACGATGCCGCGCGCCAGCACGTTGACGAAGTGCAGCGACACCAGCCCGGCCGCCGCGGCCTGCTCGGCCCAGGCGCCGATGCGCCCCAGGTGGTGGCTGTTGCCCAACGCGACGATGCAACTGCCGTGGGCGCGCGCGCGTTCGATGCCCAGCGCCATGGCTTCGACGCCGATCACCTGGCCAAAGCCTTCGCAGCCGTCCAGCCGCAGCAGCGTGCCGGTGTCGTGCAGCACCCGCACATGGCGGCCGACGAACAGGCTGCCTTCGTGCAGCGCGTCGACATAGCGCGCCAGCATGCCGATGCCGTGCGAGTCGTGCCCCGTCAGGTTGGCCTCGACCAGGTTGCCGACCACCGCCTCGACCTCGTCCGGCGGGCTGCCAAAGCCGCGCACCAGCACGCGCATCGCCTCGGTCAGTCGGGGTAGGGCAATCAGGTGGTGGGCAGCGGGCATCGCAAACGCTCGGTCGGTGGGGTGTGGGCGGGCCGGGTTGGCCGACGCTGGGGGATGTTGCCACGCGGGTGGCGCGTGGCGCCGCGGGCGCGCAGGCGACACTGTGGTGGCGTCCAACCCCGGGCCGACCAGCGCTTCCGCCGATTCACTTGCGTCCATCCGCTCGCCGCTTAGCGTCGCGCGCCACCCGCCATGAGTTTTGCCAGTCTCCTCCGCATGCTTGTGCTCGCCGCCGTGTGGGGCAGCAGCTTTTTGTTCATGCGCGTGGCGGTGCCGGTGCTGGGCGCGGTGCCGACCGCGTTCACCCGCGTGCTGCTGGCCGCGCTGGGGCTGGCGCTGGCGGTGGCGGCGCTGCGCATCGCGCGCGACTTCCAGGGCAAGCTGGGCGCGACGCTTGCGCTTGGCGTCATCAATTCCGGCGTGCCGTTCCTGATGTATTCATTCGCCGCGCGCGTGCTGCCCGCCGGCTACAGCGCCATCCTGAACGCCACCGCGCCGCTGATGGGCGTGCTGGTCGGCGCGGCGGCGTTTGGCGAACGGCCCACCGCCGCCAAGCTGGCCAGCGTGGCCATCGGGCTGACCGGCGTCGCCGTGCTGACGCAAACCGGCCCGGTGCAGGCCAGCGCCGCGGTGCTCGGCGGCGTCGCCGCCTGCCTGACCGCCACCGTCTGCTATGCCCTGGCCGGCTACCTGACCAAGCGCTGGATCACCCAGCGCGGCGGCCTGGACAACCGGCTGGTGGCCTTTGGCAGCCAGCTCGGCGCGGTGCTGTGCCTGCTGCCGGTGGTGCTGGCGCAGGCGCAGGCTTCCGCCGGCGCTGGCGCCGACGCGTCGGCGCCGACGCTGTGGGTCGCCTGGTCGGCCGCCGGCGCGCGCGAGTGGGGCGCGCTGCTGGCATTGGGCCTGGTATGTACCGCCGGCGCCTACGTGCTGTACTTCCGGCTGATTGCCGACGTCGGCCCGCTGAAGGCGCTGGCGGTGACCTTTCTGATCCCGCTGTTTGGCGTGCTGTGGGGCGCGCTGTTTCTCGGCGAAACGCTGTCGTGGGCGCACGCCGCCGGCGGCGGGCTGATCGCGCTGGCGCTGTGGCTGGTGTTGCGGCCGGCGGCGCCTTAAGCGGTGAGGGTGAATCGAGCCAAAGGTCAATACTGACTGATCGTCGCAGGACACGACCAATGTAGGCCGGTTTCGGACGCCCGAGCGGCTCGCAATTCAATGCTGCTATTGCGAGAGCGCTGGGCGAAAAAATTGATTTGAATGGCGTCAAGGCAGCGATGCTCTGGCTCGCGTCGCTGCAATGCCCACGATTCCCAAACCCAACGAAATTAGCGTGGCAGTGGTCGGCTCTGGAACGGTCGCAACCGGCAAAAACTTCACGTCATCAAGAAAAACAGTGTGATCCTCACCAGCGGTATTTAAACTCACGAAAGAAAGCTTGTGACTTCCACTGGAAACACTGCCGGGTGTTATAGAGATGGGCAAATAGAGCCCCGCGACAGCTTGGTAAGTTCCGATTGAGGCGTCATCAAACTGAACTGAGAAGTTGTTCGGACTTCCGATTCGGCCGATCATCCAAAAGGAAATCGTGTAGACACCATCGCTTTCAACCGAAAGACTCTGATCGATTCGCCCGTTTTCGCCGTGATATCCTTGAAGAAATGCGACCTGGACGCCCTCGGGTGCTGGCGGAAGACCCAGGGTGAATCCGCTGCCTGCTCCGGTAATACCAGACCATCGATTGAACGTCCAGCCGGGTGCATTTGGGTTGTACTGAAAAGCAGCAAGATCGTTTGCGCCAACCTGAGGGTCTTCGAAATCACTGTTTATTACTGTAGGTGCACTATTGGCGTACCCAGCAATCAGTGAAGAAAGCGCCAAATTCATTGCAATTGAACGTATCGACATTCGTGATTCTCCGAGTAACGACGCGGAACAAAACCTCGACTGCGCCAAGGTGCGAATTCACGAAGAATAGCGAACAAGTTGAACGCCTGCAAGCTCTCAAACTGAACGGCAATGGCGTGAATAGCTTGGGTTTTCCCTAGTCCTGTTGATGACAGCCAAACTCAGCTCTTGTAGTGATCGGAGTCACCCGCTGGGCGTTGGTCGGCTAACTGACAAAAACAATTATTAACACGACGCGGCGGCCTGGACTAGACAACCGCCTTGTGGCCTGAGAAAGCCAGCTCGGGCGGTGTGCTGTGCCCGCTTCCGATGGTGCTGGCGCAGGCGTTGGCGCTGGCCGGCGCTGTGTACCGCCGGCGCCTACGCGCTGTACTCACGGCTGATCGCCGACATCGTGGCTCGCGCCGACTCAGCGACCGATGGTTTCAGGCGGACCCCACACCGGGTGGCCAAGCGACTGCGCTGCGGCAAGCAGGCGCTGGTCCAGGCTGACCAGCAGCAGTCCGCGGCGCAGCGCGAGTTCGAGGTAGGCCGCGTCGTAGGCGCTTAAGCCCTGCGCGGCCGCCAGGCGGTCGAGGCTTACAAAGCCGGGCGGCTGCGGGTCCAGGCGCACCGGCAGTTCGCTCAATTCGCCGACGATCTGCGCCCGTCGGGTGGCATCGATCCGGCGCCGGCGTTGCGCGCTTTGCAGCACGTTGCTGCATTCAAGCACCCACAGCGCGGGCGCCCAGATCGCTTGATCGCCGAGCGCGTTGAGCAGCGCTTCGGTAAACGGCGTGGCCTGATCGGCAAAAAACCAGGGCATGGTGACCGAGGCATCGATCACCCAGCCGGCGGTTGGGGTGGCTGGCGACGGCGCGGCGGCCGGCGGTGGCGCCATCAGCGGCGCCCGTCCTCGATCAAGTCGCGCAGCGTGACGCCTTCACCCAGGTCGTGCCCGACGCGGCTTTGGCGGATTCGCGCCGCAAGGGCGCGCGCCGAGGCTGCGCTGTCGGGTAGCCGGGGCGGCATCAGTCGCGCCACTTGCTCGCCGCGCCGGGTGATGACGATTTCCTCGCCGCGGGCGGCCCGCTCGACCAGTTCAGACAACCGGTTCTTGGCCTCGAAGATGCCGACGCTGTCCATGACCCATCCTCGTTGGAGTCGCAACCAATCAATCTAGCTGTCTAGATTTTATAAGGTCTCTTGCGCAACGGCATCTTTTGGCGCCGCATCAAACTTCAACACCCCGTCGTCCAGTCGACCGAAGCGCAGCCGCCACCAATCGGCGAGATAGCTCTGGCTCAACCGCCACGGCCAGCGCTGGCCTTGCTGCGGCATCTGGCCGGCGGCACGGGCGACGTAGCCCGAGCTGAAGTCGAGCAGCGGCGCGCGCGCCACCTCGGCGCCCGGGGTCGGCGCGACGACGCTGGCCTGGCCGCGCCGTTCCATGCGCCGCAGCAGGCGGCACACCCAATGCGCGGTCAGGTCGGACTTCAGCGTCCACGAGGCGTGGGTATAGCCAAAGGTGTTGGCAAAGTTGGGCAGGCCGCTGAGCAGCACGCCCTTGTAGGTCAGCGCCTGCGCGGCGTCGAACGGCCGGCCGTCGACGCTGAGCTCGATGCCGGCACCGGCCAGCAGTTCGAAGCCGGTGGCGGTGACCACGATGTCGGCGGCCAGTTGCTGGCCCGAGGCCAGCCGCACGCCGTCGGCGGTGAAGGTGTCGACCTCGCCGGTGACCACCGCCGCGCGGCCGCTGCGCAGCGCGTTGAACAGGTCGCCGTCGGGCACCAGGCACACGCGCTGGCGCCACGGGTCGTAGCGCGGCGTGAAGTCGCGCTTGACGTCAAAGCCCGGTCCCAGCGTTTCACCGACGCGGCCGACCACCGCCGACTTGACCAGCGCCGGGCGTTGCCGCGCCAGCACGAAGTAAAAGCTGCCGACCAGCACGTTCTTGATCCGCACCAGCATATAGGCCAGGCGTGACGGCAGGCTGCGGTTCAGCGCGGCGGCCAGCGCGTCGCGCGACGGCCGCTCGACCAGGTAGGTCGGCGAGCGCTGCAGCATGGTCACCCGCGCGGCGCTGGCGGCCAGCGCCGGCACCAGCGTGACCGCGGTCGCGCCGCTGCCGATGACCAGCACCTGCTTGCCGGCCCAGTCCAGGTCGTCGGGCCAGAACTGCGGGTGGACGATGCGGCCGGCAAACTGCTCCTCGCCGGCAAACCGCGGCCGGTGCGCGCGGTCGTAGCGGTAGTAGCCGCCGCAGTTGAAGAGAAAGCCGCAGCTCAGGCGCAGCCGTTCGCCGTGCGCGCCGCAGGCCACCGTCACCTGCCAGCGCGCGTCGCGCGACGACCAGTCGGCCGCCAGCACGCGGTGCTGCAGCCGCACCAGGCGGTCGACGCCGTGCTCGGCGGCGGTGTCTTGCAGGTAGCGCAGGATGGTCGCGCCTTCGGCAATCGCCTTGGCGTCGCGCCAGGGCTTGAAGCGGTAGCCCAGCGTGTACATGTCCGAGTCCGAGCGCACGCCGGGGTAGCGGTGCAAGTCCCAGGTGCCGCCCAGGCGCTCGCGCCCTTCCAGCAGCGCCAGCGACTTGCCGGGCAGCTTGTTCATCAGGTGCACCGCCGCGCCTATGCCCGACAGCCCGGCGCCGACGATCAGCACGTCCTTGTGCTCGACGTAGGCGGCGTCGCGCTGCGCCTCGTGCATGAAGCGCGCCGCGCTGTCCAGCGAGCGCCGCGCCTCGGGAATCCACGGCGACAACTGCCAGACGTGGTTGACGCGCTCAAACACCTGCAGCTCGACCGGCACGCCGGCGGCGCGCGCCTTCTCGGCCGCGCGCAGGCTGTCGTCGCGCAACACCTCGTCGGCGCCGACGTGAAACAGCAGCGGCGGCAGCCCGCGCAGGTCGCCCAGCAGCGGCGAGGCCAGCGGCTGCGTGGCGTCGGCGCCCTGCAGGTAGGCGTGCAGCAGGTGTTCGAGCTGCGGCGCGGGGAACATCGCGTCGCGGCCGTCGTTGCTGTAGAGCGACGGGCTGCTGCCGGTCATGTCCAGCGACGGCGAAAACAGCACCGCGGCGTCGGGCAGCGGCGCGCCAGCATCGCGCAGCGCCAGCAGCAGCGCCAGCGTCAGGTTGCCGCCCGCGCTGTCGCCGGCCACCACCAGCCGGCCGGGTTGGCCGTCGGCGCTGGCCGCCGCGCATTGCGCGCGCAGCGCGTGCCAGACTGCCTGCACATCATCGGTGGCGGCCGGGAATGGGTGTTCCGGCGCCAGCCGGTAGTCGGGCACGAAGACGCGAAAGCCGCGCAGCGCAAACGACGCGGTCAACGGCCGGTGCGTGCGCGGCGAGCAGGCGACGAAACCGCCGCCGTGCAAGTACAGCAGAGTGCTGCGTGCGGGCGGCGCCGGCTCGGCCGCGCTGACCCATTCGCCGGCCACGCCGCCCAGCGTCGCCGGCGTGAAGCACACGCCGCGCGGCACCGGCAGTGGCGTGCCAAAGGCCTTGCGCACGCGCAGCGGGTCGGACATGTCGGCCAGCTTGGGCCGCACGACGCGGCGCACGACGAAGGCGGCCAGGCGCGCGCTTAAGCTGGCGTGGACCGGCGCGTCGGGCGCGGCGGTGGGCAGGGTGCCGGGCGGCGGGGCGCTCGCCGGCTGGGGTGGCGGGGGGCGGGGTGGGGCTAGGCTGGACATCTGGGCACAGTGTGCCCCGGCGGCTGCGCCGTCATTCGGGCGGGCTCTCAAATGTCGGCCTGGCGGCGCGCTGGCCTGCCGCAGCGGCGACCGGGGTTGTCAGGCGCTGCCTGCCGCGAAGCGTGCCCGCCTCGGGGTGTAATCGGCGCAACGCCCACGCCTGGGCCAACCTTGGAGAACAGCGCCGATGCCGCACCTGGTCATCCTCTACACCCGCGGACTGGACCGCGCGCCGGCCGAAGGCGGCAACGACATGGGCGCGCTGTGCCGCCGCCTGGCCGACACCATGATTGCCGCGCGCGACGAAGCCGGCGCCGCGGTGTTCCCGGTCGGCGGCGTGCGCGTGCTGGCCTACCCGGCGGCGCACGCCGCGGTGGCCGACGGTGGCGCCGCCGGCCGCGCTGCCGGCGGCAGCGGCGACTACCAGTTCGTCTACCTCAATCTGCGCATGAACCGCGGCCGCAGCGAGGCCACCCAGCAAGCCGTCGGCCGCGCCCTCGAAGCCGTCGCCAAGGAACACTTCGCGCGCCAACTGGCCGAGCAGCACGTCGGCATCACGCTCCAGGTCGACGTCGGCCCCGAGGTGTTCGACGCCCGCAACAGCAGCCTGCATCCGCTGTTTGCGCGCCCGTCGTGACGAAGCCCAGGGCACAAAGCGCCTGACCAGCGTAGCTGGTGGAGGCGCGGCGAGCCACCTGGGATGCGGCTACCCGGCGCGCAACGCCAGCCGCGCCGTTGAACGCCGCCGGCCACCGCCACCGCCGGCCGCGGCCAGCGTGCATTCGGCCAGCGCCAGCGCCAGACAGCGCAGCGCGTCCCACGCGTCGTGCGGCCAATCGGGGTGCTTCAGGCCTTTGATCACCCCGTCGCAGAGGCTGGCGGCACGCAGCAGTGGCGTCAGCCGTTGCTCGTCGACCTGCGCCACCACGCGCTCGACCAGCCGTTGCCGCGCGCCCCAGACGCGGGCGTCGGCCAGCGCCATCGGCAGCGGCCGGCCGTCGGCCAAAGCGCGCTTGACGCGGCGCAGCGCGCGGATGTCTTCGGCCAGTTGCCAATGCACCAGCACCGCTGCTTCGCCCTCGGCGCGCAGTCCGTCAAGCACGCGCAGCAGCCGCCCTGGCTGGCCGCCGAGTGCGGCCTCGGACAACTGGGTAATGGTGTAGCGCGCGACATTGAGCACCGCCGACTGCACCGCGTCGAAGTCGAGCACGCCGGGCGGATGCAGCAGCGCCAGCTTTTGCAATTCCTGGTGCGCGGCAAGCAGGTTGCCTTCGACGCGGTCGGCAAAAAAAGCCAGCGTCTGCTGGCCGGCCTCGCCGTCTTCAACGCGCTGCTGCTGGCGCGCCAGGCGCTGTGCCAGCCACTGCGGCAGCGCGCGGCGCTCGACCGGCTGCATCGCCAGCGTCGCGCCGGCCGATTCCAGCGCCGAGAACCACGCGCTTTGCTGCTGCTGGCGATCGAGCCGCGGCAGCACCACCACCAGCAGCACGTCGGGCGACAGGCCGGCGGCCAGCCGCTGCAAGGCCTCGCCGCCGTCCTTGCCGGGCTTGCCCGAGGGGATGCGCAGCTCGATCAACTGGCGCTGAGCGAACAGGCTCATCGCCTGCGCCGCGCCGAGCACGCCCGACCAGTCGAAGTGCGCGCCGCCAACGTTGAACACCTGGCGCTCGTCAAAGCCGGCCGCGCGTGCCGCGGCGCGTATTGCGTCGCCGGCCTCCTGCAGCAGCAGCGGCTCGTCGCCGTGCAGCGTGTAGGCCGGCGCCAGGCCGCGCGCCAGGTGCGCATCCAGGGCTTCCTGCCGCAGTTGCATGGCGGTGAGTCAGCCTCTTCAGTCTTCGGGCCGGGCGACCCGCGCCAGGCGGCGCAGCAACTGCTGGATGACGTCGCTTTGCAGCGCGGCGAACAGCGTCGCGTCCTCCAGCGCCTTGGCCAGCGCGATGTCTTCGCTGTAGGTCAGCTCGCGCGACAGCGTCAGCTCGGTCGGCGCGATCAATTCCCGGTCGCCCGGCGTGGCGAGCCGAAAGCGCAGCGTCAGCCGCAGGCTGAGTTCACGCACCTGGCCGGCCGCGGTGCGGGCGACCACGCGGCGCTCGCGCTGGTCGGCCAGCGCGTGCAGCACCACCTGCGCCTGCGCTATCGCGTCGACCACCTGCACGTTGTCTGGAAAACTGCGCCGCAACTCCGCCGCCAGCGGCGAGCGCGGCGCAAAGCCGACCAGCGCAATGCGCGCAAACGCCATCTCGGCCGGGCGCCGCAACTGAAAGCCGCAGCCGCCGAGCAGCGCCGCCGCCAGCGCCGCGGCACTGGCGCGCAGCAGTTCGCGGCGCGGCGGGCGCCGGGTCGGTGCGGTGTTCGTCACACGACGATGTTGACCAGCCGACCGGGCACGACGACCACTTTCTTCGCCGGCCGGCCTTCGCCGAAGCGCGCAAACTCGGGCGTGGCCAGCGCGGCGGCCTCGATGGTGGCGCGGTCGGCGCCGGCCGCCACCTTGACCGCGCCGCGCAGCTTGCCGCCGATTTGCAGCACCAGCTCGATTTCGTCTTGCTGCAGCGCTGCCTCATCGACCGCCGGCCACGGCGCGTCAAGCAGGTCGCCAAACTGCCCGGCAAAGCCCAGGCCTTGCCACAGCGCGTGGCCGATGTGCGGGCAGGCCGGGTACAGCGCGCGCAGCAGCACCGAGGCGCCTTCGCGCAGCACCGCGGCGTCGCCGGCGCTGCCGTCGGGCTTGAAGGCTTCCAGCGCGTTGAGCAGCTTCATCGCCCCCGAGACCACGGTGTTGTACTGCATGCGCTCGTAGTCGTAGCTCACCTGGCGCAGCACCTGGTGCACCTCGCGGCGCAGCGCCTTGGCCGCCGCGCCCAGCTCGGCCGGCAGCGCGCCGGCGGCAGCAATCAGCGCCGCATGCCTGACGCCAAAGCCCCACAGCCGCTTCAAAAAGCGCTGCGCGCCTTCGACGCCGG
>WBZS01001079.1_pt1 | contig 24580 bp, 26 predicted proteins | sample 5204201 | NCBI WGS metagenome assembly WBZS01 (sample SAMN12344357, study PRJNA552823) | activated sludge metagenome | biome: Activated sludge suspended growth; feature: Nitrification reactor; material: Wastewater; isolation source: activated sludge from nitrification reactor of wastewater... | reverse complement strand
AACGCCGCTACCTGTCCGAAACCAGCATGCGACGACTCCTCGACAGCCTCCACACCGGCACCAAGACCCCCACCCACCCCCTACCACTCACCGCCTGAAAACCCACCACCCAACGGGACTTGACCGATGGTCGACCTTCGTTGCTCTGTGGCCCTGATCAGGAAAAACCAGATCTTGCTGCTGCACCGGACTTCGCGCCCGGATCACGACAACCATGGGGATTGGGTGCTGCCGGGTGGCCATCCCGCCGACGGGGAATCCATGTGGGCATGTGCGGCCAGGGAGGTTCAAGAGGAGACGGGTCTGAGCGTCGATGTGGGCCGGTGCCTGTTCGTCTATGAGGTCGTCGGCCCGAGCGAGATTGGGCGACGTGTCGAACTCGTGTTCGCCGCCACCGCCCCCACTCTGGATGGCCTCAGCAGCCGTGAACCCGATCGACACCCCGAATTGGTGGATCTGGATGACCTGCAGGCTCTCGATCTTCGACCGCCTTTGGCTGGCTATCTCCGGGGACTTCGTTGGCGACAGCCGCCGGGGGCCGCCTATCTGGGCAACCTCTGGCGACCTCCCAAGACGGCCGATCTGGGCGAGTCGTGATGGGTGATGGGGGCGTGTCGGTTCCCGAGGATTTGCCGCCCTCGAAGCACAGAAATTGGCTTTCGCGGGGGATCCTGGGCGTGGGCGGTGCATCCTTGTTCTCGGATGCGGGCCACGAGATGGTGACGTCACTCCTGCCGGGTTTCGTCACGGGAGTGCTCGGCGGGGGTCCGGCAGCGCTGGGCGCAATTGATGGCGTAGCAGACGCCTTCATCGGGTTGAGCAAGCTTGCCGGCGGTCCGCTGGCGGCTGATCCGAAGCGCCGGCGGTGGCTGGCCAGTGGCGGGTACTTGGGCACCGCTGTGGCAACGGCAGCTATCGGGCTCGCGACGGCGGTTTGGCAGGTGGGGCTGCTTCGTGGCGTGGCCTGGATCTCGCGCGGGGTCAGATCGCCGGCGCGGGACATGCTCTTGACCGATCTAGCGGGAAAGGACAGTTACGGTCGCGCGTTCGGTGTAGAGCGGGCCGGGGACAACTTGGGCGCGGTGATCGGGCCGTTGATGGCCGCCGGGCTGGTGGGGATACTGGGCGTCAGGTGGACGATTCTGCTTGCCTTCATACCTGGTGTTCTGGCAGCTGTCGCGATCAGCGTGGCCGCCCGGGATGCCCGTCGCAGCTTGACCAAGGTGGAGGGACGCCGCACGTTCTCGCTGAACATACGCGCCCTGCGTGGTGCCGGCATGTTGCGGGTTCTCGCCCCGGTGGCGTGTTTCGAGTTCGGCCATCTCGCGGCGACCCTGTTGATCCTGCGCGCCACGGAGGTGTTGTCGCAAGATGTGGGGTTGTCGACGACGCTGGCGGCCAGTGTGGCGGTCTTGATGTATGCGGGGCACAACGCTGTTGCGGCTGTCGCCTCGCTCGTCGGCGGAGCACTGGCGGATCGAAGGGGCCCGCGGTTGGCGTTTGGGCTGGGGGCGGCCGCCTACTTAGTCGCCTACGCTGCGTTCTTTGCGATCGGTGGCTCCTGGGTCATTCTGGTCGGCGGATTCGCACTTGCTGGTGTCGGGATCGGACTGGCCGAGACGGCTGAGTCCACGGTGGTCGCGACTCGGCTTCCCTCCGACCTGCGCAGCAATGCGTTCGGGCTGCTGGGCTTGACTCAGTCGATGGGCGACATCGGGGCGACCGTGGTGGCTGGGCTGCTGTGGTCGGCATTCTCGGCGCAGGTGGCCTTCATGTACGCCGCGGCGTGGATGGCGGTGAGTCTGATCTTGTCCCGCTCGCTTCGGCCGCGGCGGGTAGCTGGCTAGGGGATCCGGCGGTGCCTGCGTTGTTTGATCAGTGGGCCATTCTGGCTGGCGGCCCCAGCAGGAATCGAACCTGCGACACAAGGTTTAGGAAACCTCTGCTCTATCCCCTGAGCTATGGGGCCAGAGGACCTGCACCAGCATAGCGGTCGGTGTTGACGAGCGTGTTCCAGTTGTTACCCAGAGGTCGTATCGTCGGCCGGGAATCGGGAAGACGCATGGTAGAAAGTGAGGTCGCGGAAGTTACCGACTCACAGTTGCATCGTCTGCATCTTCCCATCTGGGGTTGGCTTCCGGCCGGACTTGCCCTAAACTTCGATTCTGAGAGCGACGCCGGTTTGATGATGTCTCCTGGGGGTGGGTAGACGGCTTCAAGCCCTTCAACTGGCGTCGCTCTCGTCTGCGTCTGGCAGGCTCGTTAGCATGACGGGCATGGACACAGCTGGCCTGACCGCCGCAATCGCGAAGATGCGTGACCACGGCAGCGCGGACATCGAGATAGAGGCCTTCACCGCGGCCTACTCCCAACTTGCCGCCGGTGCCACGGGTCTCGTGCCCGAGGCTGAGATCGATCCCCTCACAGATCCGCCTCTGCTGGACGATCAACCGGCGGGAGTCGGCACGCGCGCCCTCGCGAAGACGGCGCTGATTCGGCTGAACGGTGGGCTCGGTACGTCGATGGGATTGGAGGCGGCCAAGACGCTGCTGCCGGTGCGGGACGGAATGAGCTTCCTCGAGCTCACTGTGCGCCAGGTACTCGCCGCGCGCCGCGAGCACGACGTCAAGTTGCCCCTCGTACTGATGAACAGCTTCCGGACGCGGGAGGACACCTTGGAGGCGCTCGCTCCGCACCCTGAGTTGGTCGTGGATGACGTGCCGCTGGACTTCATGCAGAGCCAGATCCCGAAGATCCGCGCTGACGACCTGATGCCGGTTGAATGGCCGGCCGATCCCAGCAAGGAGTGGTGCCCGCCCGGGCACGGCGAGGTGTTCAGCGCCATGGCGTCGTCGGGTGTCATGGATGCGCTGCTCGGGCAGGGGTTCCGGTACGTCAGCATCGCCAACGGAGACAATTTGGGCGCTGCTCCGAGCCCCGTGCTGGCTGAGTGGTTCGCCGGGACGGGCGCCCCCTTCGCGATGGAGGTCTGCCTCCGCACCGCCAACGACCGCAAAGGCGGGCACCTGGCGATCAGGAAGGCCGACGGCAAGCTGATCTTGCGCGAGTTGGCCCAGACGCCGCCCGAGGACGAGGCGCTGTTCATGGACGCCGATCGTCACCGTTTCTTCAACACCAACAACCTCTGGGTGGACCTGGCAGCGCTGCGTGAGCTCATGGGCGAACGAGGAGCCCACCTGGGGTTGCCGCTCATTCGCAACCGCAAGAACGTCGACCCCGCCGATCCGTCATCGCCGGCCGTCTTCCAGTTGGAGTCGGCGATGGGAGCGGCCATCGAGGTGTTCGCGGGGGCGACCGCCATCGTCGTCCCGCGGTCACGCTTCTTGCCGGTGAAGACCACGAACGAGTTGTTGCTCGTGCGGTCCGACCTTTTCGAAGTGACCGCCGACAGCAGGCTAGTGGCGACGACCGACCGCCAACCGCGCATCGACCTCGACCCAGTTCACTACCGCCTCATGCCCGATTTCGAGGCCAGGTTCCCTCAGATCCCGTCGCTGCGGGAGGCGACCGGATTCAAAGTCGTCGGTGACTGGACTTTCGCCGAGAACGTGAAGATCGTCGGGCAGGCCAGCCTCGAGACCGACACCCCACAAGTCGTGGCGGCGGGAAGCGTCCTCGGGCGGTGAGCGTCGACTGGCAGCGCGTGATCGCCCGAGCTCTCACAGGTCAGGACTTGGCCGTGACACCCGGCCGGATGGTCGACGCTTCTCGGCTGGAGCGCGAACTCGCTGCGCTGGGGTGGGACCGTGCCCGTCTTACCGCGACGGCCGACACCGCACACGCGGCGGGAACACCGTTTCCCTTCCCGGTGCCGCCTGCGCTGTGTCCGGGAGTCGGTCCGGCCCAGTTGGCGGCTGCCGTAAGAGAGGTGCGATTGACCCTGGGGCTGCTCGGATCAGCCCCGCGCTCTGTATCGGCTCGCACCCAACCGGACGCCGACGAGCGGCGACTGCTCGCCGAAGTTCCCCCTCACCATTTGTAGCCCCCAAGAGCAGGCCCGCGACACACGGTCGCGGGCCTGCTGCCTGCCCTGGTTGTGCCCAGGAGCCGGGGGTTGTGCTCAGTTCTTGACCTTGAGCACGTCGCGGATCTCCATCAGCAACTCGGCCGTGGTCGGCTCGGCAACCGCCTCTTCGGCGTCGGCCTTCGCGCCGAGCTCACGGATCTTGTTGTAGGGGGTGATCACCAGGAAGTACAAGACCGCTGCGATGATCACGAACGACACGACGGCCGTAATGAACACCCCGACGTTGACGTCGAGAATGGCAACCGTGCTGAAGTCGGGGTTGCCGCCGAACTTGCCGATGACGTCCATGACGATCTTCGTGAAGCTGGTCACGACCGCTGCGAACGCGCCAGCCATGATGAATGCGGTGGCCAACTCGATCAAGTTGCCGCGCATCAAGAAATCTTTAAAGCCCTTCATAATGTCCTCTCGTCGGTGGGAAAGCCCCTGTCTGAGGCGATCTGAATACCGTCAACTCAGTGAGACTAGCTGATTCTAGTTCAAATGGCTAGTTTGAGATTCAACGGCCGCCTTCATGGTCAGGTGCCTGTGGCCCAGTCCAGGTCAAGCCGTTTCACAGACAGTCACCGGAGCACCACGTTCAGTTGCGAGGTGAGAGCAGCAGTGGAGAGGTCGGTGGCAGCCGCTGCCCGCACCTCGACGAGGATCAGCAGGCCCGACTCGCCGGTTTGGCCGAAGCCCGAGTTCTCCTCGCGGGCGGGGATGGCTGCGATGCGAGCCGCCTGCGCCAGCACCTCGGACTTGCCCGTGCGCGAGTTGAACCCGATCAGATCGACGACGGCCCCCACCTGAAGCAGGGCATAGAGTGCCTTGTCCTGCAGTCGGACCGGCAGGATGGCCATGCCCGGCGGTGCTCCCAGGTGCCCCGGCGTGAACACCGAGGCCGTCGTCAGAATCGACCGGCGGGGCAAGGTTGCGATCACGAACCGTCCGACGACCTGATCGACGTCTGTGATGGCCGATTCGGGGAGAACCTCACGCGGGAGTTGGACAAGGTTCACGTCGGGACTTTGGACCGTAGTGCCGGCCCGCAACTCGCGAGTGACGACCACAGCCCACTCCAGGTCGGCACCGGGGGGCGGGAGAGAGGTGAGGATCACCGCCGTGGCCACGAAGGCGACCACCACCGCCAGCTTGCGGCGGTGCCAGTTGGCTGCGCGCCGGAGCGCCGAAAGGAACTTCTTCACGCTCACTACATGGGTGGGAACCGCCGCAAGTGACGGTTATCCACAGGACTAGTTCAGGCTGCTGGAGCAGCGCTCTTGGGGCTGGAGACAGCCTTGTCCGCCTTCGCGGCGGCCGGCTTGGAATCAGTTTTGCTCGAATTCGATTTCGTTGCATCGGCCTTGGGTGCTTCGGCGGACCGGCTCGCACTCACACTGCCCTTCGTGCGATTGTCGGTGGCGTAGAAACCCGATCCCTTGAACACCACACCGACGGCGCTGAACACCTTGCGGAGGACTCCTTCGCATTCCGGGCACTCGGTCAGCGCCGGATCTGTGAACTTCTGGACAGCCTCCAGGTCGTTGCCGCATTCGGTGCAACGGTATTGGTAAGTGGGCATCGGTTCCATCCCTCGGGCGAGTTGTCACTCAATGCTACAGAGTGCTAACGGCCTCACGCCACCTGGCTGCGGCCCGTTGTGATCAGCCGGGTCTGAGTGGTCACCCAATCCATCTTGCGGTCCCAGGGGTCGAAGGGCAGGTTCGCGATCACCTCGACGTCGTCCACTAGGCATACGGTTTTCGCCGTGGGTGCCGCCCAGTGCAGCGCGCGGTCGTACCAACCCCCTCCCGTTCCCAGACGTTCCCCCGTGGGTGATGCCGCGAGTGCGGGACACACGATCAGGCTCGCTTCCGCGAGGGCGTCCGGGCCTGCTTCGAGGCTGGGTTGGAGGATGTTTCGCGGACCTTGCCTCATCTCGTCCCACCCGGGGAACCAAGCCCACGAGAACTCCAAGACCGGCCCCGGCCCCATGTACGGCACCAGCACTCGGCGCCCTTCGCGGATGAGCCAGTTGAGCAAACGCCTCGTGTCGGGCTCATTGCCGCACGACACGTAACAGGAGACTGTGCCGTGGCCCAGAGCCAGTTCCCGCAAGAGGTCGAAGCGGGCGGCGTCTGCGCGCCGGCGAGCGCTTGCTGCGCGCGACTGCCGTGCCTGTTGGATTTGGCCGCGAAGTTCGCGTTTCGTCACGAAGTTGCCCCCCGTGGGTCGGACGATGCGGGCGAGATCACCTGATCTATCGTAGAGCCCATGCCTATGTTCGGACGCGCAGCGAAGTCCGGTGAAACACCACCCGAGGCCGTGAAAGCGACGGCCGTGCACACAGGTGTTACGCGCACCGTCGGCGAACATCGCGACCACCTGCTCGCGGTGACCGAGCCGATGCAGCCGTTCGGGGTCGGCATTCTCGCCGCTCTCGGCTTGCCGCTCTGCGAGACGATCGTCGCCGATTTCGACGTCCCGCATTTCGACGCGGCCACCACCGCTGGCTATGGGGTTCGTGCTCAGGACGTGCGCGCGGCGCGTGCGACCGACCCGGTGTACCTGGCCGTGGTGGGAGAGGTCTCGGTGGGGGACATCGCCACCGACTCGCTGGCACCGCAGACCGCGATGCGGGTGGGAGCGGGAGCGCCGGTTCCCTCGGGATGCAACGCCGTCGTGCCGGATGCGGACACGGACGGCGGCGATTCCGATGTCGCTGTCTACACCGCCGTCGAGGTGGGAGCCAACCTGCGACGCCCGGGGGACGACGTCGCCGAGGGAGACGTCGTTGCGCGTTCGGGTGAACTGGTGACACCGCGCCTTGTGGGCCTTCTTGCCGGCATCGGCATCGATCGTGTCCTCGTGCGTCCGCGCCCGCGTGTGGTGTGCATGTCTTTCGCGCGCGACGCAGTCGATCCGGGATTGCCTTTGACTCACCGCGGCCAGTCGTACGACGCCGCATCGTGGCTGGTGGCGGCCGCGGCGTCGGCTCACGGGGCTACGGTCGTGCAGGTTGCTGTCGACCTCGACAAGCCGGCCGAACTGCGCCAGGCGGTGGCCGACCAGATGATTCGCGCCGACCTCATCATCGCCGTAGGCGGCAATGAGCCCGGGGGAGTGCTGCGTTCGGTCACGGCGACGGACACTGCCGAGTTCGTGGCGGTCGCGCTCGCGCCCGGCCCTCACCACGGGTTCGCGCTCCTCGATGACAGAGTGCCGATGGTCATGCTGCCGGGCGGTAACGTCGCGGCTGCGGTCGGGTTCACGTGCTTCGTGGAACCGCTGTTGCGGCACCTGCAGGGATTGCCTCCGAAAGCCGGGGCCCAGACCGTGCAAGCAGGAGTCCTGTTCGCACCCCAGCGAGCAGGCGTCGAGTCATACGTTCCCGTCAAGCTCGAGGACGGGGTCATCGTCCCGGCCGGACCGCCCCAGACCGACTTGCATGCCATGGCCGCCGCCACTGGGTTCGCCGTGATCACCGACCAGGTGGCCGCCGGCGACGACGTGACCTACGTGCCCCTCCGAACGGCAGGGTGATGCGATTCGGGCCGGACGGGCGCGTCGACGTTCTGTCCTTCGAGGACATCCGGCTGCGGCCCGTGCGCGGTATCGATCGGCAGGCCTGGGAGCACGTTCGGCAGCGAAACCGGGACTGGTGCGGCCCGTGGGACCCGACCCGGCCGCCCGGCGCCACGGACGGGCCTCGCACCTACCGCTCGATGATCGCGTCGCTGACTCGGCTGGCCAAACTGGGCCAGGCCCTGCCGTGGTTCGTGTGGTACCGCCACCAACCCGGACTGTTCAGTCTCGCGGGCCAACTCACTGTCAGCAGCATCCTCTTGGGGTCGGCGCGGACGGCGTCCGTCGGCTACTGGATCGATCAGCGGTGGGCGGGGCGCGGCATAATCCCCACAGCCGTCGCGATGGCGGCCGACTACTGCTTCGACACGCTCGGATTGCATCGCATCGAGATCTCGATCCGGCCCGAGAACGCGAAGAGTCTGAGAGTGGTGGCCAAACTCGGGTTCCGCTACGAAGGACGACGCTTGCGCTTTCTGCACATCGACGGCGATTGGCGTGACCACGACGTGTTCGCACTCACAGCCGAGGAGGTGCCGGAGGGCGGGCTGCTGCGGCGTTTCGTCGAGAAGGGACGCCCCAAGCCTGACTGATCGAGGTTCTATCCGCCGACACTCCGCCGGTGGTCGCCGTTGTGAGCGACGCAGTCGGGCAAGCTGAACCCCGTGACGGGAGTGATCTTTGGGGCGATCTGCGCGCTGTGGCTCATCTATCTCGTCCCGTGGTTCCTGAGCCACCGATCACAGATGCCGGTCGAGGGTGATGGGTTGCCGACTACGCTCGCGCGATCGTCCATGACGGTCGTCCGCACGGGAGAATCCCTGGCCGAATCAGACGCGGGGCGGGCGACTGTTTCGACGCCGCTGACCCGGCGGGCTGCGCGGCGCGAGATCCGCAGGCTCGCCCGGCGGGCGGCGGCCAGGCGCCGCCGGATCCTGCTCACCCTGCTCCTCCTGGCGAGCGCCGCAGTGGCCCTTGCCGGTTTCGGGCAGTTGTCGTGGACCTGGGTGCTCGCGCCCGCTGGACTGATCGTCGCGTTCTTCGTCGTCTCGCCCATCAGCGTCAAGTTGCTGCGCGCGCACTCGGACCGGATTCTCGCCGAGGTCGAGCAGTGTCACGATGAGGACACCGTTGCTGTTGCTGTCATCAACGTGGCGCCGGACACGGACGTTGCGAGCGTGAGTCTTGCCGCGCCGACCCAGATGTCCGGGTCGTTGTGGGACCCGATCCCCGTCACCCCGCCCACGTACATGTCCCAGCCGTTGGCGCCGCGTACCGTCCGCACCATCGACCTGCGTTCGCCCCTGGCCACCCCGAAGTACGACGTGCCGGTGCCCACACCCGAACAAGGCACCGGCCACGACGCCGAGCGCGACGCACTCGGCGCCTGACCTCGGGCGTGAAACGGCTGCGACTTTGGTGTAAAGTGGCGATGCCGCAAAGGCACTGGGGCTATGGCGCAGTTGGTAGCGCGTCTCGTTCGCAATGAGAAGGCCACGGGTTCGAATCCCGTTAGCTCCACCCATTTGACTGGCTAGGCATAACGCCTAGCCAGTTGGCGTTTCGGCAAGCAGTCACTTTGCGTCGCCCTTCTCTAGCAACAATGTGGGAGGCGTCACAAGCACCCCCGGTGCACCCCCGGGGTCTGCCGAGGCGTTCAAACGGGCTAGCCCGGCGGCGTCGGCGGAGCTCCCGAGATGGTGCAGATAGAGGTTCGTCGTTGCAATGGAGGAATGGCCCAGCCACGCCTGAACGGTGCCCGGATCGACGCCCTTCGAGAGCCAGAGGCACGCGGCGGTGTGTCGCAGGTCATGGAGGCGGCGGCCTCGGGCGAGGGCGGGCCATGAGCTGGCGCGCTTGAAGGCGGAAGCCCAAAGCTGGCCCCCTTCCGGGCCGGTGAAGAGCAACTCGCCGGGAGCCTTACCGGCAGCGAAGCTATGAACGATGGGCAGCACAGCATCAGCAAGGGGGACTCGGCGCGGCTTGCCGGATTTGGGCCCCTTCACCGGCTGACCCTCGGTCTGGGAGCGCTGGACGCGCAGAGCGGGGGTCGGCACTTCCTGAAGATCGGAGACCCGGACGGCGCGCAGCTCGCCCCAGCGAAGGCCGGTCCAGGCAGCGAAAAGGATCAAATCGGCAGCCCACGGGGAACGCTCACGCACGGCGGCGGTGAACTCGTTCAGCTCGGCCTCAGTGAAGGGGAGCATCTCGCTGGGCTCACCCACAGGGCGGGGCAGCTTGCTAGCAGCAACAGCATTACTCGGCAAACGGTGATCAGCAACGCACCATGCGAAGAAGGCCGACAAGCTGAGCCGATAGCGCTTGATCGAGCTGTCGGACTGGTCGTGCTGACGGCGGAGGTAGAGGAACCACGCCTCACAGTCGCGGGGCTGTATCGAGGCCACGGCACGGGACAACATGGCTGGGCTCAGCAGCCGCAACAGCTCGGCGTCCGTCCTGGCCGTCTTTGGGCTGACGGTCGCGCGACGATGCTCGACCCAAAGGGGAACGAGCTGGCGCAGGGGCGCCTTCCCGGCCCGGAGGTCGAGGCCACCGGCAGCGGCGGACTCGGTGCGCTCGGCCCACGCGAGAGCTTCGCGGCGGGTCGGCCAAGCCTTCGTGCCAATGACGGTTCGACCCTGCTTTGCGACGCCCTGAAACTTCCCCGAGGGAAGCTTGCGCGCGAAGGCCATTGTCAGGCCGCCGCGATGAAGGACAGTAGGTCGGCCAGCCGGTAACGCGGAGTGCCATGGCTAAGCCAGATGCAGCGCGGGCCGACACCGGCAGCAGCCCAGCGGGAGAGCGTCGAGGGATGCACGCGAAGCACCTTTGCCGCCTCGGAGCGGGTGAGCAGGGCGGGCAGCTCAGTGGTCGTCATGATCGTTCCTTTCGATGGTGGCCGCGAGGGCATCGACGGCGACGGCGGTCAGGGCGTCGGCTCGCCGCAGGGCAACGAGGGCCGAGGCTGGGGAGCACGGCGAGAAGGGATCGAGCTGCACGGCGGCAGAGGCAACGGCGGTCTCGTGCGGGGGCAGCAGGTCAATAGCCGCATTGACTAGGGCATTCGCGGCGGCGAGGCGGTCGAGGAGGTCAGCGGGCGTCATCACTAGGCACCTCCCCGGGGACAGGGATGAAAACGCGCTGGCGGTAGACGTCGTAAGGCGTGCGGTCGATCTGCGCGCCGGTGAGCGGGAGGCCGGGGGCCTGAACAAGGGCACGGCCCGGAGGGAAGCTGACGACCTCCGCGACATCCTCGGCGGTGGCGGTCTCGTGGAGCATGCGGATGCCATCCATGTTGTCGACGCGCATAGTGATGCGGTAGCCGAGCTGGGAGCGGGAAGCGCCGCCGACGATGCTCGCGTCCATGCGCTGAGAGATGAGGATGACCCGGACGCCGACCTTCGCGCCCTCACGCAGCAGGCGGGCAACAGCTCCCTCGACACGGGGCCGGAGGCGGTCGGCGGGCTTCTGCCCGGCATCGAACGAGCTCAGTGCTTCGAGCAGGCCGGGGTATTCCTCCAGGACGACAACGATCACGGGACGCTCGGCGGACGGCTGGTTCTTCGACAAGTGGTCATTGAGCTCAGATGGGCAGTAGTTCCGGAAAAGATCTATACAGGATCAAGGCCCCGGCTGCGCCGGGGCGGTGCCCCCCGGGCTCCACTCCCGCCTCCGCTGCGGGCATGCGGCGCTGGCGCGCCGGTCCCTCCGCTGCGGCTCCCGCTGCGCCCTTGGCCCCGCTCACTCGTTGGTGTTAGAGAAGGGCTGAGGGCATGCCAAAGGCCCGCGCGAGGGACTCGGGCGGGCAGCGAGTAGGCGGCGGCGCTAGAGCAGTAGCGGCGGTGTGGCGGAGATCATGGTCATCGTCGGGATGCGCTCACGGAGCTGAGCAGCGGCGGCGCGCAGGTCGTGAACCTGATCTTGGAGCTTCTCCCAAGCCCACTCCCGGACAGCCATAGGGAGGCCATCGGTGGGGCGGGACCACTCGAGTTCGATGGCACTCATCGAAGGATCAGCCAAAGCCGAATCACCCGCCTCCGTTGCGTGATTCCGACGCCGGGCCCGGCAAGCCGTGATCGTCAGCGCGGACCAACTCCGGGACTTCCGGACCGCGTGGCCGCGCCAACCCCACTGCCGATGACGTAGGCTTCGACAGCTCGGCGCATGGCAGGTCAGGACCAGGGTGGGTGCCGGTACGAAGGTCGTCGTCACCGCCTACCCACGGCTGTTCAACGGCAGGGACTGCAGTCTGCTGACGAGCTTCACAGCCGACGAGATGACCAGGCTCAACCTCGGCGCGGACCACCTGGCCGCCACCATCAAGGTCGCCGCCACCGCGGCCGGCTTCGCGTACGCCGACGTGCCGCCGGCGTTCCTCGGGCACGCCGTGTGCGACGGCAGCCCGTGGATCCGGAACGCGCAACTGAGCAACTCGTTCGAGTCGTTCCACGCCAACGCCAGCGGATACCTCTACGGCTACCGGCCCGTCGTCGCCGGCGCGCTGAACGCCACGGCCACGCCGGGCGCGACCATGACCGTCACCACGGGCGGCAAGACCTCCAGCGACACCAATCGCGGGACCGTCAAGGTCAGGGGCTGAGTCGCGTCGCGTCGCGCAGGCGGGCGTCCGGACAGCGGGAGCCCCCCGTGTCTTCCAGTCGTGCGCTGCCGCCGGGTCAGGCGAGCTCGGGCCCGGACTCAGAACCGGCTGAACCCGTGACCGGTCGCTGGCCCGGCCGGGGGCGGCGTCGTTCAGTCCTGCTCCACCGCGCCGGATTCCGTGTCGATCCGCAGGGCCGCGTGGGCACCGCGGATGTGCTGCTCGGTGAGGTCGGCCGCCTCGTCGTCGCGGCGCGCCGCCACGGCGTCCAGGATCCCGACGTGTTCCCGGACGAGCCGCTGTCGCAACAGCTCCCAGTCGGGCAGGACCCGCTGCGCGTCGCGGATGATGGGCGCCACGGCCTGCCGGATGGCCACGGTGAGGTCGCTGATGAGCCGGTTCTCCCCCAGGCTCGCCAGGGCCACGTGGAAGTCGGTGTCGAGGACGCTGAACTCCTCGGACCCGGTGACCGAGCTCATCCGCCGGGCGAGTTCGCGGGCGGGCTCGAGCGCCTCGGGGGTCGCCATCCGAGCCGCGGCCGCGACGGCGGCCCGCTCCAGGACGACGCGGGTGTCGGTCAGTTCGCCGAAGTCGGCCGACCCCAGCGCCAGGTGCAGGCGCAACATGCGGCCGAAGGCGTGGCCGGCCGTCGTGGAGATGCGGGTGCCGTGGGCGGGACCGGCGGCCGTGGTGATGATCCCCTGGGCCTGCAGCACCTTGATCGCCTCGCGGACGGCGCTGCGACTCACCCGGAGGTCCGCCGCGAGCTGGCGCTCCGTCGGCAGCCGGCTGCCCGACGGGAACGTGCGGTCGAGGATGGCGTCCGTGAGGTGGGTCATCACCACCTCGAACCCGCCCGTCGGCACCTCGCCCCGGGGTGGCGTGAGAGCGGCAGTGTCGCTGGCCATGGGCCCAAGGATGCCACGCGGACTCCTTGACGCCGACCCGCTGCCCGCATTATGGTCTGACCAAAGAAACATTGGTCAGACCAAACGGTCCCATCGGCAGAGCAACGGAGTCTCCATGGTCCTCCTCCAGGCCTTCACCCCCGACACCGACCCCCTCGGCGCCCAGTGGCTCTCCGCCCTCGTGGCGGCGCTCCCCATCGTGGCCATGCTGGTGACCCTCGGGGTCCTGCGGTGGAAGGCCCACCTCGCCGGCGGCTTCTCGTGGGTCATCGCCCTGCTGGTCGCCGTCACCGCGTTCGGCATGCCGATCACGATGGCCCTCAGCACCAGCGCGCACGGCTTCCTCTACGGCCTGTTCCCCATCGTCTGGATCCTCCTGACCGCGATCTGGATGTACGACATCACCGTGGTCTCGGGACGCTTCGACGACCTGAGGCGGGCGTTCTTCCTGCTGAGCGACGACCCGCGCGTCCTCGCGTTGCTGATCGCCTTCTGCTTCGGCGGCCTGCTCGAGTCGCTGGCCGGGTTCGGCGCTCCGGTGGCGATCACGTCGGCGATGCTGCTGGCCATCGGGTTCAGCCCGATCCGCGCCGCCATGACCGCGCTGCTGGCCAACACCGTGCCGGTCGCCTTCGGCGCCGTCGGGCTGCCGGTCATCATGGCCGCCAAGGTCGGCGAGCTCGACGTGATGCCCGTCTCGATCGTGTCCGGACGCATGACGGCGATCCTCTGCCTGGTCGTCCCCTTCCTGCTGCTGGCCGTCATGGACGGCAAGCGGGGCGTCAAGGAGGTCTGGCCGTTCGGCCTGGTCGTCGCGGCCACGTTCGCCGCCATGAAGTGGATCGTCTCGGCGAGCCCGCTGTTCAACCTCACCGAGGCCGTCGCCGCCATCGTCAGCGTCGCGGTCGCGATCGTCTTCCTGAAGTTCTGGAAGCCCCGAGGCGGCGAAACCGCCGTGGCGCGCGTCGCGACCCCGATCGACGCCGAACTCGAGAAGCACCTGCCGACGCCCGCCACCCCCTCGGACGCCGACGCCGCGCCGCTCACCACGAACCGCATCCTCATGGCCCTCGTGCCCTACGCCCTGGTCATCGTCGTGTTCGGCATCGCCGCGCTGCCGCAGGTCAAGGCGGCCCTGGTGTCGACCGACATCAGGTTCGCCTGGCCTCTGCTCGGCGAGATGATGAACGTGGCCGGGGAGAATGCGTCCCACCAGACGTTCACGTTCGCGTGGGCGTCCACCCCCGGCATCCTGCTGGCCTTCGTCGCGATCGTCGTGGGCCTCATCTACCGGCTCAGCCTCGGCACGATCGTCGCCACCCTGCTCAAGAACGCGAAGAAGCTGCGGTATTCGGCGCTCACCATCGGCTCGGTCGTCGCGCTCGCGTACGTCATGGGCGACTCGGGCCAGACGCTGGCGCTGGGTCTGTTCATCGCGATGACCGGCGCTCTCTACCCGTTCTTCGCCCCGATCCTGGGCTGGATCGGCACCTACGTCACCGGCTCGGACACGTCCGCCAACATCCTGTTCTCCGGCCTGCAGTCCGGCGTCGGCCAGGAGATCGGCGGGAACGGTGCCCACCTCGACGTCGAGCAGATGCGCACGCTGCTCGTCGGTGGCGGCGGCATCGGTGGCGTCGTCGGCAAGATGATCTCGCCGCAGTCGCTGTCGGTCGCCTCCACCTCCATCGCACTGCCGGGGTCGGAGTCCGCGATCCTGCGCCGCATGATCCCCTGGAGCCTCGTCCTGCTCGTCCTGCTCTGCATCCTCTCCGGCCTGATGTCGACCCCGGTCCTCAGCTGGCTGCTCCCGTGAATGTCCACCCACCGCGAAGGAGTCTTCGATGACCGCCCCTGTCAATCCCGTCGCTGAGACCGGCCTCCCCGGTCTCGGCACGAAGGTGGCCATCTTCGCCACCTGCATCAACGACACGATGATGCCCGGCGCCCCGGCCGCCACCGTGAAGCTCCTCGAGCGCCTCGGCTGCACGGTGGAGTTCCCCCGGAGCCAGACGTGCTGCGGCCAGATCCTCACCAACACCGGCTACTTCGACGAGGCCCTCGTGACCGTCAAGTCGTACGTCAAGGCGTTCGGCGAGTACGACTACATCGTCGGTCCGTCCGGCTCCTGCGTCGCGTCGGTGCGCCACCAGCACCCGATGCTGGCCCAGCACGCGAAGGACGCCGGGCTCGAGCGGGAGTCCACTGCCGTGGTCGCACGCAGCTACGAGCTGACCGAGTTCCTCGTGGACGTGCTGGGGGTGACCGACGTCGGTGCGTACTTCCCCCACCGCGCCACCTACCACCCGACCTGCCACTCCACCAGGTTCGCCAAGGTGGGTGACCGGCCGTACCGTCTGCTCGGGGCCGTCCGCGGCCTGGAGCTCGTCCCCCTCCCCCACGCCGACGAGTGCTGCGGCTTCGGCGGCACGTTCTCGCTGAAGAACCCCGACGTGTCGATCGCGATGGCCAACGACAAGGCGCGCCACGTGCGCGCCACGGAGGCCGAGTACCTCATCGCGGCCGACAACGCCTGCCTGCTCAACATCGGCGGGGTCCTGCACCGCCAGCTGTCGGGCATCAAGACCGTGCACCTGGCCGAAGTCCTGGCCTCGACCGACAAGGATCTCGCATGAGCACCTCCGCACCGCGCCGCACTCCCGCGCCCCCCGAGGGCGGCTGGGAGGGCCTGCCCGTCTTCACCGAGGCCGTCAAGGTCGAACTGCAACTGACCCAGCAGCGCAAGAACCTGCGTCACGCTACCGGCACGATCCGCGACAAGCGGGCCGACCGGGCGGCCGAGGTGCCCAACTGGGAGGAGCTGCGTACCGCCGCCGCCCAGATCAAGGACCGCGTCGGACGCCACCTCGACACCTACCTCGAGCAGGCCGAGCGCACCATGACCGAGGCCGGCGTCACCGTCCACTGGGCCCGCGACGCCGCGGACGCCAACCGGATCGTCACCGGGATCGCCCGCGCCAAGGGCGTCGACGAGGTCGTCAAGATCAAGTCGATGGTGACCCAGGAGATCGACCTCAACGAGCACCTGGAGTCCGAGGGCATCGCCGCGTGGGAGACCGACCTGGCCGAGCTGATCGTCCAGCTGGGCCACGACCTGCCGAGCCACATCCTCGTGCCGGCGATCCACCGCAACCGTTCCGAGGTGCGCGAGATCTTCGTCGAGGAGATGGGACGCTACGGCCGTCCCGCCCCCCAGGGCATCTCCGACGACCCGCCGGAGCTCGCCGCAGCCGCCCGCGCCCACCTGCGCGAAAAGTTCCTGCGGGCGAAGATGGCCGTCTCGGGCGGCAACTTCATCGTCGCCGAGACCGGCACGCTGGTCATCGTGGAGTCCGAGGGCAACGGCCGCATGTGCCTCACCCTGCCGGAGACGCTGGTGTCGATCGTCGGCATCGAGAAGATCCTGCCGACGATCGAGGACCTCGAGGTCTTCCTCAAGCTGCTCCCCAGGTCGTCCACGGGCGAGCGGATGAACCCCTACACCTCCCTGTGGACCGGCGTCACCCCCGGCGACGGTCCCCAGGACCTCCACGTCATCCTGCTCGACAACGGCCGCAGCCGGGTCCTCGCCGACCCGCTCGGACGCGCTGCGCTGCGGTGCATCCGGTGCTCGGCCTGTCTCAACATCTGCCCGGTGTACGAACGCGTCGGTGGGCACGCCTACGGCTCGCCCTACCCGGGCCCGATCGGGGCGATCCTCAACCCGCAGCTCCACGGGGTCAGCGACCCCAAGGACCAGGCCCTGCCGTTCGCGTCCACGCTGTGCGGGGCGTGCAACGAGGTCTGCCCGGTGCGCATCCCGTTCACCGACATCCTCGTGCACCTGCGCCACCAGGTCGTCGAGTACAAGACCGGCAAGCACCCGACGGTGGAGCAGGGAGTGATGAAGACCGTGGCCTGGGTCATGGCCGACGGCAAGAACCTTGAGAAGGCCCAGCTGGCCACGCGCGCCGCGGGCAAGGTCCTCGACGGCCGCGTCCTCGGCCCCATGCCGGTGCCGCTCGTCGGACGCTGGCTGCGGGCCCGCGACGTCGACGCGCCCCCGGTCGAGACGTTCCGGCAGTGGTGGAAGCAGCACGAGGCCCAGAAGCACGCAGCACAGAAGAAGGAGGCCTGACCATGAGCGCACGTGACGAGATCCTGCGGCGCGTCCGCGAGGCGACCCGCGACGTCACCGAGTCCGATCCGGCGGTCGACGTCCCCGTCGAGTGGACCTACGGGCAGCCGCTCGCCACGGCCGACGTCCTGGCCGATTTCGTCGAGAAGGTCGAGGACTACCGCGCCACCATCGTGCGGGTGCCGGACGCCGGCGTCCCGCAGGCGGTCGCGGACGCCCTCGTCACCCTGGGCGCGACGAGCGTGGTCCTGCCGGGTGGCGTCCCCGCGGCGTGGGCGCGGGCCGTGGCGGACGCGGGCCTGGCGATCCTGGCGGACGACCCCCCGCTGGACCACGCGACGCTGAACACCGTGGACGCCGTCGTCACGGCGGCGGCGGTGGGCATGGCCGACTCCGGCACCATCGCGCTCGACCACGCCGAGGACCAGGGCCGTCGCGTCCTCAGCCTCCTGCCCGACATCCACGTGTGCGTCGTGCGGGCCGACCAGGTCGTGAGCGACGTCCCCGAGGGCGTCGCCCGGCTCGCGCCGGCGCTGCGCGCACGGCGTCCGGTCACGTGGCTGAGCGGCGGCTCGGCGACCAGCGACATCGAGCTGAGCCGCGTCGAGGGCGTCCACGGCCCCCGGCAGCTGTGGGTCGTGCTGGCCGAGGGCTGAGCGGGTCGGGATGCGTGGGGCACTCTCGCGTGTCCGTCGCGCCACCTGATTCGTACTGTCGTTCGGACAATGTCGGAGGGTGCCTCTAGCGTGGGGGGCATGGAGGACGCGGGGGGCCGGCGGCCCGGGCAGGCGCGGGAGGCGCGGGGGCTGGTGGACGCCCTCTGCTCCCCGGCGGCCCAGGAGCACGCGGCCCAGGTCCGCCAGGTGCAGCTCATCGCGGAGCTCTGTGGCTCCTACGCCACCCTCGGGGCGTCCCGCCCGGCCCTGCCCGGCCACGAGCGGCTCGTGCGAGCGGGCGGCGCCGGCACCCCGTAGGTCGCGGAACATCTCGCCACCGAGCTCGCGCCCAAGCTGCGGCCCTGTGGACCTCACCCCTGGGCTACCGCTACCGCGTCGACCCCGACGGCAGCCACAAACACTCCCTGCTCGACGTCAGCCACAGCGCCGTCCGGATGGACCTCGTCTGGCCGGGCGCCGCCTGACCCCGGCCGCCCCCGGCTCAGCGCGTCAACGCTGCCAGCACCACCTCGAGGATCGGCGCGGCCGCCAGCAGGAGGACGGCCAGGATGACCGCCACGACCACGACGGGCGTGAAGCCGGCGAGGAGCCTCGGCGTCGCCGGACGCCGCGGCGGCCCGCGAGAGCCGCTCGGCCAGCGGCAGGTCGTAGAGCCGGACCGCCGCCGTCGCCGCCCGCAGGAACAGGGACGGATCGGGCGGCAGGTCGGACTCCAGCGTCAGCACGGCCCGTGGGATCGGGTCGGGGGCGTCCGCCAGCGTGCCCGCCACGAGGCCGCGCAGCCGTCGGGCCCGGAGCCGCCCCATGGCGGCGCGACGGATCTCGCCGTAGAGCGGGTGGGCCAGGCGCGCCACCAGCCCCGCCCCGGCGGACTCGACGCGCACCACCCGCTCACCCCTGCCGGCCGGAGCCAGACGCTTGCTCGGACGGGTCACGGTCTGGACGCTCATGATGCTCCTCGGTAGGTCCACAGGGGCCTCGACAGGTCAGCCCCTCCTCACCACCCCTAAGCGCGACGACCGGCTCTCAGCGGCCACCGCCAGTGCAGTGGTGGGGGTGCGGTGCTTCAGGCTTGGGACCCGGCTCGGGGTGGGGCGGCGTTCGGTAGCCTGCTCGCAAGGTGCGATGGCTGCTCCAGTCGTCGCACGGGGGGACTTGTCAGGGGAGTGCGATGCCGGAGCCTCACACGCCGTCACGCGACGATGTAGACGCGCCGGTGGAGCATGATCACGGTGCTGACCCGAGCCTGAGCCCCGGTCCCGACACCTGGCTGGTGCCCGACGCCTGGGAAACCCAGCCCGGGGTGACGCCGCCACCCTTCATGCCGCCCCCGAGGCCCACCATCCCGCCTACGGCCCCCGCCCCGATCGTCGGCACCAACGCCTACCAGGTCGCACCCCCGGCACCGGGCAGACCTGCCGCAGCGCCCCAGCCCGTGGACGTCGACGCGATGACATGGCGGGAGTTCGAGGTCGCGATGGCGACGGCGTTCGAGGGCCGTGGTTGGGAGGTGACCTTCACAAAGGATGGCGCCGACGGCGGCGTCGACCTGATCCTATATCGCCCGGGCGAGCACGTGTACGTGCAGTGCAAGCACTACAACGTGTACACGGTCGGGGTAAAGGTGGTGCGGGAGTTGTACGGCGTCATGGTCGCCGAGGGGGCGAGCGGGGCGATCGTGGCTACGACCGGACGATTCACCAAGGAGGCCTACGAGTTCGCTGACGGGGTCGGCGTGCAGCTCCTCGACGGCCGCGACGTCAGGGCCATGCTGGGGGCGATGACTGGGACGGCGCCGGCAGGTGTGCTGGGAGCGTCGGGGGCTCCGGCCGCGTTCGGGGTGCCGCGCTGTCCCCGCTGCGGGGAGCCGATGGTGCTGCGCACCAGCCGCCGCGGGACCAACGCAGGCCAGCAGTTCTGGGGCTGTCCCCGTTTCCCCGCGTGCCGTGGCCTGGTCGCCATCGAACACCAGCAGCCGACGCGACTTGTGCCTGCCGGTCCCGGTCCGCGTCAGGCCACGCGACCCACCGCGCCCACGGGACGACCGACGTCCGCGCCCCGGGGACGCGCGCGTCGGCGTCCCTCCCGTGTGGCGGCGTTGCTCCTCGCGGTGCCCCTGATCGTGCTGGTGCCCCTGGTGGGCGGCACGATGATCGTGAACGCGATCACCCGCCCCTTGCAGCGCATCGCTGGGGCGGCGCCCATCGCACTGCCCGGCCTGCCGGCGCCGGTGGACAAGCGGGTGGTCGCGACGATCCCGGTGTCGATGAAACCCGAGCAACTGGCCGTGGACGCCAAGGGCAAGCGGCTGTACGCCACCCATCCCGACGAGTCGTCGGTGACGATCATCGACACGGCCACCCGGGAGGTCGTGTCCACGGTCAAGCTGAAGCGACGGCCCGGCGCGATCGCATTCGACTCAAAGACCAAGACGTTATGGATCGTCAACCCCAACGACGCGAGCGTCACTGTGACGGATCGCAACGGTGCGCCCAGGGCGCTGATCAAGGTGGGCGAAGGACCGGTCGGGGTGGCCGTCGATCCGGGCCGGGGCCGGGCGTTCGTCACCAACAGCGTCGACAAGACCGTCAGCCTCATCAACACGTCCACCCGCAGGGTCACCGCGACCAGGAAGCCCGGCTGGCCGCTCGGAGCGGCCGTCGTGGACCCGGCCAAGCATCACGTGTGCCTCGCCAACCACCAGGCCCTGCGAATGTGGTACTGCTACGACGCGTCCACGCTGAAGTTCGTCGGGGTCAACGGCCCCGGTGGGGACAGCATCGCGGTCGACTCCGTCACCCACGACCGGTACGCCATCAGGTCGGACGCCAAGACCCTGTACGTGGTCGACGCCACCACCAAGAAACAGACCGCCATTCCCGCCGGCCAGACGCCCACCAGCGTGACCGTCGACTCAACCACACACCACGCTTACGTCGCCGACCACGACGCCAAGACCATCCTGGTCATCGACCCCGGCAAGTAAGCGCCCCAATGGAGGTCACCCTCCCGTTCAGCTCATCGCCGCTTGGCAGTTGGTGATGGCACCGACTTCAAGGTGGCGTTCACCCTGCGCAGTACACGGGAGTGCGCGCACCACCGTGTTGGCATCTCCTGCGTCGGTCGCACCAAGCGCCCTCAGCATCAGATCAGACGCCTGCCTGCCGACGAGCCGGGCGTGCGGGGCGGTCCTCCGCCAACGCTCTGAGAGCCCCGGGAAAGGCAGCCGCGGACGAGCAGGGTTACTCAGTGTCCCCGAAGCGAAGCTCTGCCAACAATGGTGGACGATCGGCGTCCCAGACTCTTGCGTAAGCCTTGGCGACCCGAGGCCAAACCGACTCTATCCCGGCTTCCAGCGACCGGATTCGGTCGGACTGGGGACCGACGATCACAAACTCGTGCGGGATGATCCGGCCAGCCGTATCCCGACGGCTCTCCGGATCAGGAAACCGCAACCCGACCCGCCCCGCGGTCTGGACCCATGCCGTCGGTTCGTCCTTGTGGTCGCCAAAGACACGTTCGTATTCCGCGAGAGGGTTCGATAGTCCACCGTCGAGAAGGAAACGGAATCCCCAGGATCGCCCGCGAGTGGCCCAAACGATTCCGGCCGGCGCCGGGTGGGTCTCACTCACCTCTGACTCCGGATTCAGACCCCAACTACACCGTGGTTTGTGAAGAGCCCCAAATCAGGCCGTCACGGTGGGGCCAAATCAGAGTGTCATTTCCACTACTGGCGATCGGCGCCGCTCCCATGAGACCCAGGCTATCCGCACTTAGAGGTTCTGCAGCCGTCAGCCGGGTTCGTTCCACCACGCCTCGCAAGCGAGATACTCACGGATGACGAGCCGCACCGAGAAGCCGTCGGCGTAGATCGTTGACGCATACCGGTAGCGCCCGGGCTGTACGTCCTCCCACCCACTCGGCCCAGCGGTGAGCGCGGCGCGTGTCAGCGCCCTGGACCCCACTTCGGGAAGCAGGCGAGTCCCCGAACCACCACTCTCGAACCGAATGCGCTCATCTTCTGACATGCCTACCAGCGGTGTGATCGAGATCGAATCGGGCGCCGGGTAGTGCCGCTGGTGCTCAAACGCGGCGTGGCCGCGGGCGAGCTTCACAACAACATGACTTACCCGCTCGCTTTCCATCTCCCACGCGGTCCCGCCGTCGAAGCTCCTCCTAGCGCTGGCCAGACGTTCTCTCAGCGTGGCCGAATCTCGGAGCATTCGAGCCACCCGCTCGCGCTCGAAGAACTCCGGCTCGACTCCGCCACATACGACGCACTCAAGAAGGCAGGCAAGGTACTGCTCGTCCAATGAGAACCCGTTGTTGCACCTGCGACAAGACTCAACGACCGGAAGGTTCGGTGGGAATGGTCGATCTAGGAAGGCGCGGGACGGAACATGGTCACGTGTGCGCTGCCTGGACACTGCTTCGTCGAGACTCCCCGCCGGGCCTTCTGCGCGAAGGCGGTCCAGGTCGATTGCATCAACAAGCAGACAACCGCAATAGACACACCCAGTATCGACGAGGCGCTCGTCGATGTGGATGTGCTTTGGGTCCATGACGCGAGCCTATTCGCGCGTCTGCAATCCTCCGCGGAAGCTCTTCGGGAACGCCGAAATCGCCGTGCTGGGCGACGCGTCAGAGTCAGGTCTAGGGGCTACATCCCGCGCCGGGCCTCATAACCGACGGGGCCGGATGGGACTCGCCGTGTGGACGAGTGCTTGAAGGACTCGTTGCGCGGTCTCGTGCGGTCTGGTTGGTGGAGCAGCTCGATATCGTCGGCATGGGTAACGACGCGGGCGACCTCGTCCGAGATGAGCTGATGCGGGCCGACGCTTGTTGCGCTGGTCACCGGACCGGGAACAGCTCCGACGGCGCGGCCAAGTTCGTGCGCGCGCCGGGCGACAGTCATTGATCCAGAGCGAACGCCGGCCTCAACCACGACGGTCGCTGCGGAGAGCGCAGCCATTAGCCGCGTCCGAGCAATGAAGCGATGGCGCGTCGGCACTGCGCCAGGTGGAACCTCGCTGGCCATGAGGCCGAGGTCGGCCACCCGCTCAAGCAGTTCACGGTGACCCATCGGGTAGGGGCGATCAACGCCGTTCGCCATGACAGCGATCGTGTCGCCGCCTGACGCGAGGGCCGCTCGGTGGGCGGCGCCTTCGATGCCGTACGCACCGCCGGCCACGATGATCCGCTCAGCGCTAGCGAGGTCGGAGGCAAGCTGCCCGGCCACATGCTCGCCGTATGAGGTCGCGGCCCTCGCGCCGGTGATCGTGACGAGATCACTGAGCGGTCGCGCGAGGAACGATGTCGTGCCGCGAGTCCACAGGACGTATGGTCGCCGGTCGCCAAGATCGTCGAGTGCGGATGGCCACTCCCCGTCGCCGGGGATCAGGGCGTCGATGCCAGCGCGCTCGGCGTCGACGATGCGCTGCCCAAGTGTCCGAGCGTCTGAGCGCTCGAACTGGGCGCGCCACACCTGAGCGTCAACAGCACTGAGGCCCGGCACCGCGTCATCACGCTCAGCAAGTCGAAGCAGCTCAAGCGCCCCCAACTCGCCCAGGAGACGGCCTGTCACGGCATCGTCCGGTTCGACGAGCATCGACAGCGCCATCCGCGCTGTGCGCTCGTCCTGGACTGCCTGGCTCAGGTTCGTCATCCTCGGGTCCTCTCGCTCCTACAGGAGGTGTGCGCCGCGAGCCCGAACCCGAAGGGCGAAGGGTTCCGTGAACGCCGACCCCGGCGTACAGTGGATGGTGAGGCAGGTTCTCCTCATATTGCGGGTCCTCCGGGACGGCCCTCGGGCACTCACACACGTTCTGCCTCCTCGACGGAGTAACACGTGTGACGAGAGGCCCGTCATGTTCCGCCTTATCTGGACGCTCAGCGTTCACACTCGCGACTATCTGCACCGCTACATGCCGAGCAACCGGCTGCTCGCTGCCATCCGCACCCGTCGCGGACTCAAGTGGGGGATACCCGCGATGCTGGTCGCGCTTCCCTACATCCTGATCGCCAGCATCTGCTCTGGCGCGGCAGCCGACGGCGGCCCAGGATGGCTCCACCTCATCGTGCTGTGGGCCTGCTGGAACGCACTCAAGTTCATCATCATGGGACCCGTGAGCGTCGTCCTGCTCATCCGTACGCGCCTGCGCGAGGTCGCGAACCGTCGTCACCAGCGCCGCGAAGCGGTCGCCGAAGCAGACACTCGTGTGCCGGTCCTTCGTTCCTAGGCTCAACCGCCCACGGCAGCGGATGCTGTGATGCTAGAACCACGGCGCCCGCCAGGCCGGATCACGACACCGTGCGAAGCGAGCGCTTGCCGGACCGCCTGAGGCCCCACCCCAACTTTCACGCCGACCTCTACCAGCGTCAACCCGCTGAGGTAGAGGTCGGCTGCTTCGTGGATGCGGGAAGGATCGAACCGCCCGCGGCGGATTGTCACCTCCCGACGGGTGAGGTGCATGGCGACCGTGCGGCGGTTCACTCCGAAGATGGATGCCAACTCAACGAGCGTCGCTCCCTCGCGATACTGCGCCACCAGATCGTCGACCTGCTCCGGGCGAAGGAGGGTTTGAGCCATCCCAAGTGATCGCACCACTCGCCCCCTGGAGTCGGAAACGGTAGGCTCGGAGG
>WBZS01001077.1_pt1 | contig 24605 bp, 23 predicted proteins | sample 5204201 | NCBI WGS metagenome assembly WBZS01 (sample SAMN12344357, study PRJNA552823) | activated sludge metagenome | biome: Activated sludge suspended growth; feature: Nitrification reactor; material: Wastewater; isolation source: activated sludge from nitrification reactor of wastewater... | reverse complement strand
CTCCCCGACCTGGGCTCGAACCAGGGACCTACGGATTAACAGTCCGGCGCTCTACCGACTGAGCTATCGGGGAATGAAGCCTCACAGTATAGCGTGGGGCTTGGCGGCAGGCAGGGCCGGGTCAGAAGCCGAAGTTGGCCGAGGCGTGAAGTGTGCGCGGTTGCAGGGGGTACAGGTAGGCGTGGCCGTATTGGAAGGGTGCTTCCTTCCACGCCCGCTGGTTGGCCAGGTTGGCTATGCCGGCGCGCCAGACGACGCGGGTGGTGCCCAGCATCTGCGCCCAGCGCGCGCCGAGGTCAACACGGGTCCAGCCGGGGGTGGCGATGGAGTTGTCGGGCAGCACCATGCGCTGGCCTTCGTGGGTCATGAAGGCCAGCAGTGCCAGCCCCGGCACCGCGGCCACGTTGTAGGCCGCCTGCAGCTTGACGCTTTCGGCCGGCACGTTGGTCGGGCGCAGGCCATTGATCGCCGCGTCGACCGAGCCCTCGCGGCTCGCACGCAGCCACATCAGGCTGCCGCGCAAGCTCCAGGCGCCGCTGCGCCATTCGCCTTCGGCCTCGACGCCCTGGTGGCGGGCGGCGCCGTCGGCGCGCCGGTTGCACGGGTCGGCGCTGCTGCAGCCGCCGGCGCTGTTCAGACCGGTGCTGGACAGCAGGTCGCTCCACACCGGGCGGCGGGTGTCGAAGGCCGCGACGCGCCAGTCCAGCGCGAGGTCGTGGTGCTTCCAGCCGATTTCGATCTGGCGGCTTTTCAGCGCCGGCAGGGCCTGGCCGGGGTTGTTGTAGCTCGGGCGCTTGGGCACCAGCTCCGACTCGATGCCCTGCCCCCAACTGGCGTAGGCCATGTCGTTGGCGGTGGCGGCAACGTTCAGCGCCAGCCACGGCGTGGTGAACGACTGCGCGTAGCCGGTCGGCTCGCTGCCGTCGGTGCCGATGCTTTCGCGGTGCATTCGGGTGTGGCGCGCGCCCAGCCACAGTTGCCAGTTGCGGCTTAACTCGATGGCGTCCTGCAGGTGCAGCTCGGTGCTGCGCTCGCTGCGGTTGGTGTTGGCGTAGGCCAGCGTCGGGTCGGGCGGCACGATGGCGCTGCCGTCGATGTTGCCGATGCCGACCCCGTTGTAGGCCTGGCCATTCAGGCGTGCGCTGTAGCGGCTGGCCAGCAGGCCGACGTTGAAGCGGTGCACCCTGCCGGCCAGCGTCGTCTTGCCTTCGGCGCGCAGGTCGGCAGCGTCGGTGGTGCGGCGCTCGCCTTCGCTGCGGAAGTCATAGAAGTCGAAAGTGCCGTCGCTGCAATAGCTCGCATAGTTGTTTTCGGCGCCGCAGCCAAACGGAAAGGCGATGCGGTCCTGGCTGGTCAGCCGCTGGCGCATGAGCTGAGCGACCAGTTGCGTGTCGGCGGTGACCGACTGCGTCACGCGCAGCGAGCCGGTGGCGCCATCCATCACCACCGGCAAGCTCCACGGTTGGTTGTTCAGGTTCAGCCGCGGGTCGATGCTGGACGCCGCGGGCAGCCGGGTGCCAAGCAGGCTGAAGCCGGGCGTGCTGGGCTCGCTTTGGCGGCTGAACTCGACCTCGGCTTCCAGCAGCGTGTCGCGCGCCGGCCGCACGTCAACCGCCGCCGCCAGCACGCCGGCGTGGCCGCGGCTGTTGCGGGTTATCGGATCCAGGTGCGCGGCCTGGGCGTTGACGCGCCAGCCGACCGCGCCGTCGCCACCGGAACGGTCACCCAGGTCGACGGAGGCCGACAGCGTGCCCGGCTGCGACCACTCCAACTCGGCGCCGCGCACGCGGCCGGTTGGGCGCTTGACGACAAAGTTGACCAGCCCGCCCGGCGCGCTGGTGCCGGCCTGGATGCCGCTGGCGCCCTTGAGCACCTCCATCGCCTGCTTGTTGGCGGTGGCGATCACCGTTTCGGCGTTGATCGGCAGGCCGTCGCGGCGGAAGTTGAAGCGGTTGTCCAGCGTGTAGCCGCGCACCGCCACCTGGCCCCAATAGCCAGGGGCGTTGTAGGCGTCGGTGACGCCGGCGTCCAGGCGGGTGATGTCGCCGAACGCGGCGATGCCGGCGTCCTGCAACTGGCTGGTGCTGATCACGGTGGCCGAGAACGGGCTACGGTACAGCGGCACGTCGCCAAAGCCGGCAATGCCGGCAGCGTTGTTGGCGCTGCGGCCGGTGATGGTGATGGTTTGCACCAACGCCTCGGTCTGGGCGTTGGCTGACGCCGCTGCGGCGGCGGCGATTGCGGTCAGCGCCGCGGCCAGCGCGCTGCGCCGCGGGTGGTTAGTGCGTGGTGGATGTGCCATCGTGTGACGTCCAGTCGATGGCAGGTCGGCAAAAGCGGTGCGGGCGCGGCGCCGTCGTGCGGCGGCGGCACCCCGTGTGGCGCCTGGCTTCCCTGCGCGAGGATTACCTCAATCAGGTTCAAAGGGACTTTCTCAGTCGCGCCCGTCCGGTCCCTTGTTTGGACCCGGGCGGCGCAACACCCCCAGCGGAGTGCCGACAGGCCTTCAAGCCCGTCGGCGGCGGCGATTATGCGGCCTGGCCTGGGCCGCCGTCGCTGGCCACGCCCAGCAGCGCGTGCAGCCGCGTGCTGGTGGTGGTGTACTGCAGCGCAATCGGCTCGCCCGGCGTGCGCCGCGCGGCAATGCCAAAGGCGGCCAGCGTGGCTTCGTGGAAGCCGCACACCAACAGTTTGCGTTTGCCCGGGTACAGGTTGATGTCGCCGACCGCAAAGACGCCGGGCTCGCTGGTCTCGAACTGCGCGCTGTCCACGCGCACCTGGCGCCGCTCCAGCGCCAGGCCCCAGCTGGCAATCGGGCCCAGCCGCGGGCTCAGGCCGAGCAGCACCAGCAGGGTGTCGACCGGCAACTGCAGCGTGCGCTCGTCGGCCGTGGCCAGCTCAAGCGCGACCAAACGGCCATCGTGCGTCTGCAACGCGCTTGGCTGCGCGGCAATGAAGCCCAGCTTGCCGGCGATGCGCAAGGCCTGCTGACGCGCAACCAAAGGCGCGGCGGCGCGGAACTGGTCGCGGCGGTGCAGCAGCGTCACCGCCGCGCTGCGGCCGGCCTCGGCCAGGTCGCAGGCGGCCTGCAACGCGGTGTCGTCGTCGCCGACCACCACCACCTGGCGGCCGTCGACCCGGTCGGCGGTGGCCGCGGCGGCGTGGTGAAAGACCTGGCGGCCGAGCAGTGGCGCCAGGCCGTCGAGCTTCAGGCTGCGCGGCAAAAAGGCGCCGGCGCCGGCGGCGATGACCACCGCCTGGACGACAAAACGCTGGCCCGAGTCGGTGACCAGCGCGAAGCGGCCATCGGCCAAACGCTCAAAATCGGAGACCAGTTGACCGAGGTGGAAGCCGGGGCGAAACGGCGCCGCCTGCTGCTTCAGCCGCTCGACCAGCTCGCGTCCGCTGACCTGGGGCAGCCCGGCGATGTCGTAAATCGGCTTGTCGGGGTAGAGCTCGATGCACTGGCCGCCGATGTACGGCAGCGCGTCAACCACCTCGGCGTGCAGCCCGTGCAGGCCGAGCTCGAAGACCTGGAACAGCCCAACCGGCCCGGCGCCGACGACCAGCACGTCGGTGCTGATCGCCGCGGCCGCCGCGGCACTGTCAATGGCCATTCAGCGGATCAGCTCCGACAGCTTGTCCTTGCGGTCTTTCCAGTCGTCGGCATCGGCCAGCGCGCCCTTGCGCTTGGTGATGCTGGGCCACTTCTTGGCCAGCTCGGCGTTGAGCTTGATGTAGAGCTGCTGGTCGTTGGGCACGTCCTCTTCGGGCAGGATGGCGTTGACCGGGCACTCGGGGATGCAGACCGCGCAGTCGATGCACTCGTCGGGGTCGATGGCCAGGAAGTTGGGGCCTTCGCGGAAGCAGTCCACCGGGCAGACATCGACACAGTCGGTGTACTTGCAGCGGATGCACGATTCGGTGACGACGTGGGTCATGGCGTAGAAGAAGGGAAAGGCGGCCCGGAGAGGCAAACCGCGTGGCGGCGGTGCGTGGTACCAAATGCCCGCACCACCGAGGAAGCTAAGGCCAGCAAAGCCGCTCGATTTTAGGTCGGCGGCCCCGCCGAACCGGGGCTTGGCCGGATGTCGGCAAAGGTCTTGAGCGGCGTCACATCGGCCGCGACAGAGGCCAGCGCGGTAGCACCGGCGCCGACCGTGACCACCGCCGGCTGGCCGGCGTGGCGGGCATCGGCGTCGGCCAGTGTGGCCACGGTGAGACTGCTGGCCAGCGCGTCGGGCCAGCCGGCGCGGCTGAGCACCAGCGCCGGTGTGTCGGCCGGCCAGCCGGCCTGCTGCAAGCGCTGCGACAACTCGGCCAGTTGCCGGCCGGCCATGTAGAAGACTTCGGTGTCGGCGCTGCGGCTGGCGTGCAGCGCGCCCAGGTGAGTCATCGCGGTGGTCAGGCTGACGCTGCGGCCGTGGGCGCGGCGTGTCAGTGGCCGCTGCGCGTCGGCAGCGGCGGCCAATGCGGCGGTCACGCCGGGCACCACCTCGTGGGCGATGCCGGCCGCGTCCAGCGCCGCCAGCTCCTCTTCCAGCCGGCCGAAGACGCTGGGGTCGCCGCCCTTGAGCCGCACGACGGTGGCCTGGCAGGCTTGCGCGGTCTGCACCAACAACGCGTTGATCGCCGCCTGCCCGGTGGCGTGCGCGAAGCCGCGCTTGCCGACGTCAAGCCAGCGCGCCGCCGGCGCCAAGTCGCGCAGTGCCGGGTCGGTCAAGGCATCGAACAACACGGCTTCAGCCAGCGCCAGCCGCCGCGCGCCGCGCACCGTGATCAGGTCGGCCGCGCCGGGGCCGGCACCGATGAAGACGACGCGCGCGGTCATGACCTTGGCATGCGCCTGGATGAACGATGAGCGCCGCGCGCTGCGCACGCGGCATGAACGATGAAAAAGCCCGCGCCGTGGCGTGCGGGGACCGTCGATGAACGATGAACGCCGCGCGCTGCGCACGCGGCATGAACCATGAATAAGACCGGGCCGCCGCATGCGGGGCGTTGTTCATCGTTCATCGTTCATCGTTCATCGTTCATTCGTTCATTCGTTCATCAACGAATCGCACGCACCAGCAACGCGCCACTGGTGCGGTTGCTGGTCGGGTCGACGACGATCAACGAGCCGCCGACGCGGTTGACCGCATAGCGTTCCAGCGGCAGCGGCTGCTGCACCTCGACCGTCACTTCGCCGATTTCATTGACCGCCAGTTCGTGCGCGTCGGTCGGCTCCAGGGTGTGGATGTCCAGCCGGTGGTCGATCGACAGCACGCGCGCCTGCACCCAGCGGTTGCCGTGGCGCACCCAGTACTTGCGCCCGGCCACCGCCGGCTCGGTATCCAGCCAGCACAGCATGGCCGAAAAGCGCTGCACCGGGTGCAGCGTGGCCGGGCTGGCGATCCAGTCGCCGCGTGAGATGTCGAGCTGCCGGTCGAGCACGATGCCGGCCGACTCACCGGCCTGCGCCCGCGCCACCGTGCTGCCGGCGCGGCGCACCGCCTTGACCACCGCGCCCTGCCCGCTCGGGAAGATTTGCACCATGTCGTGCGCCTTGACGCTGCCATGGGCAATGCGGCCCCAGAACACGCGTGGCTGGTGGCCGCTGCCCTTGGCGGCGTCGGCGTGCTCGGCGTCGTCACGCGCGACGTACTGCACCGGCAGCAGCAGCGGGCCATCGATGCGCTCCTGCGTGGTCGGCAGGCTTTCCAGCAACTGCAGCAGGCTGGGGCCGTCGTACCACGGCGCGTCAAGCCGGGTGGCGACGTTGTCGCCGCGCAGCGCGCTGACCGGGATGATGCCGGCCAGCTCGGGAATGCCGGCCTCGCGGGCAAAGGCTTTCAGCGCGCCGCGGGTGGCCTCGAAGGCCTGCTGCGGCTGGTCGGCGGCGTCGAGCTTGTTGACCGCGAACACCAGGCTGGGCACGCGCAGCAGGTGCGCCAGCAGCGCATGGCGGCGGGTTTGCGGCAGCAGCTTGACCGGCTGCGCGCGCCAGTCGATCTTGGTGATGTCGACCAGCACCACCGCGGCGTCGCTGCCGGCCGCCGCGGTGACCATGTTGCGCGTGTACTGCTCGTGGCCCGGCGCGTCGGCAATGATGAACTTGCGCTTGCGCGTGGCGAAGTAGCGGTAAGCAACGTCGATGGTGATGCCTTGCTCGCGCTCGGCTTCGAGCCCGTCGGTCAGCAGCGACAGGTCGACCGCCTCGCCGGCGGCGCGCTTTTCCAGCACGTCAAGCTGGTCGGCGAGGATGGCCTGGCTGTCGAACAGCAGCCGGCCGATCAGCGTGCTCTTGCCGTCGTCAACGCTGCCGGCGGTCAGAAAGCGCAGCGCGCGGTGGTCGGGGGTTGGGGTGGGGATGGTGCTCATTCGGTGTTCACTTGCGCACGGATGAACGATGAAAGTCGCGCGCTGCGCACGCGGCATGAACCATGAACAACCGCCGGGTCGCGGCGTGCGCAGGCTTCATCGTTCATGCCCCGCGCCCGCGCGGGGCGTTCATTGTTCATGCACCGCGCGCCACAGCGCAGGCGCTTCATCGGTCAGAAATAGCCTTCCTTCTTGCGCCGCTCCATCGAGGCGTCGGAGGTGCGGTCGTCCATGCGCGTGGCGCCGCGCTCGCTGATGGTCACGGTCAGCGTCTCGGCGACGATGTCGGCGGCATCCTCGGCGGTGCTTTCGACCGGGCAGGTGCAGGTCATGTCGCCGACGGTGCGAAAACGCACCGTCGCGGTCTCGACCACCTCGTCGCCCTCGGGCGGCGTGACCTCGGTGAGAGGCACCAGCAGGCCGCGCCGGCGTATCACCTGGCGGCGGTGCGCGTAGTACAGCTCGGGCAGCGGAATCGCCTCGCGCGCCAGGTACAGCCAGACGTCAAGCTCGGTCCAGTTGCTGATGGGGAAGGCGCGGAAGTGCTCGCCCGGCCGGTGCCGGGTGTTGAACAGCGTCCACAGCTCGGGTCGCTGCTCTTTCGGCTGCCATTGGCCAAAGCTGTCACGGTGGCTGAAGATGCGCTCCTTGGCGCGGGCCTTTTCTTCGTCGCGCCGCGCGCCGCCGATCAGGCAGTCAAAGCGGTGCTCGTCGATGGCTTCCAGCAGCGTCACCGTCTGGTGGTTGTTGCGCGACTCCAGCGGGTGCGCCAGCCGCACCGTGCCGCGGCGGATGCTGTCGTCCAGGTGGCCGACGACCAGCCGCTCGCCCATTTCGGCCACCCGCCGGTCGCGGAAGGCGATCACCTCGGGGAAGTTGTGCCCGGTGTCCACATGCAGCAGCGGGAAAGGCAGCTTGCCGGCAAAGTCGTTGCCGGCCGGCGTGCCGACCGCGCCCAGCCGCGTCTTGAAGGCCTTTTCGGCCAGACGCAGCACGACGCACGAGTCCTTGCCGCCCGAGAACAGCAGCGCCGGGCGCTCGAAGCTGGCGGCCACTTCGCGCAGGATGAAGATGGCCTCCTCTTCCAGCCAGTCGAGGTGGCGGTGGTCGAGCTCAGGCAGCAGGGTGTCGAGGTTGACGCGGGCGTTCATGCGCGTGGTTCTCCAATCGGCGCCGCAATGGGCTTCACATGCAGCCCGCATTCTTTGCGGGCTTCACATGATGCTCACAGTGTTCGCAGGCTTCACATGCAGCCCGCATTCTTTGCGGGCTTCACGTGCTGCTCACGGTGTTTGCAGGCTTCACATGCAGCCCGCATTCTTTCAACGATTCGTCTTCCCACCACCAGCGGCCGGACCGAAAGTCTTCGCCGACCGCGATCGCGCGGGTGCACGGCGCGCAGCCGATGCTGGGCATGAACTGGTCGTGCAGCGGGTTGTACGGCACCTGGTGCTCGCGCACGTAGTGCCAGACGTCGGCCCAGCTCCAGTCGGCCAGCGGATTGAACTTGCTGCGGCCGGCGTCGTCGACCTCGCGCGCCGGCACCGCGCCGCGCGCGCCGCTTTGCTCGCGGCGCAACCCGGTGACCCAGGCCCGGCGGCCGGCCAGCATGCGCGCCAGCGGCTGCATCTTGCGCAGGTGGCAGCAGGCCTTGCGCAGTTCAAGGCTGCGGTACATCGCGTCGTCGCCGTGCTCGCGCACAAAGTGCACCACCGCGTCGGCGTCGGGCCTGAACACGTCCACCGCCAGCGCGTAGCGCGCGGCAATGGCGTCGACCAGGGCCAGCGTTTCGGGGTGCAGCCGTCCGGTGTCGAGCGTGGCCACGGCGATCGCCAGCCGGTGGCGGGCGATCAGGTCGGTGACCACCATGTCCTCGACGCCCAGGCTGGTGGACTGCACCACCGCGCCGGGAAATTCCTCGGCCGCGCTGCGCAGCAGCGCCAGTGCGCTGGCCACGCGCTGGTCATGGCCGACCGTCGCGCGGGCGTACAAATCGATGGCGGTCATCTCAAATGCCCTCTCCGGCATAGATGTCGGGCGCATGTTCGGCCGCCGCCTGCGCCAGCTCGGCCGCCAGGTCGCGCGCAAACGCCGGCTGCGGCTGCGTCACGTCGCCCTGGTAGTGGCCGGGGAAGAATTCCAGCGCGCGCTGGGCCGAGGCCAGCTTTTGGTCAAAGCGCAGCCGCACCGCGTCAAAGCCGGTGCGCTTGAGCAGCGGCAGCATGTCGACCACCACGTCGCCGGTGGCACGCAGTTCGCCGGCGTAGCGGTGGCGCGCGCGTATCACCCGCGCCTGGCTGTAGGCGCGGCCGTCTATCCATTTCGGGAACTGCAACACCACCAGCGCCAGCCGCGGCAGGTCGGCGGCCAGCGCGTCGACCTCGGCGGTGTTGGGCAGCACCACGCCCACCGGCACGGCAGCCGGCCAGTGCTCGCGCACCGCGTGCCACTGCTCCAGCGACAGCAGGCTGTGCGGCGACACCGGCGGGTGCGGTTGCGGGCCGTCCTCGCCGCCGGCGCTGTGCCAGGGGTCGGTATGCAGGTCGACGAATTTCATGCCGCCACCTCCACCGCCGCGGCGGCGCTTTTGTGGCCGCCGGTCAGATGGCGCTGGCCGTCGGCAGCGGCCTTGAACGGCGCGATGCCGAGCCGGCGCACGGCGTCGATGAAGCGCTCGCCGGGCACGCGCTGGGCGAGGTAGACGTCGACGATGGCCTCGACCACGTCGGGCACCTCGTCAGCCGCAAACGACGGGCCGATGACCTTGCCCGGCAACGCCGCGCCGCCGAGCGCCGAGCCGTCCGATCCGCCCAGCGTCACCTGGTACCACTCGCTGCCGTCCTTGTCGACGCCGAGGATGCCGAGGTGGCCGCTGTGGTGGTGGCCGCAGCTGTTGATGCAGCCGCTGATGTGCAGGTCAAGGTCACCGATGTCGTACAGCGCGTCCAAGTCGGCAAAGCGCTCGGTGATCGCCGCGGCGACCGGGATCGAGCGCGCGTTGGCCAGCGCGCAGAAGTCGCCGCCCGGGCAGTTGATCATGTCGGTCAGCAGGCCGATGTTGGGCGTGGCAAAGCCATGTGCCTTGGCGGCCTCCCACAGCGCCGGCAGGTCGACCTCGCGCACCCACGGCAGCAGCAGGTTTTGCTCGTGGCTGACGCGCAGCTCGCCGTGGCTGAAGCGGTCGGCCAGCACGGCGGCGGCGTCCATCTGCTCGGCCGTGCAGTCGCCCGGTGCCTGGCCGGCGCGCTTGAGCGACAGCGTCACCGCACGGTGGCCGCTGAGCTGGTGGGCATGGACGTTGCGCTCCAGCCAGCGCGCAAAGGCCGGTGGCGCGCCCACTTCGGGGTGCGCCGGCGGCAAGGCATGCACCCCCGCCGGGCGGGTGAAGCAGGCCGCGACGCGGTCCAGCTCGGCCTGCGGGATGACGTGCGCCGCGCCGCCAACATCGTCGGCCAGGATGTGGCGGAACTCGGACTCGACCGCGTCAAAGTACTTCTGCCCCTCGGCCTTGACCAGGATCTTGATGCGCGCCTTGAAGGCGTTGTCGCGCCGGCCGTAGCGGTTGTAGACCCGCACCACCGCCTCCAGGTAACACAGGATTTGCTGCCACGGCAGGAACTCGCGCGCCACGCTGGCGATCACCGGCGTGCGCCCCATCCCGCCGCCGACCAGCACCTTGAAGCCGACCTCGCCGGCGGCGTTTTTCAGCAGTTGCAGACCGACATCGTGCCAGGCAATGGCCGCGCGGTCCTCGTGCGCGCCGGAGACCGCGATCTTGAACTTGCGCGGCAGGAAAGCGAACTCGGGGTGCAGCGTGCTCCACTGCCGCATCACCTCGCAATACGGCCGCGGGTCGACGATTTCATCGACCGCGATGCCGGCCAGCGCGTCGGTGGTGATGTTGCGGATGCAGTTGCCGCTGGTCTGTATGCCGTGCATGTCGACCTCGGCCAGGCGGTCCATGGCGTCGGCCGAACGCACCAGCGGGATCCAGTTGTACTGGCAGTTCTGGCGCGTGGTGAAGTGCGCATAGCCGCGGTCGAACTCACGTGCGATGCGCGCCAGTTGGCGCAACTGGCGCGAGGCCAGCGCGCCATACGGCACGGCCACGCGCAGCATCGGCGCATGGCGCTGGATGTACCAGCCGTTTTGCAGCCGCAGCGGGCGAAAGTCGTCGTCGGACAGCTCGCCGCTGAGGTTGCGCTGCAACTGGTCGCGAAACTGCGCCGCACGGGCGTGGACGAACTGGCGGTCGAAGTCGGTGTAGTGGTACATCGGCTTGGGGTCTTTGCGTTTCTAACGTCGGGTCAGAGGGTGGTGCGGTGGCGTGCCGATGAATGATGAGCGCCGGCTGCGCCGGCATGAATGATGAGCAACTCCCCACGCACGGCCCTCCCTGCCTGGTTCATTGTTCATGCCGCGCCGCCATTGCATCCCGAATGAAGCATGAAAGCCGGCTGCGCCGGCATGAACAATGAAAAACACCCCACACACAGAAGTCCGTGCCTTGTTCATCGTTCATGCCGCGCCGCCATTGCATCCCGAATGAACCACGAAAGCCGGCTGCACCGGCATGAACGATGAACAACCTCCCACACGCGGCAGTCCGTGCCTTATTCATTGTTCGTTGTTCATTGCTCATGCCGCGCCGCCAGGCGTGGCCTCATCGTTCATCAGTGGATCACCTTCAGCCCGGCGGTGACCAGAGACAGGCACAGCAGCGTGCGCACGCCGCGTTCGGGCAGCAGGCGGGTCAGGTGCGCGCCAAGCCAGATGCCGGGCAGCGATCCGACCAGCAGCGCGGTCAGCAGGCCCCATTCAACGTGGCCCAGCGTGGCGTGGCCGATGCCGGCGACCAGCGTCAGCGGCACCGCGTGGGCGATGTCGGTGCCGACCAGCCGGTGCGCCGGCAGCCGCGGGTACAGCAGCAGGATCAGCGTCGCACCCACCGCGCCGGCACCAATCGAGCTCAGGCTGACCAGCACGCCCAGCAGCACGCCGCTGGCCACCGTCAGCGCGGTCTTGCGGCGTTCGGGCAGCCAGTGTTCCAGGCGCAGCGCCAGCGCATGCCACGAGGTCTTGAACGCGACCACGACCGCGGTCAGCAGCAACGCAATGCCGAGCGAAAAGGTCAGCGCGCTGGCCCAGCCCTTGGTGACGCCGGTGGCGTGCATCAGCGCGACGGTGGCGATCGACGCGGGAATGCTGCCGGCCAGCATCAAGCCGGTGATGCGGTAGTCAACATGGCCATGGCGGTGGTGCGCCCAGGCGCCGCCGCTTTTGGTGATGGCGGCAAACCACAGGTCGGTGCCGATGGCCACCGCCGGGTTGAGCCGGAATACGCCGATCAGCAACGGCGTCATCAGCGACCCGCCACCGACGCCGGTCATGCCGACGATGGCGCCGATGCCGAATCCGCTGACAACCGCAATCCAGTCCATGGTCAACCCTTGTTGCTAAGCAGCAAAAGCCGCCAAGGGCGCGACTCTAGCGACTGGTTATATGAAAAAGAAATATAAAATACTTATCTCTTAATTCTATTGAAGCATATAAAAGCGCTGCACCCCGCGGCTGACGGTGGCCGATTTCTACAATTTGCCATGACGAATCGACGCACCGCCGCGCTGCGGCTGCTGGCCGCGGGTGCCGCGCTGGCGCTGGCCGGCTGCCAGACCACGCCGCCAAGTGTTCCGGCGCCGCCGCCCGACAAGCCACCACCCGCGCCCCCAACGCCACCGCGCCCGCCCAAGCCGCCGCGCATCGGGCTGGCTCTGGGCGGCGGCGCGGCGCGCGGCTTTGCCCACATCGGCGTGCTGCAGGTGCTGGAAGAAGCCGGCATCAAGCCCGCGCTGGTGGTGGGCACCTCGGCCGGCAGCCTGGTCGCCGCGCTGTACGCCGCCGGCAAGCCGGCGCCCGAGCTGGCGCGCGTGGCGCTGGCGATGGACGAGTCGTCGATCACCGACTGGGCCTTTCCCGGCCGCGGGCTGATCCGCGGCGACGCACTGGCGCGCTGGGTGCGCGAGCAAACCGGCGGCCGGCTGATCGAGCAATTGCCGCTGCCGCTGGGCATCGTCGCCACCGCGCTCGACAGCGGCAATCCGGTGCTGTTCCAGCGCGGCGACGTCGGGCTGGCGGTGCGCGCGTCGAGCGCGGTGCCGGCGGTGTTCCAGCCGGTGGCCATCGGTGGCCTGGAGTACGTCGATGGCGGGCTGGCGGCGCCGGTGCCGGTGCACTTTGCGCGCCAGATGGGCGCTGAGCTGGTGCTGGCGGTCGACATCTCGACGCCGCCCGACGGCGCCGCCACCGGCGACGCCTTCAAGCTGCTGCTGCAGACCTTTGCCATCATGGGCCGCAGCATCAGCCGCTGGGAACTGAAAGACGCCGACCTGGTGCTGCGCCCGGCGCTGGCCGGCATCGCCAGCGGCGACTTCACCGCACGGCGGCGGGCGATAGACGCCGGCCGCGCCGCGGCGCAGGCCGCGCTGCCGGCGTTGCGCGCGCGCATTGCGGCGTTGACGCGCTGAGAGGCTGAGAGTTTTTCGATCATGCCCGCTCACCACCCCAAAACGCACCCGCTCGTCGTTGCAAATGCTCGCCATGGCACTAGCCATGGCTGTGCTTTGCGCCTAGATCGGGCACGTTTTGAGGCGTTGCTCGGGCACGCTTGTAAAACTCTCAGCCTCTGACACGGGCGTGCCTGGCACCGGGCATGAAAACTTCGGTAAAGCTTTCGATGCGCTGTCGTCGCCGCGCCGCGCTGGCGGGTTGAACCGCGGTGCGGCCCGCTGTCGCGGGCTGTTGACTGGAGTTGCCATGCGCCTTGCCGCCACCACTGCCACCGTTTTGTCCGCCGCGCTGCTGTCGGCCTGCGTGGTCTACCCGCGCAACGGCTATTACGGCGGCTACGACGCACCACCGGCCGATACCGGGGTGGTGGTCGACGCCGCGCCGCCGCCGCCGCAGTACGAGGTGCTGCCGGCGGCGCCTTTTCTCGGTGCGGTCTGGCTGGCCGGCTGGTGGGGCTGGGGCGGTGGCCGCTGGCACTGGAACGGCGGCCATTGGTCGGCGCCGCGCCAGGGCTACCACTGGCAGCCACACGCCTGGGTGCCCAATGGCGGGCGCTGGCACCTGCGCGGCGGTGGCTGGGTGCGGCACTGAAGGCGCCGCACCCGCTGGCGTGGCCTGTTCACCGGCCGCGCCGGCGGGCACAAGACTTACTTCAGCGCTTCGACCGCGGTCACGACAAAGCCGCCGTCGGCGCTGCGTTCGGCGCGAAAGCGGATCCTGTCGCCAACCTTCAGCGCCTCCAGCCACGCACGGTCGGCGAGCCGAAAGTTCATCGTCATCGGCGGCATGTCCAGGTTCTTGATTTCGCCGTGGCGCAGTGTCAGCTTGCCAGCCTCGGCGTCGATGCGGCGCACTTCGCCTTCGCTCATCGGCGCCTCGGCGATTGCCGCCGCCGGCGCCGCCGCCTGCGCCGCGGCATGCCCCGGCCAGGCCACCGCCGCGGCCAGCAGCGCGGCATAAACGTAGACGGTCGAACGCGGCATCGGGAGATCCTTTCTTTGGGTCGCTGCGCGGCCGATTGTCAGCCGCCCGTCTCTGACCCGCCGCCGGCTCGGCGGTTCACCAGCCGGCCGCAGCCGACACGGCCACCGCCGGCTGGTCAAGGTCGGTCTAAGGCAATGCTGAATAAGTCCCCGCGAGTGCGCGCGCCCCGGATCGGGATGCGCGGCAAGGCGCAAAGCGAAGCCATACCGGCGGGTATGGCGAGCATTTGCAACGCCGCTGCGCGCCCGAGTCCGGGGATGCGCGCGCCGCGAGGGACTTGTTCAGCATTGCCCTAAGCCTGGCCTGCGTGGCGCTGCTTCGGGCAGCGGCACCTCAACAATGAACAGGCACCCCCCGCCGCTGGGCGACTCCAGCCGCAGCGTGCCGGACATCGCCTGCACCAACTGCTGGCAAATCGCCAGCCCCAGCCCGGCGCCTGGCGCGGACAACTCGGCAGCGCGACCGCGCCGATAGGGCTCGAAGACCAGCGCCCGCTCCTGGGGCGCAATGCCCGGGCCGGTGTCGGTGACGGTCAGCCGCAGGCGCTGCCCATCCCAATCGCCATACACGCCGACCTCGCCGGCCGGCGTGTACTTGATTGCGTTGTGCACCAGGTTGGCCAGCACCTGCGCCAGCCGCGTGGCGTCAAACCGCCGACGCGCGTCGGCCGGGCCGCGGCTGTGCAGCGTCAAGCCCTTGACCCGCGCGGCCAGCGCCAGCGGCGCCAGCGCGGCATGCCACCATTCGGCCAGCGAATGCTCGGCCGGCGCCAGCGGCAGCCCGTCGCCGAGCTGGCGCTCGACGGTCAGCGTGGCATCGAGCAGCGCAGTCAGTTGCTGCGCCGACTCGGCAAGCGCCCGCAACAGCGCGTCGCGCCGCGGCAGGTCGGACGGCGCGGCATCTTGCAGCAACAGCCGCGTGCCGCCGGACATGGCCGCCGCGGTGCTGCGCAATTCATGGCTCAGGTAGGCCAGGAAACGCCCGCGTGCCGCCGCCGCATGCAGCGCGGCCTGCTGCGCCACCAGCGCACGGTCCAGTTCGCCTTGCAGTGCCGACATGCGGCGGCCGCTGCGCCGCTGCAACCAGGCCAGCGCCAGCACCAAGCCGGCCGACAGTCCCCATGGCCAGGCCGCCGCGCAGCACACGACGGCGTCGAAGTCGAGTTGCGTCATGTCGCCGCGCCACCGCGGCGGGTTGCGCCGTCTCGGTCGCCGCCACTGGCGTGGCCAATCAGCCGACGGCCTTTGCGCCCAGCCACCGACGGTGCCACCACAACGCCGAACCCATACCACGCGTCGCCGCGCCAGCGGTCAGGGACGTGGGCCCGGGAGCACACCAAGGCGCACAGCACGTACATCATTGCCACACTTGTCTGACGGCGCCGTGGGTAAAGCAGGTCGGCGCCGATTTGTAACAAGAATAGCACGCACCGTGAGCGTCCAACCTGCTTAAGGTTTATGCGCCGCGCAACAATTTGCTGCGCAGCACCGAGCGCCGAGCGCCGACGCTGCGCCGCGACTCAGCGCGGCTGCGCCAGCCAGGCCTCGGCCAGCCTGACCCAGGCGGTGGCGCCGATGGGAATCAGCGCGTCGTTGAAGTCGTAGCTCGGGTTGTGCAGCATGCACGGCCCTGCGCCATGGTCGCCGCTGCGGTGCGCGCCGTCGCCGTTGCCGATCATGAAATAACAGCCGGGAATTTGCTGCAAAAAATAGCTGAAGTCCTCGGCGCCCATGGTCGGCTCGAAGGGCAGCACGTTGTGCGCGCCGGCCAGCTCGGCCAGCACGCCGCGCGCGAACTCGGTCTCGCCGTCGTGGTTGATGGTCGGCGGGTAGTTGCGCTCGAATTCAAAGGCCACGCCGCAGTCGTAGGCCGCGGCGGTGGCCTCGGCCATGGTGCGCATGCGCGACTCGATCAGGTCGAGCACCGCGCCGCTGAAGGTGCGCACCGTGCCTTCAATGGTGCAGGCGTCGGGAACCACATTGGTGGCTTCGCCGGCGTGGATCATGGTCACCGAGATGACGCCGGTGTCGATCGGCCGCTTGTTGCGGCTGATGATGGTCTGGAAGCCCTGCACCATCGCGCACGCCGCCGGCAGCGGATCAAGCCCCAGGTGCGGCATTGCGGCGTGCGCGCCCTTGCCCTGCAGCACGATCTTGAACTCGTTGCTCGACGCGTAGCACGGCCCCCGGCTCAGTGAAAACTGCCCGGCGCCCAGGCCCGGCCAGTTGTGCGCGCCGAAGATGGCCTGCATCGGAAAGCGGTCGAACAGGCCGTCGTCGATCATGCGCCGCGCGCCGCCGCCGCCTTCTTCGGCCGGCTGAAAGATCAGGTACACGGTGCCGTCAAAGGCCTGCTGCTGCTGGCGCCGCGCCAGGTGCCTGGCGGCGGCCAGCAGCATTGCCGTGTGGCCGTCGTGGCCGCAGGCATGCATGCGGCCCGGGTGGCGGCTGGCGTGGGCGAAGCGGTTGTGCTCGGTGATCGGCAGCGCGTCGATGTCGGCGCGCAGGCCGACCGCGCGCTTCGAACGGCCGTGACGCAGCACGCCGACCACGCCGGTGCCGCCGAGCCCGCGGTGGACCTCGATGCCCCAGTCGGTCAAGGCGCGCGCCACCAGGTCGGCGGTGCGGTACTCCTCGAAGCACAGCTCGGGGTGGGCGTGCAGGTCGCGGCGCAATGTCTTGAACTGCGCGGCGTCGTCCAGGATGTCGGCGATCAGTTGCATGGTGGACCTTGGCAGTACGGCCCAGTTTAGGCCGCCGTCCCCGCGCCGACAGTGAGCGCAACCCCTGTGCCATGATGGCCGGATGGACACCGCCACCGACCCGAATTCAACGCTGACCGTGGTCCAAGGCGCGTGCCCGCACGACTGCCCGGACACCTGCGCGCTGCGCATCAGCGTGCGCGACGGGCGGGTGGTCAAGGTCGGCGGTGACCCCGACCACCCGCCGACCCATGGCGCGCTGTGCACCAAGGTGTCGCGTTATGCCGAGCGGCTGGAACACCCCGAGCGGGTGCTGACGCCGCTCAAGCGCAGTGGGCCCAAGGGCAGCGGCCGCTTCACCCCGGTGGCGTGGGACCAGGCGCTGGCCGACATCGCCGCGCGGCTGGCAGCGATTGCCGCGCGCGACGCCCAGGCCATCGTGCCCTACAGCTACGCCGGCACGATGGGGCTGGTGCAGGGCGAGGCGATGGCCGGGCGCTTTTTCCACCGCCTCGGTGCCTCGCTGCTTGACCGCACGATTTGCGCCGCGGCCGGCGGCGAGGCGCTGACCGCCACCTACGGTGCCAAGCTCGGCATGCACCTGGAAGACTTTGCCCAGGCGCGGCTGGTCATCATCTGGGGCAGCAATTCGATCGCCTCGAACCTGCACTTCTGGACCTTTGCCCAGCAGGCCAAGCGCGCCGGCGCCAAGCTGGTGTGCATCGACCCGCGGCGCACCGAAACCGCCGACAAATGCCACCAGCACCTGGCGATCAACCCGGGCAGCGACGGCGCGCTGGCGCTGGCGCTGATGCACGAGCTGTTCGCCAACGGCTGGACCGATGGCGACTACATCGCCCGCCATGTCGACGGCGTCGACACGCTGCGCGAGCGCGCCAGCCTCTGGCCGCCGGAACGCGCGGCCGAGGTCTGCGGCGTCGACGCCGCGGTCATCCGCCGACTGGCGCACGACTACGCGCACACGGCGCCGGCGGCAATCCGCCTGAACTACGGCATGCAGCGTGTACACGGCGGCGGCAGCGCGGTGCGGCTGATTGCGCTGCTGCCGTGCCTGACCGGCGCCTGGCGGCAGCGCGGCGGCGGGCTGCTGCTTTCCGCATCGGGCTGGTTCCGCCATGTGCGCGACGACGCCGCGCTGCAGCGCGCCGACCTGCTGGCCGGGCGCCGGCCGCGCACCATCAACATGGCGACGATTGGCGACGCGCTGCTGCACCCCGGTTCGGCCGACTTCGGCCCGCGCATCGAGGCGCTGCTGGTCTACAACAGCAACCCGGTGGCAGTGGCGCCCGAGTCGCCCAAGGTGGTGGCTGGCTTCGCGCGCGAGGACTTGTTCACCGTGGTGCTCGAACACTTCATGACCGACACCGCCGACCACGCCGACTACGTGCTGCCGGCGACCATGCAACTTGAGCACCGCGACGTCCACACCGCCTACGGCCACACCTATGTGGTCGACAACCAGCCGGCGCTGGCGCCGCGCGGGCAGGCGCGTTCGAACGCGCAGATTTTTCGCGACCTGGCCGCGCAAATGGGGTTTGCCGAGCCGTGCTTTGCCGACAGCGACGACGCGCTGGCCGAACAGGCGTTGCACGGCGTGGACCGCGCCGCGCTGGCGTCCAACGGCTGGGTGCGGCTGGCGGTGCCCGAGCTGCCGTTTGCCGGCGGCGGCTTTGCCACACCAAACGGCCGCGCGCAGGCGGTGGTGCCGGCCCTGGGCGGCGCGCCGGACTACGTGCCGCCGCACGAAAGCCGCGCCTCGGCGCCGGCGCTGGCGGCGCGCTTTCCGCTGGCGATGATTTCGCCGCCGGCGCGCAACTTCCTCAACTCGACCTTCGTCAACGTGCAAAGCCTGCGCAGCATCGAGGGCGAACCGGTGCTCGAAATCCACCCCGGCGACGCCGCGCCGCGCGGCATTGCCGACGGCCAGATGGTGACCGTGTTCAACGACCGCGGCCGCTACCGCGTGCGCGCGGCGGTCGGCACGCGGGCGCGGCCGGGCGTGGTCAACGGCCTGGGCGTGTGGTGGCGCAAGCTCGGCGCCGACGGCACCAACGTCAACCAGGTGACCAGCCAGGCATTGACCGACATCGGCCGCGGGCCAACCTTCTACGACTGCCTGGTCGAGGTCGCCGCCGACGCATGACCGGGACCGCCCGCAGCGACCGCAGCGCGCGCTCCCGCGCCATTTTCAGGCGCTGCCGCGCACTGGCCGGCGCGGCAGCGGCGCTGGCCGCGCTGGCGCTGAGCAGCGGCTGCAGCACGCTGGCCTACTACGGCCAGGCGGCGGCCGGCCACCTGGACCTGCTGCGCCGGGCGCAGCCGATAGACACGCTGGTCGCCGACCCAGCCACACCGGCCGCGCTGCGCGAGCGGCTGCAACTGGCGCAGCGCCTGCGCCGCTTTGCGGTGACCGAACTGGCGCTGCCCGACAACGCCAGCTACACCCGCTACGCCGACCTGGGCCGCCCGGCCGCGGTGTGGAACGTGGTCGCCGCGCCCGAACTGTCGCTGACGCTGAAGACCTGGTGCTACCCGGTGCTGGGCTGCGCCGGCTACCGCGGCTACTTCAACCGCGCCGACGCCGACGCCGAAGCCGCCGCGCTGCGTGCGCAGGGGCTGGACGTGCTGGTCTACGCGGTGCCGGCCTACAGCACGCTGGGCTGGAGCAACGCCTTTGGCGGCGACCCGCTGCTCAACACCTTTGTCAACGGCAGCGCCTCGGCGCTGGCGCAACTGGTATTTCATGAGCTGTCGCACCAGCAGGTCTACGCAGCGGGCGACACCACCTTCAACGAGTCCTACGCCACCGCAGTGCAGCGGCTGGGCTGGGCGCGCTGGCGCGAAACCACCGGCACGCCGCCCGACGACCCCGACCTGCAGCGCCGGCGCGACGACTTCCGCGCCCTCACCGCCAAAACACGCGCCGCGCTCGACGCGCTGTACCGCAGCGCGGCGTCAGACGATGCCAAGCGCCGCGGCAAGGCCGAGCTGTTGGCCACGCTGCGCGCCGACCACGCGGCGCTGAAGGCCGGCGCCTGGCACGGCTACAGCGGCTGGGACGGCTGGTTTGCCGACGTCAACAACGCCGCGATTGGCGTGCAGGCGGCCTACGACGCGCTGGTGCCGGGCTTCGAGCGCCTGTTTGCCGCCAACGGCCACGATTTCGCCCGCTTTCACGCCGCGGTGCGCGCGCTGGCCGCCGCATCGGCCGACGAGCGGCGCCGCGCGTTGCAAAATTCATTGACCCGCTGACCGCTGTACGCCGACATGCCCACCATCCACATCCACCGCCCGCACCACCTCGGATTGGCCGGCGCCCGTCAAGTGGCCATTGCCTGGGCCGAAAAGGTCGAGGCCAAATACGACATGGCCTGCACCATCATCGAGGGCGACGACGCCGACACGGTGGAATTCACCCGCAGCGGCGTGCAGGGCACGCTGCAGGTCAGCGCCGAAGACTTCGAACTGCAGGCCCAGCTCGGGCTGTTGCTGGGCGTGTTTGCAGGCACCATCGAGGCCGAGATCGTCAAGGAGCTCGACGCCGCGCTGGCCCACGCGCCGGCCGGCAAGCACAAGCCGGCCAGGTCGACCGCCAGGCCCTCGGCCAAGGCCGCGCACGCGCCGTCCAAGGCCGGCAAAGCAGCGCCGGCCAAGACAGCGAAGAAGAAGTAGCGCGGCGTACCCGCGGGCGCGGGGCGGGCCGCGCGGCGACTATTTCAGCGAGTCGATCAGGTCGACGTAGCGCTGCATCGCATCGGCCGCCGGCATGCCGGCCAGGCTTTTCCACGCGTCCCACTTGGCGCGGCCGACCATGTCGGTAAAGCCCGGCCGCTTGCCCTCGACATCACCCACGCTGCCCTGCTTGTACAGCGCGTAAATCTGCAGCAGCGTGGCGTTGTCGGGCCGCTCGGCCAGTGACCGGCTGGCCACTGCGGCCTTTTCGAATCGGGTCTTCAGACTGGTCGCCATTGGACATCTCCTGCGGCCGCGGTTGACAAGGCCCTGCGCGCCATCGGGCCGTGGAGAAATCCTGCCGCGGCGGGTTCAACGCGGCTGTTCGTCCGCCGGGCGCTGGGTGAAATCGAACAGCACCGAGTCGGTGCCACGCTCGTCTTCGGCGGGCGCAAAGTCGTCGCCCTGGCGCGGCCGCATGCCCGAGCGCAGGTAGCGGTTGTGGTGGTGCGCGCGGGGCAGAAAGCGCGCCAGTTCCGACAGCGCCATCTGGTAGACGTTGCGCTTGAACTCGATCACCAGGTCCAGTGGCACCCAGTACTCGTTCCAGCGCCAGGCGTCGAACTCGGGGTGGTCGGTGGCACGCAGGTCGAGGTCGCAATCGCGGCCCGTCAAACGCAGCAGGTACCAGATCTGCTTCTGGCCGCGGTAGTGGCCGCGCGCGTCCTTGCGGATGAAGTGCTCGGGCACCTCGTAGCGCAGCCAGTCGCGGGTGCGCGCCAGGATGCGCACGTGCTCGGGGCGCAAGCCCACTTCTTCGTGCAACTCGCGGAACATCGCCTGCTCGGGCGTTTCACCGTACTTGATGCCGCCTTGGGGGAACTGCCACGAGTGGGTCCGCAGCCGCTTACCCCAGAACACCTGGTTGCGCGCATTGAGCAGGATGATGCCGACGTTGGGCCGGAAGCCCTCACGGTCGAGCATAAAATCACCCCAGATTCTGTATTAATACCATTATTGCACCGACACCCGCCGCAACGGGTCGTATTGAGATGCATTCAATGCGACTTGACCGGCGCGCCGCGGTGCCCTCCCCCCACGCAGTCGCCGCCCGGACCGCCAGGCCCGCGCCGCGGCATGGCCGCCGGCCCGAAACCATTGCACCCGCCACCCCGCCGTGAGGCCCCGACCGCCGCCATGAAAGCCAGCCAGTTCTTCATTTCCACCCTGAAGGAAGCCCCTGCCGACGCCGAGGTCGTCAGCCACCAGTTGATGCTGCGTGCCGGGCTGATCAAACGCCTGGGCGCCGGCATCTACAACTACATGCCGATGGGGCTGCGCGTGATCCGCAAGGTCGAGGCCATCATCCGCGAGGAGATGAACCGCGCCGGCGCCGTGGAATTGCTGATGCCGGTGGTGCAGCCGGCCGAGCTGTGGCAGGAATCGGGCCGCTTTCAGGCCTACGGCCCCGAGCTGCTGCGCGTCAAAGACCGCCACCAGCGCGATTTCGTCATCCAGCCGACCAGCGAAGAAGTGGTGACCGACATCGCGCGGCAGGAGTTGCGCAGCTACAGGCAGTTGCCGAAAAACTTCTACCACATCCAGACCAAGTTCCGTGACGAGCGCCGCCCGCGCTTTGGCCTGATGCGCGGCCGCGAATTCACGATGAAGGACGCCTACTCGTTCGACCGCGACGCCGCCGCCGCGGCCCGCAGCTACCAGGTGATGGTGGCGGCCTACAAGCGCATCTTCGACCGCTTCGGGCTGCGCTACCGCGCGGTGGCCGCCGATTCGGGCGCCATCGGCGGCGACTTGTCGCAGGAGTTCCAGGTCATCGCCGACACCGGTGAGGACGCGCTGGTCTACTGCCCGGGCAGCGACTATGCCGCCAACATCGAGCTGGCCGAGGCGCTGCCGCTGCTGGCCGAGCGCGGCGCCGCCAGCGCGCCGATGGCCACCGTGCCCACGCCGGGCAAGAGCACCTGCGCCGAAGTCGCCGAGTTGCTCGGCCTGCCGCTGGCACGCACCGTGAAAAGCCTGGTGCTGGCCACCGACACGCTGGATGCGCGCGGCGACGTTGCAGCCACCCAGATCTGGCTGCTGCTGCTGCGCGGCGACCACGACATGAACGAGGTCAAGGTCGGCAAGCTGCCAGGGCTGAAGGCCGGCTGGCGTTTTGCCAGCGTGGCCGAAATCGAGGACCACTTCGGCACCCTGCCCGGCTACCTCGGCCCGGTGGGCACGCGCCGCCCGGTCAAGGTGGTGGCCGACCGCACGGTGGCGCGGATGAGCGACTTCGTCTGCGGCGCCAACCAGGCCGGGTTTCACACCACCGGCATCAACTGGGGCCGCGACCTGCCCGAGCCCGACCTGGTGGCCGACCTGCGCAACGTCGTCGCCGGCGACCCCTCGCCCGACGGCCAGGGCGCGCTGGCGATCCAGCGCGGCATCGAGGTCGGCCATGTCTTTTACCTCGGCACCAAGTATTCGAAAGCGATGAACGCCACCTTCCTGGACGAAGCCGGCAAGCCGCAACTGTTCGAGATGGGCTGCTACGGCATTGGCGTGACGCGCGTGCTCGGCGCGGCGATCGAGCAAGGCCACGACGCACGCGGCATCGTCTGGCCGGCGGCGATCGCGCCGTTCCAGGCGGTGGTCTGCCCGATCGGCTACGAGCGCTCGGCCGAGGTCAAGGCCGCCGCCGACGCGCTGCACGCGCAACTGCTGGCCAGCGGCATCGACGCCGTGCTTGACGACCGCGGCGAGCGCCCGGGCGCGATGTTTGCCGACTGGGAGCTGATCGGCGTGCCGCTGCGGCTGGTGGTCTCCGACCGCGGGCTCAAGGCCGGCACGGTCGAGCTGCAAGGCCGCCAGGACAGCCAGGCCAGCGTGCTGGCGCTGGCCGACGCGGTCGGCCAGGCGAAGACACGGTTGGACACGCCGGACGCCGCGCGCGGTTAAACCGGTGAACCGGTCGGGTCGCGCCACCGGCGACCAACCAATCGACCGCAGCCGCCGGCGCGCGTGGCGAGCGGTCGCGGCGCTGCTGGCGACGCCGCTGTCCGGCCCGGCGCTGGCTGGCCGGCAGGCCGAGGAGCAACTTGCCGACGCGGTGCGCACCGCGTTGTCGGCGGCGATTGCCGCTGCCGCGCCGCCACGGCCCGAGTTCAATGAACAGGCGCCGCGGCTGGCCTACCTGCGCTGGCTGGGCGCCGCCAGCGACCGCTTGAAAAGCCGCCGCGCCGACGCCGCGCAGCGGGTCGAATTTCTCGAAACCCTGTGGTACGAGGCCACCCGCGCCGGGCTGGAGCCGGCGCTGGTGCTCGGGCTGATCGAGGTTGAGAGCAACTTCCGCAAATACGCCATCAGCCGCGCCGGCGCGCGCGGCTACATGCAGGTGATGCCGTTCTGGGCCCGGCAAATCGGCGATGGCGACGCCGCGCGGCTGTTTCACCTGCAAACCAACCTGCGCTTTGGCTGCGTCATCCTGCGCCACTACCTGGACCGCGAAGCCGGCGACCTGTTCCTGGCGCTGGGCCGCTATAACGGCAGCCGCGGCCAGGCGGCCTACCCGAACGCGGTGCTCGCGGCGCGGCGCAACTGGCGGGTGTAGTTCGGCAACAGAGAATGCTGAATACTTGGGTGCACCGTGCAAGTCTGCCGCGGCGCCAGTGCTACCCACACCACCCCCATCGACCATGACGCCAGCAATCGCGCCTGTCTTTGCCCTTGTCTTGTTGCTGTCGACGCAGGCTGCCATGGCGCAAGCCGACAAGCGTCCGGCGACCAAATCTGGCGAGGCCGTCTACAAATCGGTCTGTATCGCCTGCCATGAATCCGGGGTTGCGCACGCGCCGAAGTTTGGCGATCGGGCGGCATGGGCGCCGCTGATTGCCGAGGGCCAGCCTGTATTGACCGGGCATGCCTGGGTCGGCGTGCGTGCCATGCCGCCGCGCGGCGGCAGTCCGGATATTCAGTTGCATGAGTTCGCCAGGGCGGCCGCGTTCATGGCCAGAAACGGCGGTGCCGACTGGAAGGACCCGGACGCGGCGATGCTGAGAAAAATCATCATCGAAGCCGACAAACGGCTGGTCCAGGCAATCAAGGACCAGCAGGCGATGCAACGGGAACTGCACCGCTTGTCCAGGCGCCCGGTCGCCGCGGACTAATCTGAAGTTCCCCCCTCGAAATCCCGAATTCCCCCGTTCCATCAACCACTTGCGATGGATTTCGGGTTTGGTTTTCTGACTACGGTCGGATAGCCTGGATCAGCGCCAAGGTGCGCTGCTGGTGTGCG
>WBZS01001076.1_pt1 | contig 24621 bp, 20 predicted proteins | sample 5204201 | NCBI WGS metagenome assembly WBZS01 (sample SAMN12344357, study PRJNA552823) | activated sludge metagenome | biome: Activated sludge suspended growth; feature: Nitrification reactor; material: Wastewater; isolation source: activated sludge from nitrification reactor of wastewater... | reverse complement strand
GCCGCAGCCGGCGGCCATCGTCGCCTTCATTGACCACGGCCAGCGCCTGATGGCGCATTTGTCGATGAGCCGCCTGATGCGGCTGCGCGCCGCCGCCAACCTGCCGCCGCATGTGCTGCGGCAGGCGCTTGACGACGCCGACCGCGCGCTGCAGGCCGCGCTGGCGCCGGTGGCCGCCGCGGGCGTGGCCGGGGTCCGCGCGGCGCCGGCCGTGGCGATGGCGCCGGCCACCGCAGAGGCGGCGCCGGCGGCGGCGTCTGACCCGGCCGCGCCGGGCGAACCCGCCGAGTTTCAGTCGCTGCCGGCCGACGCGCCGCTGGCCAACCCGCTGCCGTGGGTGCGCTGGCGGCTGCAGGTGGCGGCGCAGGTCGGCCAGCAGGTGGCGCAGGCCGCGCGCGACGCGCTGGCCGCGTTGCGCGCCAGGCGCTGACGCCAGCGTCGGCGCGTGCCGCCGGGCGTCTTGCCGCCGTTGACGCTGGGTGGACGCCAGGTGGACGCCGAAATCCACGCGCTGCGCGAGCGGCTGCGGCTGGCCGGGGCGGGCTAAGGCAATGCTGAACAAGTCCCTCGCGGCGCGCGCATCCCCGGACTCGGGCGCGCAGCGGCGTTGCAAATGCTCGCCATACCCGCCGGTATGGCTGCGCTTTGCGCCTTGCCGCGCATCCCGATCCGGGGCGCGCGCACTCGCGGGGATTTATTCAGCATTGCCCTAAGGCGCCGTTGTCCACCCGGTGCAAGCAGCGAGCCTGCACGGTCTATTGAGCGACTGCCAACGACACGTCGCAGTCGCCTGTCCAAAGATGGACTGCACTCGACGCTGCACGCGCGCGCATACGCCCGCACCCTGCGCCCGGCAATGGCGCGCCTTTCGTTTGCTGAGGCCACACCGGAAGCAAGCCCACCTGCGATTCCCGGCCACCGAAGCCGTGGTCCATGACTGGCGTGACGAGGCCCGCGTTGCCACATTTAAGAAACTTGACACGCTGAAGGGGCGACCGCGCATGAAACTGCCCGCGCCGGTTGCATCCGCGTACATTCAGACGCAAGTCGACACTGCAGCAGCCGGGCGATCAGCGAGGTCTTGGCCGGCGCCCACCCTTTCGAGCCCAGGGAATGCATCACGCAGGCCTGGCGCGTTAGCCAAGTGCTGCAGGCCGTGGCAATGATCGACCGCTTCAAAAACAAACCGACAGGAGCGCAGCCATGACCCTGGGTGCCGAGGCGCAGCGCTTGCAGCAGGCCCACTCTGGAGACGCTGCACAGCAATGGCTGGCGTGGGGCCCTTACCTGTCTGAACGGCAATGGGGAACAGTGCGCGAGGACTACAGCCCCGGCGGCACGGCCTGGAGCTATCTGCCGCATGATCACGCGCGGTCGCGGGCTTATCGCTGGGGCGAGGATGGACTGGCCGGTCTGTGCGATGACCAGCAACTTCTGTGTTTCGGGCTGGCGTTGTGGAACGAACAAGACCCTATCCTCAAGGAAAGGCTGTTCGGGCTGACCAACGACGAAGGCAACCACGGCGAAGACGTCAAGGAGTGCTACTTCTACCTCGACAACACGCCCACGCACAGCTACATGAAGTGGCTGTACAAGTACCCGCAGCGGGCCTATCCCTATGCCGACCTGGTGGCCGAAAACGCCCGGCGCAAAGCGACTGACCCGCACGCCTTCGAGTACGAACTGTTCGACACCGGCGTGTTCGCCGGTGACCGCTACTTCGACGTGCAAGTCGAGTACGCCAAGGCAGGAATCGCTGACATCCTGGTGAAGATTGTGGTCACCAACCTCGGGCCAGTGACGGCCGCGCTGCAGGTGTTGCCAACCCTGTGGTTCCGCAACACCTGGTCGTGGTCTGACCAGGCCGCGCGGCCACGGCTCGACCGACGAGCGGCGCCGTCTGGCGGAAGCTTCAACTGCATTCTCGCCACACCGGCCAACGGCTCCGACCTGGCGCCGATGATGCTGTACTGCCGCGATGCGGACGGACTGCTGTTCTGTGACAACGAAACCAACAACCAGCGACTCTGGCAAACGCAGAACCGCACGCCCTTCCCCAAGGACGGCATCAACGACCATCTCGTGCACGGCGCTAACACCGTCAACCCGGTGCTGACAGGCACCAAGGCGGCCGCGCACCACCGGCTGGAGATCGCTTCCCAGCAAAGCCGAGAGATCTGCTTGCGACTGAGCTCAAATCTGGAGTTGGTTGAGCCTTTCGGGCCGGACTTCGACGCCACCTTCACCACACGCACCGCCGAAGCGTCGGCCTTTTATGCCGACATCGGCCCCGCAGGCCTGAGCACGGATCTGGCGGCAATACAGCGCCAGGCCTACGCCGGCATGCTGTGGAGCAAACAGTTCTACTACTACGTGGTTGCCGACTGGCTGGCGGGTGACCCGAACCAGCCGCCGCCGCCGGCCAGCCGAAGCCGCAACCGCGCGTGGACCCACTTCTATGCCGCCGACGTGCTGTCGATGCCGGACAAATGGGAGTACCCCTGGTTCGCGGCCTGGGACATGTGCTTCCAGGCCGTGGTTTTTGCGCGGCTGGACGCCGAGTTCTCAAAGAGGCAACTCCGCTTGCTTTGCCACGAGTGGTACATGTCCGAGCAGGGCGCCGTGCCGGCCTACGAATGGAGCTTTGGCGATGTCAACCCGCCGCTGCATGCCTGGGCCGCACTGCGCATCTTTGACATCGACAAGGCGCGCAACGGCGGCAATGGTGACGTGCAGTTCCTGGCCGACATCTTCATGCGCTGCCTGATGTACTTCACCTGGTGGACGAACCGCAAGGACGCCGAAGGCCTGAACCTCTTTGAAGGTGGCTTCCTCGGTCTGGACAACATCTCGGTTGTTGACCGCAGCAACCTGGCCGGCTTTGCCGAAAGGCTGGGCAGACCCGTCGACCTGTACCAGTCGGACGGCACCAGTTGGATGGGTCTGTTCTGCCTGGACCTGATGCAGATGGCGCTGCGCCTGGCCGCGCTGGGCCGGGCCGAGTTCAGCGCCTTTGCCAGCAAGTTCTTCCAGCACTTCATGTTCATCGCCGACGCGATGAACAGTCTCGAACACCGCTCCCAAGGCGGGGTGAAGCTGTGGAACGAAGCCGATGGCTTCTACTACGACGCGTTGAAGATTGGCGACAACCCTGCGCAATACGTCAGCGTCGAGTTGCGATCGCTGGTCGGCGTCATCGCGCTGTTCCCGGTCGCGGTGCTGGACCTCGGCCAGATGGAAAGCTCAATCGCGCAGGCGATGCGCAGCCGCATGGTCTGGTTTGTCGGGGAACACCCCGAGCTCAGCGACCAGTCGCTGACGACGCATACCGCCAACGGCGACCGGTATCTGCTCAGCTTTGTCAAGCCCGACCGGCTCAAACGAATTCTGCGCTGGGTCTTTGACGAGTCGGAGTTCCTCGGCCCGCACGGCGTGCGCGGCATTTCGCGCGCCTACGCCAACCCGCCCTACCAGGTCACCGTCGACGGCGTATCCCTGTCTGAGCAGTACGAACCGGCGGAATCGTCCAACGGCTTGTTCGGCGGCAACTCGAATTGGCGCGGGCCGGTCTGGTTTCCGATCAACTTCCTGCTCATCGAGGCCTTGCGCCGGTACCACGATTTCCTTGGCGGCGCCTTCACGGTCGAGTATCCGACCGGCTCTGGACGGCAGCTTTCGCTGGCGGCGATCGCCGACGACCTCTCGCAGCGGCTGGTCGGCATCTTCGCGCGCGGCGCAAATTCGCAGCGACCGGTCTTTGGCGGCAACCGGACTTTCCAGGACGACCCGCATTGGCGCGACCTGCTGCTGTTCTACGAGTACTTCCACGGTGACAACGGCGCCGGCATCGGCGCGTCGCACCAAACCGGATGGACGGGGTTGGTGGCTGAATTGCTGCAGCCGGCCGCGACCCCGCAATGAACCGCCATCGACATGGCCGCGCACAGGCGACGCCGCCTGCCACCGATTGCAAGGGGAGACACGCATGAGCATTGTGGGAACCTGGCATCTCAAGACCTGGCGCCGCGTCCAGCCCGACGGCTGCTACGCCTATCCGTTTGGTGAGGCACCGCATGGCCTGCTGATTTATGCGGCCGACGGCTATATGGCGGTGCAAATGACGATGGCCGGGCGCCCGCTGATCGACAGCAACGACGCAACGACCGGCCCGATCGAACAGCGCGCGCAGGCCTACTCGACCTGCCTGGCCTACGTCGGTCGCTACGACGCCGACGACCACCAGGTCGTTCACCACATCGACGTCAGCCTGTACCCGAACTGGTCGAACCAGGATCAGGTGCGGCCCTTTGTCATGAATGACAACGAACTCGTGCTGAAAGTGCTGGCGGCCGATGGCACGTTGACGAACGAAATGCTGTGGACCAGAGCGACGTCAGGCCCCTCGACATCGATTGCGCCGCATGAGGAGCGCAACATGAGCCGACGGGACGACTTCCTCAGGCTGTCCGAGGCGCTGACCGGATTCGGTCGCTTCGAACTCCTTGGTACCGGGCAGGCCGACACCTATCTCCAGTTTCTGGAGGCCGTGCTGCCGGCACCATGGCTCGACAAGCTGCTGGCCGTTGCGCGCGACGTGCCGACCGGCGCCGACGAGGAGGAAACGATGACGCACCGCATCCTGGCCGATCCTGAACTGAAGCCGGTCGCACAAAACCTGGCGCTGCTGTGGTACTGCGGCACCTGGGGCGGAATGCCGGAAGCCTGGCGCGCGGCCCATGGTCGATCGCCGCTCGACACGCCGCACACCGTCTCGGCGGACGCCTATCTGTCGGGCCTGCAGTGGGCCGCCGCGGGTGCGCACCCTGCGGGTGGGCAGATGCAGGGCTTCGCCACCTGGTCCCTGGCGCCCGAGCAGGCCAGCCATGCGTGATGCCGACTACGACGTGGTTGTCGTCGGCGCCGGAGTCGCCGGCGCCTTGACGGCCAAGCACCTCACGTGCGCCGGGTTGCGCGTGCTGGTCCTCGAGGCTGGCCCTGACACGGCGGCAAGTGCCGGCGGCTATGACCAACACGTCACCCAGTTCCTCGGCGCTTCCAGCAAGGGGCCGGAATCGGCCTGGCCGCCAAGCCCGAACGCGCCGCAGCCCGACACGGCCGATCTCAAGACCGGCAACGGCTATTTCGTCCAGAACGGTCCCGACCTCTACGGCAGCAGCTATTCGCGGCACCAGGGGGGGTCGACGCTGCATTGGCTCGGCGTCTCGCTGCGCATGCTGCCCGAGGACTTCGAGATGCGCACGCGTCATGGCGTCGGCCGCGACTGGCCGATCGGCTACCGTGAACTCGAACCCTACTACCGAAAGGCCGAGTTCGAGATCGGCGTGGCCGCCGATGTCGCCGACCAGGGCTACCACGGCATCAGCTTCGCCGAGGGCTACGACTACCCGATGCACCGCGTTCCCCCGAGCTACTCGGACCAGTGGCTGGCCAGGGCGGTTGACGGCTTCGAGGTGAGCTTGGGCGACACCCCGGTGGCGTTGAAGATCCGCAGCTACCCGGCCGCGCGCAACGCCATGCCGCGCGGCGACTACCGGCCCGTGGGCGCGGTCGGCCGCAACGGCGACGGCGGCCTGACCATCCGGTCGATGGGCGAGCGCTGTGCCGGCAACACGTCTTGCACGCCGATCTGCCCGATCCAGGCCAAGTACAACGCGGGCAAGACCCTGGCCCAGGCCGACCAGGGCAGGCTCGTGATCCTGGCCCAGGCGGTGGCCTCGAAGATCAACGTCGACCCTGCCAGCGGCGCCGTGCAAAGCATCAGCTACACGCGTTATGACGCAACCGGCCACACCGTGGGCTCGGCAAAGGGCCGCAGCTACGTGCTTGCGGCCCATGCGGTTGAAAACGCAAAGCTGATGCTGGCGTCGGACCTGGGCGGCCGCAGCGGACTCGTCGGCTGCAACCTGATGGACCACCCCACGCTCTACGCCTGGGGCCTGGCGCCGCAGCCCCTGGGCACGTTCCGCGGCCCGCAGTCGACTTCGGGCTTGGAAGAGCTGCGCGGCGGCTCGTTCAGGTCGGGCCACGCCGCTTTTCGTTTCGATATCGGCAACGACGGCTGGCGCGCAGCCACGGGCGCACCCGACAGCCTCATAAGAAGCGAGGTCCTGGCCCATGACCGCTTCGGCAAGGCCTTGCGCAGTCGCGTCGCGGATTTGCTGTCGCGCCAGGTACGCATGTCGCTGGCCGTCGAGCAACTGCCCAATGCCGCCAACCGCGTCACGCTGGACCGACGCTATCTCGATCCCCTGGGCAATCCACGCCCGGCCATCAGCTACCGCATCGACGAGTACACGCTGGCCGGTATGGCGGCAGCGACCAAAGTGGCGCAGCAGATGTTCCGCCACGCCGGCATCGAGGATTGCTCAGACCCAAACGGCAGTGCCTGGTTTCCCTCGGTGAAGTACGGCGATGCGACCTTCCACTACCACGGCATGGGCCACTTTGCCGGCACGCACGTGATGGGCAATGACCCCAGCGACTCGGTCGTCGACTCCAACCAGCGCGCTTGGGAACATCCCAACCTGTACCTCATCGGTTCGGGCAGCTTTCCAACCATGGGCACGTCGAACCCAACGCTGACGCTGGCAGCGCTGGCCATTCGCACTGCGGAACATCTGATCGCCGCGTTGCGCGCACCATGACCGCAGCAACGCGACCCGAACCGGACGGCACGGGCACGGCCCTGGTCACTGACAGTTGGAGGAACTAAATGCTTTTCTCTGCAAATGCGCCGGGCCGGACCACCCTCGAGGCGGCGAGCCAGAAAACCTACGACGTGGTCGTGGTGGGGTCTGGAATCGCCGGTGCCATCATCGCCAATGAGCTCAGCCGTGCGGGTCGCAGCGTGCTGGTCGTCGAGGCCGGTCCGGGCGACGACCTCATGCTCAAAGGCTACGAGCATTACGTCGATCACTTCTACGGCGTGGCCGGGAAAGACAACCAGTCGCCTTATCCGCCCAATCCAAACGCGGGCATGCCGCGCAGCACCGATGCCGTCAAGGCGACTCCGGGAAAGCCCAACACATCGAGCTACCTGGTGCAAACCGGGCCTTACGTCACCGACACCACCTACGGGCGCATGCTCGGCGGCACGTCGATGCACTGGGAAGCCAAGACGCCACGCTTTCTGCCCGAAGACTTCGAGCTCGCCTCGCGCTACGGCGTGGCCCGGGACTGGCCGGTGCGCTACGCGGAACTGGAGCCGTTTTACCGCGCCGCCGAGCGTGAAATCGGCGTGTCAGCCGATGTCGAGGAACAGAGGTACCTGGGGCAGAGCTTTCCCGACGACTATGTCTATCCAATGCAGGGCCTGCCCTTGTCCTACCTCGACCAGATGGTCGACCGGGGCATCCGCGGCACGCGTGTCGATCTTGGCGGCAGCAGCTACACACTGCGTGTTCGCAGTTACCCGCAGGGGCGCAACGGTGTGCCCAATGCCGCCTATGACCATGGCAAAGGCTACGCACCGGTCGGCGCCGTGAGTGCGCACCAGGCCGACGAAGGCGAACGCTGCCAGGGCAACAACAACTGTGTTCCGATCTGCCCGGTGCAGGCCAAGTACTCGGCCGGAAAAACCCTCAACAAAGCCTTGCAGAGCGGCCACGTTGAGCTGCTCGACAAGGCGGTGGCCTCCAAGGTTCATATCAACCCCGACAACGGCCGCGTCGACCACATCGAGGTCAAGCACTACCACGACACCACCGATGCCTCGCACGTGACCGGAAAGTTGCGCGCGCACATCTTCGTTCTCAGCGCCGGCGCCATCGAGACGGCGCGGCTGCTGCTGGCTTCCGGGCTGCCGAGCAGCAGCGGACTGGTCGGACGCAACCTGATGGACCATGCGTATTTGCTGAACTGGGCGCTGATGCCGGTGGCCTGCGGCACCATGCGCGGGACGAACTGCACCGGTGGCATCACCGAACTGCGCGGCGGTTCTTTCCGCAAGAACCAGGCGGCGTTCAGCGTCGACATCCACAACGACGGCTGGGGTTGGGCGGTCGGTTCGCCCTATACCGATCTCCTCAGCCTGGTCGATGACCAGAACCGCTTTGGCGCCACCCTGCGCAAGGAACTCGCCGACCGCGTGACGCGCCAGTTGCTGCTGGCCTTCATGATCGAGGTACCGCCGGTCGAAAGCAACCGGGTCATGGTGGATCCGCAGTACACCGATCAACTCGGCAACATGCGGCCGGTCGTCTCCTTCAGCATTCCCGAATACTCGATGCGCGGCGCCGCGTATGCGCGCCAGTTTGCGCGCACCGTGTTTCAGCGCCTGGGCGCTGCCGACCACACGTTCTACGACCCGGCCGACTATGGCTACATCACCTATGAGGGTGAAGGCTATGCGATCCGCGGCGGCAACCACCTGGCCGGCACCCACATCATGGGCACCGACCGCCACAACTCGGTGGTCGACTCCTACCAGAAGTCCTGGGACCACGACAACCTTTATCTCGCGGGCTGCGGCAGCATGCCGTCGGTGGGCACGGCCAATGTGTCGCTGACGATGGCGGCACTTTGTTTCAGGACCGCGCGGTCCATGGTCAAACACCTGCCGGCGCGCTAGGGCAATGCTGAATAAATCCCCGTGGGTGCGTGCGCACCGGATGGTGATGCGCAGCCCAACCCAAGTGGTATCGCGAGGAATCGCAACGACGTTCATCGGAGGTCATTGATGTCAGCTTCGCACATCCACACGGTCGAGGAACTGCAGTTCTACCTTTGGAAGGCCATGCAGCTTGAACACGCAACGATTCCGCCTTACCTCACCGCGCTGTACTCGATTCATCCGCAGACGAACGCCGATGCCCGGCATATCCTGCGCGTCGTCGTCGTCGAGGAGATGCTGCATCTGACGCTGGCGGCCAACTTGCTCAATGCGATCGGCGGTGACCCCGATCTGACCAAGCCGGGTTTTGTTCCGCGTTATGCGACGGCATTGCCTGACGGCGAGACGGACTTCCAGGTCGGCATCGAAAAGTTCTCTCCCGCCGCGCTGGCCACCTTCCTGAAAATCGAGCGCCCGCGCATGGCGCCCAACGAGGCCGCCCGGCACATGCCCAGCCGGCACAAGCACACGCCGCATGTGCACCGTCTGGGCGCGGTGCCGCAGGATCCGGAACTTGACTTCTACAGCATCGGCGAGTTCTACACCGAGATCCGCCGCGGCTTCAAGTCGCTGCACGCAACGCATGGCGACAGTCTGTTCGGCGGCGATATCAAGCGCCAGGTGACGCCGGAGTACTACTACTCTGGCGGCGGCGAGATGCATGTCGTGAAGTGCATCCACTCGGCAAACAAGGCGATCGACCTCATCATCGGCCAGGGCGAAGGAAAAGGTGACCTTTTCGACGCCGAAGGCGAGGTCTCGCACTTCGCCCGTTTCACCCAACTTGACCTGCGCAGGTACTACACCAAGTCGGATCAACCCGGCCATCCGACGGGGCCTGCGATCGACATCGACTGGAATGCGGTCTACCCCGTCAAGTCCAATGCACGGCTGGCCGACTACGCGGACGACCCGCAGTTGTGGGCCGCAGCAAAGGCGTTCAACGACGACTACGCGGCGTTTCTTGCGCTGCTGACCAGCGCCTTCAAGGGCAACCCGCAGACGCTGATGCCGGCGGTGACGAAGATGTTCAAGCTGAGGGACAAGTTCAATCAACTGGTGCGCCATCCACTGCCGGGCGATACCGGCGAGAACGCTTCGCCAACCTTTGAAATCGGCGCGGCCTGATTGGAGATCGAGTCATGATGTTGAATCGATTCCTGCGCTTTTCGGCCGAGTTGACGGCGTTCACGGTCTTCGAGCTGCGCGGTACCGGTGAAGCCGAAAACTACGCCGCCACGGTCGAGAAAATCGTCGGCGCGGCCTTGCTTGCCGAGCTGCTGGACGCCTACGACCGGGTCGACGCCACCGATCGCGCGCAACGCCAGACCCAGTTGCGCCAGCAGGTGCTGGGTGACGAGCGGCTGGGCCCGGTGGCGCGCAACATCATCAAGCTCTGGTACGTGGGCATCTGGTACCAACTGCCTCGAACCTGGAGCCAGACCTATGGTGCGCGCGAAGGTGATGTGACGTTCACGGTGTCACCGAATGCGTACACGCAAGGCCTGCTCTGGACCGCGATAGGCGCCAATCCACCAGGCGCCCGGGCGCCGGGCTACGGCTCGTGGGCTTCACCGCCCGAAATTCCCGCCGTCTCCGAACTGCCCCTGAGAGGCTGAGCACCGCGGCCCAACTTCACCGACCAGGAACACACATGTCTGCATCAGCCCGCTTCTCGCCCGGCCAGATCCGATTCGGCGTCACGCCGACGCTGTGGAGCAACGACGACTTCCAGGACGTCGACATCGGCATTCCGTTCGGACAAATCGTCAGCGAAATGGCGCTGGCCGGCTTCGAGGGCTGCAGCCGTGGCCACAAGTACCCCACCGACCCGCTGGTGCTGAAGCGGGAGCTTGAACTGCGCAACCTGGTCGTCTCCGAGCCCTGGGTCAGCACGTATTTCACGATCAACGAGATGTACGAGCAAACCCTGGCCAACTTCGACCGCGAGGTGGCATTCCTGCAGAAGATGGGCACCGGCGACATGGTGTTGGCTGAACTCGGTGGCTCGTCGCACCAGCAGCCGATCGCGCTGGTCCCCAATGCGCCGCGCTTCACCGACGAGCAGTGGAAACGACTGGGCGACGGTCTGAACGTGCTCGGTGAAAAGGCCAGGCGCTGCCATCTGAAGATGTGCTACCACCACCACATGGGCACGGGTGTGATGACGATGGAAAACATCGCCCGCCTGGCGGAAGTGACAGACCCTGACACGGTGTCGTTGTGCCTGGACACCGGCCACCTGCATTTCGCCGGCGGCGACAACCGCGAGTTCATTCGGCTGTATGCCGAACGAATCAAGCATGTGCACCTGAAGAACATTCGCCAGCCAGTCATGGACAAGGCGCTGGCTGAGAACATGTCGTTCAAGCAGGCCATCCTGGCCGGAGTCTTTACCGTGCCTGGCGACCATGCGGGTTGCCTGAACTTCGACCAGATTCTTGGCGACCTGGCGCAAAAGGGCTTTGCCGGCTGGCTGGTGGTTGAAGCAGAGCAGGATCCGGCCAAGGCAACGCCGCTGAAGTACGCCAGGATGGCGCGCGACTACCTGCGGCGCGCCACCGGCCTGTAGGACCAATCGCCATGACTGCCGAGCGCCCGATCTACTTCAGCTTCTTCATGTTCGACTCGAACACCTGCCTGTATGACAGGCGGCTTCGGGCCTTGTATCTTGAGCACATGAGGGTCTTGTCGGACTGCGGTTATGCCGGCTTTGAACTTCACACCGGCCGTGGGCCCGAGGTGGAAACGGCTTATCCAGACTACGACGCCGAGATCGCGGCCTATGCCGAGTTTCGCCGCGAGATGGACGCCGCCGGACTGGGCGCGATGCAGCTTGCAACGAACACCGGCGCCACGCCGCTGCTCGACCCGAGTTCCGACAACCCGGCGCTGCGCCAGGCGGGGCTCGAGTACCTGCGTTCACGCGTCGACATCAGCGCTGCCCTGGGCGCGGAAATCATGATGGGGCCGGTGGTCGTGCCTTACGGTTCCTTTGTGCGCGCGGCGCCCAATGGCGACGCGGTGTGGAGCGACGCGCTGCAGGATGAACTGGCGCGACGCTACGCCAACGCTGCGCCGGTGCTCGACGAGCTTGGCGCGCATGCGGCCTCGCGCGGGGTGAAGGTGGCGATCGAGCCGATTTCGCATTGGGAGACACCGGGGCCCAACAAGCTGGCGCAACTCATCCGCTTCCTGCGGGACGTGCCGTCCAGGCAGATCGGCGCAGTCATCGACAGCGCGCACGAGACGCTGGATGGAGACGGCCCGGAGATCTTTGCCGCACAGGTCGCGCAACTGGCGGCTGCCGGGCGCTTGCATTACGCGCAAGCCTCGCCCCCTGACCGCGGCAGCCTCGAATCGAGCTGGCTGCCCTGGGGCCCGATCTTCACGCCGCTGCTGGCGCACTATTCCGGCCCGGTGGCGATCGAGATATTCAACGCGGTGCCGGCGTTTGCAGATGGTCTTCGCCTCAGCCGCCGCAAATACTGGATTCCCGGACTGGACCCGCCGCGGGAATGGCCCAGTGCCTACGACGTGGCGCGGGCTTCCCTGCTCAAGCTGCGCAAAGAGTTCGATGCGATTTGCCGTGGCAGTCGATTCAACGGTTGACCCCTCTTGGCTAAGGCAACGCTGAACAAGTCCCTCGCGGCGCGCGTCCCCGGACTCGGGCGCGCAGCGGCGTTGCAAATGCTCGCCATACCTGCGGGTATGGCTGCGCCTTGCGTCTTGCTGCGCATCCCGATCCGGGGCGCGCGCACTCGCGGGGACTTATTCAGCGTTGCCCTAAAGGAAATGCAATGAACGATACGAATCCGACGACTGGCCCCGGGGCGGCCCCCGTTTCCTGCGCCAACCAGGCAGCGACTTCAGCGGACAGCGGTTCCCATCGCGCCGCGGCCGCGCATCAGACCACCGGCGACAGGCTGGGGCCGCTGAAGGACCTGCCCGGCTTCTGGGCGGGAACCGGGTTCAGCCTCATCGCCCGTCCCAACTTCGCAGGCGGCAGTGCCAACGGCATCTTCCTGCAGTTGAATCTGCTGCGTGAAACCATCGAGTTCACGTCCATCGGTTCGCCGGTTTTCAACCGCGGCAGCGCGCAGGGTGACATCGAGATCTACGGCGTCACCTACCTGCACCGGGTGACCGACGGCGTGACCGGCGGCGCGCTCCACATTGAGCCCGGCATGTGGCTCAACATCCCGCCAACCACTGCCCCGGCGGCAGGGCCGAGCATTGCCCGCATGGCGACGATTCCTCACGGCAATGCGGTCTGCACCGTCGGTTTTTCCGAAGACGTCGTTTTTCAGGGGCTGCCACAAATTCCCCCGGCAAACACCACGCCCTTCAAGATCGGCGGCGCAGCACCGCCGGCGGGCACCAGGAACCCGATGGTTGAATACGATCTGAGCGTGGCCAGCGCATCGCGCAGCAGCCCGTTGCCGGCGGCGATCAACCAGGCCTTGATCGACGACCCCAATGTCATGCTCAGGGCGGCCCTGCAGGGCCAGGAATTGACCAAGATCGTTCGGCTGATCACATCCGCCGCGGCGACCGGGATAGGCAATATCCCCTTCATTGTTGCCAACGCCGACGCACCCAGCATGGAGTCGGTGTTTGCCATCGAAACCGTGCGCTCGCCTTCAGGAGACGAGTTTTTGCAGCTTCAGTACTCGCAGACGGTGCTGCTGAATTTCGGCGGCCTCAGCTGGCCACACGTCACCGTGGGCACGCTGGTCAAGGCGTTCTGACTGGTACGGACGCAGCTTGCGCGCAGCGCGGGGTTTGCACGCGTCTCGGGCCGCGGCAAGCCCCTGTGCCTGCAGCGACGCAGACAACGGCGGCGCATCCGGCGTTCAATGTAGGTCGGCGTTCCATCCTGATCAGCAGGCGTGTTGACGGCCAGGGCCGGCAGCCCATATGCCCGATATAACCCGGCGGAACCTTACGCACCATCGGGGGCCCGCTTGACATCAAGCCGGCCGGGAAGGCCCTGGGTCACGCGGTGGCGCTGAGGCCCTAACATCGCGGCGTCCCCGCGCTGCGGCCGCCCGGTTGCCGGCCACCCTGTATTGCATGAGCCCCGACACCATTCTTGAAACCCGCGCGCTGACCAAGGAGTTCAAAGGCTTCGTTGCGGTCAGCAAGGTCGACCTGAAGGTTCGTCGCGGCAGCATCCATGCGTTGATAGGCCCGAACGGCGCTGGCAAGACCACCTGCTTCAACCTGCTGACCAAGTTCCTGGCGCCGACGTCGGGCCAGATCGTTTTCGACGGCGTCGACATCACGCAGGAAACGTCGGCGCACATCGCCCGCCGCGGCGTGATCCGCTCGTTTCAGATTTCCTCGGTGTTCCCGCACTTGACGGTGCTGGAAAACGTTCGCGTCGCGCTGCAGCGCCAACTGCCCAACTCGTTTGCGTTCTGGCGCTCCGAGCGCGTGCTCGGCCAGCTTGACCAGCGCGCGCTCGACCTGCTGCGCCAGGTCGACCTGGAGCGTTACTCGGCGCTGACCGCGGTCGAACTGAGCTACGGCCGCAAGCGCTCGCTTGAAATCGCCACCACGCTGGCGATGAACCCCAAGCTGATGCTGCTGGACGAGCCAACCCAGGGCATGGGGCTGGAAGACGTGGACCGCATCCGCCAGTTGATCAAGCGGGTGGCCGCCGACCGCACGGTGCTGATGGTCGAGCACAACATGAGCGTGGTCGCCAGCATCGCCGACACCATCACCGTGCTGCAGCGCGGCGCCACGCTGGCCGAGGGCAGCTATGCCGAGGTGTCGGCCAACCCGGCGGTGATCGAGGCCTATATGGGCAGCGCGCAAACCGCTTTGCAGGGGGCGCATTGACCGTGGCCGGCCAGCGCTTTCTTGAAATCAACGACCTGCACGGCTGGTACGGCGAGTCGCATGTGCTGCACGGCGTGAACCTGCATGTCGACGAGGGCGAGGTGGTGACCCTGCTCGGCCGCAACGGCGCCGGCCGCACCAGCACGCTGCGCGCGGTGTTGGGGCTGATCGGCAGCCGCAAGGGCTCGGTCAAGGTGCGGGGCCAAGAGACCATTGCGCTGCCCACGCACCGCATCGCGCGGCTGGGCATTGGCTACTGCCCTGAGGAGCGCGGCATCTTCTCCAGCCTGTCGGCCGAAGAAAACCTGCTGCTGCCGCCGCAACTGGCCGCCGGCGGCATGGCGCTGGAGCAGATCTACGCCATGTTCCCGAACCTGAAGGAGCGCGCCGCCAGCCAGGGCACCCGCCTGTCGGGCGGCGAGCAGCAAATGCTGGCGGTGGCGCGCATCCTGCGCACCGGCGCCAAGCTGCTGCTGCTGGATGAAATATCCGAAGGCCTGGCGCCGGTCATCGTGCAAAAGCTGGCCGAGATGGTGCTGGCGCTGCGCAAGCAGGGCTACACCATCATGATGGTCGAGCAGAACTTCCGCTTTGCCGCGCCGCTGGCCGACCGCTTTCTGGTGATGGAGCACGGCAGCGTGATCCAGGAATTCACGCAGGCCGAACTGCCGTCGCGCATGGAGCGGCTGCATGAGTACCTGGGCGTTTGAAGGGCGGCGCGTCGTCCGCCCGGCACAGCGAAGCGTTTCCCCGGTTCCCGTCACTTCCCATACCCCCTGGAGACTCCCCATGAAGCTCAAATCGATTGCCGCCGCGTGCGGCCTGGCGGCCACCCTGTCGGCCGCTGCGCTGCTGCCGCTGCAGGCCCAGGCGCAGATATCCGGCGACGTGATCAAGATCGGGTTCATTTCCGACCTGTCGGGCCTGTACGCCGACATCGACGGCCCGGCCGGTGCCGAAGCCATCCGCATGGCGATTGCCGATGCCGGCGGCGCGGTCAACGGCAAGAAGATCGAACTGCTGGTCGCCGACCACCAGAACAAGGCCGACGTCGCCGCCGCCAAGGCGCGCGAGTGGTTTGACACCCAGGGCGTCGACATGCTGGTCGGCGGCACCAATTCGGGCACCAGCCTGGCGATGGCCAAGGTCGCCGCCGAGAAGAAAAAGCCCTTCCTGGTGGTCGGCGCGGCCAGCTCGGCGCTGACCAACGAGCAGTGCTCGCCGTACACCGCGCACTGGGCCTACGACACGGTGGCACTGGCCAAGGGCACCGGCAACGCGGTGGTCAAGGCCGGCGGCAAGAGCTGGTACTTCCTGACCGCCGACTACGCCTTTGGCGCGGCGCTGCAAAACGACACCGCCAACGTCGTCAAGGCCGCCGGCGGCACGGTGGTCGGCGCGGTCAAGCACCCGCTGTCGGCGAGCGACTTTTCGTCGTTCCTCTTGCAGGCGCAGGGCAGCAAGGCGCAGATCCTCGGTTTGGCCAACGCCGGCGGCGACACCATCAACGCCATCAAGGCGGCCAACGAGTTTGGCATCACCAAGTCGATGAAGCTGGCCGGGCTGCTGGTGTTCATCAACGACATCCACTCGCTGGGCCTGAAAACGACGCAAGGCATGTACCTGACCGACAGCTGGTACTGGAACAAGGACGCCGAAGCGCGCGCCTGGAGCCGGCGCTTCTTCGAGAAGATCAAGCGCATGCCGTCTTCAGTGCAGGCCGGTGACTACTCGGCCGCGCTGCAGTACCTGAACGCGGTCAAGGCGGTTGGCAGCGACGATGGCGACAAGGTGATGGCGCAGTTGCGCACCATGAAGTTCAACGACATCTTCGCCAAGGGCGCCTTCCTGCGCGCCGACGGCCGCATGGTCCACGACATGTACCTGATGCAGGTGAAGTCGCCCGACAAGTCGACCGAGCCCTGGGACTACTACAACGTGGTCGAAACCATCAAGGGCGAAGCGGCCTGGACCGCCAAGGCCGACACCAAGTGCGCGGCGTGGAAGTAAACGCGGCGTTGGCACGCCGGCTGCAAACGTAGCCGGCGCCTTCGGCCACCCCCGCGTTCGGCGCCAGACGGTCAAAGCATGGACATCTTCGGCATACCGCTGCAGGCCTTTCTGGGCCAGTTGCTGCTCGGCCTGGTCAACGGCTCGTTCTACGCCATGCTCAGCCTCGGGCTGGCGGTGATCTTCGGGCTGCTGGGCATCGTCAACTTCGCCCACGGCGCGCTGTACATGATTGGCGCCTACGTGGCCTGGTTTGCGATGGAGCGCTTTGGCATCGGTTTTTGGTGGGCCATGCTGCTGGCGCCGCTGCTGGTCGGCGCGCTTGGCGTGGTGGTTGAACGCACGCTGCTCAAGCCCTTGTACAAGGTTGACCCGATCTACGGCCTGCTGCTGACCTTCGGGTTGGCGCTGATCGCCGAAGGCATTTTCCGTGACCAGTTCGGCGTCTCGGGCCAGCAGTACGCGGTGCCCGATTCTTTGCAGGGCGCCACCAACCTCGGCTTCATGGTGTTGCCGAACTACCGCGGCTTCGTCGTCGCCGCGTCGCTGCTGGTGTGCCTGGCCACCTGGTGGGTGATCGAGCGCACGCGGCTGGGCTCGTACCTGCGCGCCGGTACCGAAAACCCGGCGCTGGTGCAGGCCTTCGGCGTCAACGTGCCGATGATGGTGATGCTGACCTACGGTGCCGGCGCCGGGCTGGCGGCGCTGGCCGGCGTGCTGGCCGCGCCGGTGATTCAAATCACGCCGCTGATGGGCAGCAACCTGATCATCGTCGTCTTCGCGGTGGTGGTCATCGGCGGCATGGGCTCCATCCTCGGCTCGATCATCACCGGCCTGGTGCTGGGGCTGATCGAGGGGCTGACCAAGGTGTTCTACCCCGAGGCGTCGAACATCGTCGTCTTCGTCATCATGGCCATCGTGCTGATGATTCGCCCGGCCGGCCTGTTCGGCAAGGAGCGCTGAATGGCCGCCGCCGACAGCAACGCGCCGCCCGCGCCCATCGTCAGCGCGATGGCCATTGACCGCCGTGGCCGCATGGCCTGGCTGGCCGGCCTGGTGCTGCTGCTGGCGGCGCCGTTCATCGGCGTGTACCCGGTGTTCGTCATGAAGGCGTTGTGCTACGCCATCTTTGCCTGCGCCTTCAACCTGCTGCTGGGCTTTACCGGGCTGCTGTCGTTCGGCCACGCCGCCTACCTGGGCGCGGCGGCGTACTTCACCGGCTGGCTGGTGCGCTCGGCCGGGCTGTCGCCTGAACTCGGCGTGCTGGCCGGCACGCTGGGCGCCGGGGCGATTGGCGCGGTGGTCGGCGCCATTGCCATCCGCCGCCAGGGCATTTACTTCGCGATGATCACGCTGGCGATGGCGCAGATGGTGTACTTCGTCTGGCTGCAGTCGCCATTCACCGGCGGCGAGGACGGACTGCAAGGCGTGCCGCGCGGCAAGCTGTTTGGCGTCATTGCGCTGGCCAGCGACCTGGTGATGTACTACGTCGTGCTGGCGGTCTTCGTGGCGGTGTTTCTGGGCGTGGTGCGCATCGTCCATTCGCCCTATGGCCAGGTGCTGAAGGCGATCCGCGAGAACGAGCCGCGCGCCATCTCGCTGGGCTACGAGGTCGACCGCTACAAGCTGCTGGCCTTTGTGCTGTCGACCATGCTGGCCGGGCTGGCCGGGTCACTGAAGACGCTGGTGCTGGGCTTTGCCACGCTGTCGGACGCGCACTGGTCGCTGTCGGGCGAGGTGGTGCTGATGACGCTGCTCGGCGGCATGGGCACCTTTGCCGGGCCGGTGCTCGGCGCCTTCACCATCATCGGTTTGCAAAACTTCCTGGCCGACCGCGTCGGCTCGTGGGTCACGGTGATCATCGGCGTGATCTTCGTCGTCTGCGTGGTGGGCTTTCGCCGCGGCTTTGTCGGCGAACTGCTGGCCTGGCAGCGCAGGCGCGGCAGCGGCGGGTAAAAAGGCGCACGCCGGCGAACCGTGCCGGTCGTGCCAACCGGCGCCGCCACGGGCGCGCCAGGTGTGCGCCGTACCCGCCGCCAAGGCGGCCGGCGCAGACTCGCTTTCCCCCCTGGAGAACACACCATGAAAATCCAAACCCCCCGCTTCGTCCGCGGCCTGGTCGCCGCCTGTGCCGTCGCCGCGCTCTCTACAGCGCAGGCGCAGATCTCGGGCGACGTCGTCCGCATCGGCTTCATCACCGACTTGTCGGGCGTCTACGCCGACCCCGACGGCCCGGCCGGTGCCGAGGCCATACGCATGGCGATTGCCGATGCCGGCGGCGCGGTCAACGGCAAGAAGATCGAACTGCTGGTCGCCGACCACCAGAACAAGGCCGACATCGCCGCCGCCAAGGCGCGCGAATGGTTCGACACCCAGGGCCTGGACATGCTGATCGGCGGCAGCAACTCCAGCGCCAGCCTGGCCATTGCACGCATTGCGGCCGAGAAGAAAAAGCCCTTCATCGCCGTCGGCGCGGCCAGCCCGCTGCTGACCAACGAGCAGTGCACGCCCTACACCGCGCACTGGGCCTACGACACCGTGGCGCTGGCGCGCGGCACCGGCAACGCGGTGGTCAAGGCCGGCGGCAAGAGCTGGTACTTCTTGAGCGCCGACTACGCCTTTGGCACCGCGCTGCAAAACGACACCTCCAGCGTCGTCAAGGCCGCCGGCGGCACGGTGGTCGGCTCGGTCAAGCACCCGCTGGGCGCGGCCGACTTTTCATCGTTCCTGCTGCAGGCGCAGGCCAGCCGGGCGCAAATCCTGGCGCTGGCCAATGCCGCCGGCGACACCATCAACGCCATCAAGGCGGCCAACGAGTTCGGCGTCAACAAGAGCATGAAGCTGGCCGGCATGCTGGTGTTCATCAACGACATCCACGCGCTGGGCCTGAAGACGACGCAAGGCATGTACCTGACCGACAGCTGGTACTGGAACAAGGACGCCGAGGCACGCGCCTGGAGCCGGCGCTTCTTTGAAAAGATCAAGCGCATGCCGTCGTCGGTGCAGGCGGCCGACTACTCGGCCGCGCAGCAGTACCTGAAGGCGGTCAAGGCGATAGGCAGCGACGACGGCGACCAGGTCATGGCGCAACTGCGCAAGACCACCTTCAACGACATGTACATGAAGGGCGGCTGGCTGCGTGCCGACGGCCGCGTGGTCCACGACATGTACCTGATGCAGGTGAAGTCGCCCGACAAGTCGACCGAGCCCTGGGACTACTACCAGGTGCTCGACACGGTCAAGGGCGAAGCGCCGTGGACGCTGAAGTCGGAGACACGCTGCGCGGCGTGGAAGTAGGCCGCGCAGCAGCAGCCTGAAACACCCGACGAACGGCGGACGAAAGTCAGCCGTTGCGGGCGCGGCGGCGCTGGCCGCTCCACGCCAGCCACAGCAGCCCGGCCAGCCACAGCGCCGCGCTGTGCGGCTCGGGCACCGCCTGCATCACGCCGAACAGCCCGTGCAACTCGTCGTCTGGTCCGGCGGTGAAGTACAGCGCGTGGGTGGAACCGGCGCCCCCGCCGTTGCCCACGCTCAGCGCCCACAGCCCGTCGATGGCCAGCGGCTGGCCGCTGGGGTCGTTCAACTGGCCGAGGAAGGCGTGGCTGTGCGAATCAAAGGCGTTGATGCGGCCGTCGCCGAAGTTGCCGACCAGCAGCGCCCCGGCCCAGGCGCCAAAGCTGTCCGGCGCCAGCGCCAGGCCCCAGGGCGCGTTCAGCGTGCCGCCGCTGGCCACCCGCGACACCAGGCGCCCCTGCAGGTCGAACTGGTTGACCAGGCCCAGGCCGGCGCCGGCCACTTCGTCGGCGCTGTTCGGATCTTGCTTGGCATAGGCGACATACAGCGAACCGCCCAGTGCCTGCACGTTGAACGGCGCGTAGCCGGCGGGCAGCGATGGGTCGGCGAATGAGCCGCTGAGCAGCGGCGCGGCGACGTTGCCCTTGAACACGCTGACGCTGGCGTTGTGGAAATCGGCCGCATAGACGTAGCTGCTGCCGCCCACGCTGGCATAGGCCGCGCCCTTGTAGACCGCCGACAGGTTGGCCAGCGTTTCGGCCGTGCTGCCGAGCGCGCCACGCCAGCCCGAAACCGTGCCGTCCTCGCTGACAAACACGAAGGCGTTGCCGCCAAACTGGCCGGCGCCGCCGGCATTGAAGACCTGGCCGGTGACGCTGCCGGTGCCGGGAATGGCCACCGTCAATGCCACCTTGACGGTGGCCTGGGTCAGCGGATCGACGCGGTACAGCGGCGAGGTGCCGGCGCCGTTGGACGACAGCCAGAATGGCCCGGTGGCCGAATACGAGATTCCCCAGGCGTTGCGCAGCCCGGCATCGGTCAGCGGCGCGGCGTGGACCGCCGGGTCGTCGGTCACCAGGTTGGTCACCGAGACATTGACGGCGGCCATCGACGGCGCGGCCGCCAGCACGCAACAGCCGAAGGCAAGCACGGCCGCGGTGGGTCGAAGCAAGGACATGGTGGTTCTCCTGGGTCAATGGGCGCGCTGCGCCCGGGCCAAACGGCAAGCGCCGGCCCGGTCGGCGGTGCGCGGCGCGCACCGCGGGGCCGACCGGCTGCGGCGAGTCTTTATTCCCGCCGCGGTCGCCGCGGTTCACGGCGGTCACACGCCGGGTGGGGGTATTCGTCGGCGGGCGGCGCCCGGCCTGGCCGGTTGAACCATTCGGCCGCCGCCGGGAATACACCGCCAGCTTCGAGGAATCGCCCATGCCCAGCCCCGCCAGCCAGCCCGATGACGGTGCCGATCCGCCCACCGCCGCGGGTGCGTCGGCGGCCGAGCGCGAAGAGGCACGACTGATCGGGCAGATCGCCCAGCGCCGCTTGGCGGCCTTCGACGCGCTGTACCGCAGTTACCACCCACGGCTGCTGCGCTTTCTGGACCGCATGACGCGGCGGCGCGACCTGGCCGAGGAAGTGCTGAACGACACCTTGTTCGTGGTCTGGAACCGCGCCGACAGCTACAACGGCCACAGCAAGGTCTCGACCTGGATCTTCGCCATCGCCTACCGCAAGGCCTTGAAGGCGCTGCAGCGGCTGGACGACCCGGTGGCCGACGACGACGCCGACGCCCGCGCATCGCCCCTGCCCACGCCCGAGCAACAGCTTGATCGGCAGCAGTCGCGCAACGCCTTGCGGCGGGCCATCGACGGCTTGTCGTTCGACCACCGCGCGGTGGTTGAACTGACCTATTTCCACGGCGCCGATTGCCGCGAAATCGCCCACATCGTCGACTGCCCGCTGGCCACCGTCAAAACCCGCATGTTTCACGCCCGGCGCCACCTCAAGGCCGCGCTCGGCGGCAGGCTGGAGGATTTGTCATGACTGTCAACGTCGTACCGCTGGCCGGCGACGGCCACCACAGCGTGCAGGCGCTGCTGCCATGGTTTGTGCGCGGCCAACTGGCGGCCGACGAGGCCGCCACCGTCGAGGCGCACCTGGCCAATTGCGCCGCGTGCCGGGCCGAGCTGGCGCTGGAGCGCCGCATGGCCGAGGTGCTGGCCGACGCCAACGCCGACGACGCGGCCGACCCGGTGGCGGTCGAACACGGGCTGGCCCGCCTGCACGCGCGGATTGCCCGCGACGGCCCGGCGCCGGCGGCCGCTGCCACCGCCGCGCCGGCGCGCCCGCGCGCTGGCCCACGCCCGTCGCGGCTGCGGCGCTGGACCTGGCGCTGGCCGGCGGCGTGGACGCCCTGGCTGCTGGGCGCGCAATTTGCCGCCATCGGTGGGCTGGTCGCCCTGCTGGTGCTGCCGCCGCAGCCGATCGCGGCCGACCGCGGCTACCGCACGCTGGCCGCGCCCGGCCACGCCGCCGCCGGCAACGCGGTGGTGCGCTTCCGGCCGCAAGCCACCGAGCGCGACATCCGGCTGGCCTTGCAGGCGGCGGGCGCCCGGCTGGTCGACGGCCCGACGTCGACCGACGCCTACTTGCTCAGCGTGCCCGGCGACCGCCCGCAGCAGGCGCTGGCCACGCTGCGTGCCCAGCCGGCGGTGCTGCTGGCCGAATCGCTGGACGCCGGGCCGCGGCCATGAGGGCTGGCCTGGTTGGCCTGCTGCTGTGGCTGGCCGCACTGTTCGGCGCCCGCGCCGACGACGCGGTTCAGGCGCCGCCGGACGACCCCGCGCGGCAGGTGCTGGTGATGCTGGCGATGGTGCCCGAACACACCCGTGCCGGCGGCGGCTACGCCGGCGCCTACGGCGACCTGGCCGGCCGCAGCCTGCGCCGGCGCCTGGCGCTGCAGGTCGCGCAAGACCATGGCCTGCGCCTGGACAGCGGCTGGCCGATGCCGACGCTGGGCGTCGAGTGCTTTGTCATGCACCTGCCGCCGGCGCAGGCCGACGCGCCGCAGGCGCTGCTGCAGGCGCTGGGCCGCGACCCCCGCGTGGCCTGGGCGCAGCCGATGAACGTCTACCGCACCCAGGCGCATGACGACCCGCTGTTTCCGGTCCAGCCGGCGGCGGCCACCTGGCACCTGGCCGACCTGCACCAGGTGGCCACCGGACGCGGCGTGCGCATCGCCATCATCGACAGCGGCGTCGCGCACGACCACCCCGACCTGCTGGGCCAGTTCGACGACCGCGTCGACTTCGTCGCCGGCGCGCGCTTTGCCGCCGAGCGCCACGGCACCCAGGTGGCCGGCGTGGTCGCCGCGCTGGCCGACAACCACCTCGGCATGGTCGGCATCGCGCCGCGTGCGCGCCTGCTGGCGCTGCGCGCCTGCCGCCAGGACGACCCGGCGACCGGCGCCACCTGCACCAGCCTGGGCCTGGCCCAGGCGCTGGACTACGCCATCGCCCAGCGCGTGCACATCATCAACCTGAGCCTGAGCGGGCCGCGCGACGGGCTGCTGGCGCGGCTGCTTGACCTGGCGCTGGCGCGCGGCATTGCGGTGGTGGCCTCGGTCGACCGGGCGCTGCGCGGCGGCGGCTTTCCGGCCGCGCACCCCGGCGTGCTGGCGGTGGCCGACCAGGAATCAGGCGCCGCCGAGGCCGGCGTGCTGCTGGCGCCGGGCCGCGACGTGCCGGCCACCGGGCCACCGGCGCGCTGGGATCTGGTCAGCGGCAGCTCGTTTGCCGCCGCCCATGTCAGCGGTTTGCTGGCCCTGCTGCGCGAGGCCGGCACCGCACGCGCGGCGGCGGCAGGCGCGCCGCTTGAGCCCTTTGTGCGCCTGCCCGGCGGCGCCATCGACGCCTGCGCCAGCCTGCTGCGCCGCACCGGCCCCTGCGCCTGTGCCTGCGCCACCGCGGCAACGGCGCCGGGCAAACCGCCGTGACATGATGTTTCGGTGTATCGACTTGCCGCCGTCGCCATCGTCCTGCTGGGGTCTGCCGCCGCCTGGGCCCAGCCGTCGCTGAGTCTGACCGCCGAATCCGAGCACCGCTGGCGTGGTGAACCGCTCAGCGGCGGCAAGCCGGGTCTGCGGCTGAACCTGGACGCTGACCTGGCTGGCGGATGGTTTGCCGGCGGTTCGGTCAGCGGCGCGCAGTTCGACGCCGGCACGCGCCGGACGCAATGGCTGGCCTACGCCGGCCGCGCACGCAGCGCCGGGCCGGCGACCTCGTGGGAGATTGGCGCCACCGTCGTGCGCTTCGTGGCCGACGCCGAATACGACTATGCCGAAGTCTTTGCCGGCTGGATGGCCGAGCGCTGGAGCCTGCGCGCCTCGGTCTCGCCGTCGTACTTCGGCAGCGGCCTGCGCACGCTGTACGCCGAGGCCAACCGCTTCGCACCGCTGGACGCCGGCCGCCGCTACCGCGTGTTTGCCCACCTCGGCGCGCTGGCGGTGCTGGGCGGCCACGGCGACTACGCCGCCCGGCGCCTGCGCGCCGATGCCCGCCTGGGCGGCAGCGCGACGCTGCACACCGCACTGGGCTTTGCCGAGCTGCAACTGGCCTGGGTCGGCGCCGGGCGCGGCCAGTTCTATTCCCAGCCCGACGGAACCCGACGCACGACGTGGGTACTGAGCAGCACGCTGGCGTTCTAAGATCAGCCGGGGTCACCCATTAGCCGTCTCCGCAAGTAGAAGCGATCAAACCCCTGCAACCGAGATTGCATTTGTCCTGCCCCTGTCTTCCAGCCTGTATTGGTCTTTTCGGTCGCTGAGCTCGTCGCACGCT
>WBZS01000987.1_pt2 | contig 24631 bp, 16 predicted proteins | sample 5204201 | NCBI WGS metagenome assembly WBZS01 (sample SAMN12344357, study PRJNA552823) | activated sludge metagenome | biome: Activated sludge suspended growth; feature: Nitrification reactor; material: Wastewater; isolation source: activated sludge from nitrification reactor of wastewater... | reverse complement strand
GCGTGGACCAGACCTATTTCGCACGAAAGGCGTGTTGAACGTTGACGGCGAAGCACGCAGGTTTGTGTTTCAAGGAGTGCACATGTTGCTTGATGGGCAATTCGATCGACCGTGGGGAAAGTCGGAACCACGCGTGACGAAGATGATTTTCATTGGCCGAAACCTGGATCGCCCAACGCTTGAAGCCGGGGTGCACGCATGCCGCGCCTAAATCCATTTGCGAAAGTCGGCGTCAAATGCACGCGCCGCTGGGAAGCGACGCTCGACGATGCGATCGAGGGATTGGCGTGGTCGGGGAACCAGGTTGCCGGTGCTTCGATCAGCGGTCCGATCCATGTTTTTGACGCGAACACCGGCACGGTTCAGGCCAAGATGGCTGGCCATGGTCTCGGAACGGCCGGCATCGGCTGGGCGGCGTCGGGCAAACATTTCGCTTCCGTCGGCCAAGATGGCAAGGTGCGATTCTGGAATACGACGAACGGCACCGAACTTCGCGCCGTCGACGGCGGCGCTCCCTGGGTCGAACATTTGGCGTGGTCCAATGTCGATGACTTCTTGGCGACGGCGGCAGGAAAAAAGATCCGTCTCTGGAATGGCAACGGCGAGTTGGTACGCGAGTACGCCGACCACTCCCACACCGTCACCGCACTGGCGTGGAAGCCTGGTGCGAATGTGCTTGCTTCCGCGGGGTACGGACAGCTTCGCCAATGGTCGCCTGATTCCTCGAGTCCCGTCGTCGAATGGACCCCGAAGACCTCGGTCATCGCGTTGGCGTGGAGCCCCAACGGAACCTACCTCGCCACCGGTAATCAAGACGATTCCGTCCACTTCTGGATTCTAGAAAAAAATGACAACCTCGAAATGACCGGTTACCCCAGCAAGGTCAAAGTGGTTTCGTGGGATGCGACCAGCCAATACCTGGCTACTTCAGGAGCCGATATGGCGTGCGTCTGGGATTGTTCTGGTAAGGGCCCCGAGGGCACGACTCCAATTCAGTTGCAGGGGCATGAAAACCTCGTCACCACGTTGGCCTTTCAACATGCAGGAAAAATCCTTGCGACCGGAGGCGAAGACGGCAAACTGCTCGTTTGGCAACCCGGTAAACAAGCGACTCCGATCGCCAAAGCCGAGCTCGGCGCTCCCGTGACCAAACTGATCTGGACCCAAGACGACCGCACCCTTCTCGTCGGCACCGCCGAGGGCAAAGTCGTTTCATTCAGCGTTGGGTAAAACGTCGACGCTTACCAACGTCATCGAAGTAGGTTAGTTGCATGCGGTACATCGTCGTCTTGTTCTTATTCCTTCTTGGCGAAATCGCCTTTTGCCAACCCGTGCCGCGTTTGGAGGGGACGACTTTGACTCAGGAAACCGCGTCCGCGTTTGCGAAACTGGCTTTGAAAGGTTTACGTCGGCAATATCCGAATAAGCCCGGTGACGTCCTCAACGGCGAAAAGGATGTCAAGGCTCCCAAGACGATGCACCCCGCCTTTTATGGCAGTTATGATTGGCATTCGTCCGTGCATGGCCACTGGATGCTGGTTCGCCTGCTTCGATCCTTTCCCAACCTTCGCGAAGCCGATGACGTTCGCAAGTTGCTGCACGAACATCTCTCCGCGGAGAATCTGAAAGTGGAAGCGGCCTACTTCGCCCGGCCGAATTCGCAATCGTTCGAACGGCCCTACGGTTGGTCGTGGCTGCTGAAGTTGGCGGAGGAGTTGCACACCTGGCAGGATCCAGACGCGAAACAATGGTCCGAAAACCTTCAACCTCTTACACACGTTTTGGTCGAACGCTACCTGCGGTATTTTCCAAAGCAGACCTATCCCATTCGTAGCGGGGTACATTCGCAGACCGCGTTCGGCCTCACGTTCGCCCTCGATTACGCGCAGGCGGTAAGGAACGAAAAGCTTCGCGATCTCCTTTTCGAACGGGCTCGCACCTACTTCGCGAACGATCTCGATATCCCGGCTCGTTGGGAACCGGACGGTGCCGACTTTTTCTCCCCGAGTTTGATGGAAGCGGACCTGATGCGGAGGGTATTGCCTCGTGCCGAGTTTCGCGAATGGTTCGGCCGATTTTTGCCAGGCTTGGAAAAGGGTGAACCCAAACGGCTTTTGGAACCCGCGACCGTCGCGGATCGGACCGATCCGCAAATCGTCCACCTCGATGGGTTGAATTTGAGTCGAGCGTGGTGCATGCGACAACTCGCGGCGGCGCTCGAAAAAGACGAACCGCGCCGGGCTGTGCTGATGACGGCGGAACGCAAACATCGCGAAGCCAGTCTGCCTCACGTCATGAGCGGCGATTACGTGGGTGAACACTGGTTGGCGTCGTTCGCGGTCGTCTTGCTCGGCACAGAGCTGCCTCAATAAGTCGTAATGCTCCCCTCGAACAGCGGATCAATGGTCTGGTAGTAGGGCTAAAAGTGCCATTTACCTGGTCCGAGACCGAGCGCCCGCGAAGGAAGCCGCGACGAAATCCCTCGCTTTCACTCAGGCTTGGACGTCAATCGGTTAGACTTGGACACCGCTCTACGCGGCGTATTTACGTGTCGCCACATCGATGAAGATGCTTAGCAATTCCTGATAGTGATGTTCAAAGGTCCAACGTTGCCCCGCCCGGCGAGCGTTCTGCGCGAGCGTTCGGCGTTTCGCCGGATCGAGCATTTGGGCCATGCACCAGCCCATATGCTCATGTTGGTGAGGCGTCTCGATGACGAAACCTTCTTTACCATCTTGAATCAGTTCGGAGGCTCCGTTGAATCGCGAGGTGATCACGGGCAGATCGCACGCGAGCGCCTCCAGAACCACCAACGAACAGGGATCGTAAAAGGTGGGATGGATCAAAAAATCGGCCGCGAAAAACGCCTCGCGAATCGCGGGATACGACCCAAGAAAACGTACGTATGAGTCGACGTGAAGTTCTTTGGCCAACTTTTGGTAGCCTGCGACATCGTCGGAGCCGCATACGAGCAAACGAAGGCTTGGCATGTTTCCCACGAACTCAGGCCGATGGACGAGAGCTCGGAGACCATGCAGCAACGGCACCAACCCTTTGAGACGGTAATTCTTCGCGACGAACAAGCCAACCGTGTCTTCGGGTTGCACTCCCCATTCCTGGCGCATTTCCTGACGAACGCGCAGGCGATCATGCTGCGGGAAACGTCCCGGATCGATGGCGCTGCGCACCACCACGATTTCCTCTTCCGGAACGCCCAGGTAGTGCTTGAAATGGCCACGCACCATTTCGCTGTTGACGACAATTTGGGGCGGGTTTTGACCCAAATATTGACGGCGCTGAAGGCGGACGAAGGACCAATGGGCCAAGTCGAACCACTTGAGTGCACGTGCAGCCCGACGCTGCCAGGGCTTCTCAAACTTCAGGAAGTTTTGATCGACCGACGCGGAGTGAAGGCCACCTAACGGATAGAGCAGATCTTGGCCATAGGTTTTATCGAAACCGACCGTCACCTGATGCCGTTCGTCCGCCATCGCCTGCAAACAGCGCTCGCTAAATTGCCAGGGTCTTAGGAAGCGAATGCCCGTAACGGGCGGAATGAGATGGAACACCGTTTCCGGCGGAAGGGCGGCGGTGTCCCATCGGCAGGCGTACAGGTGCACGTGATGGCGGTCGGCGACCAACCGACGCGCGAGGTCCGCGATGTAAGTCTCGCAACCGCCTCGATCCGGGAACACGCTTTCGTAGCAAAACGCGAGGTTCATGCACACTTCCTGCCGGACTTCGCGGCCAATGGATTCGCTTCCTCGAGTAGGCGATGCGAAGCAGCAAGTTTTTGGTTGTGATCGCGGTAGCGTTCTCCCTTTAGCCGAACGGCCCAAGCGAGAAGTCCGTGCAACCGCGGGAACGCAGCACCTTTACGGTATTGGCGCCAGAAGCGCATTCGATCCCAAACGGTGATCCCATGTTGCCGAGATGAATAAAGTAGTTGACCAAGGTCTTTGACAATCCACCAGGGCCAAGTAACGGGATGCTTCGTCAGGCGTTGCAAATCGATGATTGCGACTCGCCCTCGCCAATCGGACGGAGTGTCGGTGAGGTCTTGCCGATCCACGAAGAAATGGCAGAGGTACAAATCTTTGTGGTACCGGCATTGATCGTGGAACGTTCGAGCGATGCGCGCTAATTCTACGATCAAGCCAGCTTTCCAGGCGGTAAACTCCGGACCAGACTTCGACGCTTGCGCAAGAGGGATCGCCTGGTGGAGTGCCACCATATTGGGAAGTTCTTCAAGAGCCAAGAAGCTGCGAAAACGTCCCCCCGCATCCAAGAATTCGCCGGCCGCCACCACGGTCGGAACCCGAAGCCCCTGGTGCGCCGCCCAGCGAAGGCGATCCCATTCTTGAAGTGCGGGCGACCATTGGCCCGAAGGCCAAAGCGCCGCCAACCACCCACGCCATCGGGGCAAGGCGAGGTGGCGTTTGAGGTAGACTTTCAGGGCACGCGAACCGTGCGTGAAGACGAACCTCCCGGTGTTACGACCTTGCTTTTGGTGGTAATCGTCCGTCGCGGGAGTTTCAAACAACTGGTCTGCCCAGTCGCCGCCGACGAACAAAGCCCAATCATCCCTCGCCCAAAGCTGACGCCCACCACGAAGCCAACGCTGCCACGGCCAAGTCGGCATCTGCTCGACCGGCCGAGGTTCGGCGTTCGCGAACGGCGTCATTGGTTCGGGATTCAACGTCAAACGTTATTTCTCCGCGACCGGGAAGGATCGGCTCGAGTTCCCATTGTTCAAGATGCTTTCCTCGCACTCGATGGTGCGAGGTCGCGGTCAAGAAGTTGGCGAGCGGCCGCCAACACGTCGGCAGGGGTCAAGGTCGTCATGCAGGCATGGTCCGTCGGGCACACGCGGCGCTGGCAGGGTCCGCACGCCACCTTCTTCTGAAGGTGGATCGCCTTGGCGAAATAGGTTTCCGTCCAGGCGATGTGTGTGGGGCCAAACAACGACACTACCGGACGATCCAACGCCGCGGCAAAGTGTCTGGGGCCACTATCGGTCGTCACCAGCAACGAACACCGACGAATCAGCGCTTTGGTCAGTCCCAGCGATAACGGTTCGTCCGCCAACGAACTCACTTGTGGCCGAGCGCTCAGCTTGGCGATCTGCCTTGCCATTTCACGTTCACTTGGACCACACAACACCAGCACGTTGGCGTCGCGGGTATCCACCAATTCTTGCGCCAATCGAGCGAAGGACTCCACATGCCAATGCTTGGCGGCGCCGAACGCGGCGCCGGGGTTGAAGCAGATGAAGTCTCGCGAAGGCGTACCTTTCCATCTGGCGAGGACCGCCTCCGCACGTTCTTCATCGGCCGGCGTGGTGAAAATCTCCATCCGATGGCCCGGCCAAGTACATCCCGCCGCCATCGCCAGCTTGTTGTAATCGTCAAGGATCGGCGTAGGCGTATAAGTCCCTTCAGGTGATTTCTTCGGGCTCAACCGATCCGTCAGTAAGATGCCACGATTGTACCGGTCGTAACCGATGCGCCGGCGACACCCAGCCCACCACGCGGTCCACGCAGAGCGAAACGAATTCGGGAAAAGCACCGCCAAATCGATTTTTTTCTTTCGTAATGCGTAAGCGACGGCAGGCCAACGATTCGCCCAACGCCCCTTGGAATCGAACGGCACCACCTCATTGATCCAAGGCGATCCTTCCAACACCCCCACGACATAAGGGCGAGATACCGCGATCAGATGGGCCGAGGGATACCTTTCCCGCAATGCTCGAATCGCAGGCGTGGCCATCACCACGTCGCCGATCCAGTTTGGAAGAAACACGGCGAGGTTCATGCGAAGTTCCCAACAGACTCAATGGGCGAGCGGAGGGTGTAAACCCTCCGTGTTTGTCAATCCCGCAGTCGCTCATCGCGAAACCACGGGGGTTAGCCCTCCGTGTTCAGCAAACCTGCAAATGCCTCGGCGCGAAACCACGGGGAGTTTACACCCCCCGCTCGCCGGGGTTACGCGGCACGCATGCGCTCGATCAGGTTCGTCGTCGAAAAGCCATGTTGCAGGTTCGCCAGATGCACGCGGCCACCGTAGGCTTCGACGAAATCGCCACCCACGACATCTTCTTTCGAATAATCCGCGCCTTTCACGAGCACGTCGGGCCGAATCGCGTGGATCAGGTGCAACGGCGTCAACTCGTCGAACACCGTGACGAAATCCACGCTTTGTAACGCGGCAAGAACGGTAGAGCGGGCTTCCAGGGGCTGCACGGGGCGCTGTTTTCCTTTGAGTGCCTGGACGCTGGCGTCACTATTGAGCCCCACGATCAAAAGGTCCGCCTGGGCACGTGCTTCCTGCAAATATTGAACGTGTCCGACATGCAAAATATCGAAGCAGCCGTTTGTGAAGGCGACGCGTTGACCCAACCGGCGCCGATAATCGAGTTCGTGCAGCAAACTCTCGAGCGGCTGGATTTTCGCCGGTCCGGTTAGATTGGTCGCGGGCAGGCTGTGCGTGAGATCTCGAAGGATCTCCTCGCGCGTGACCGTGGCCACGCCGATTTTCTCTACTTCCAGACCACCTGCGATATTCGCGAGCGGGATCGCATGGGAGAAATCGGCTCCAGCCGCAAGCGCCATCCCGAGCATCGCCATCACCATATCGCCCGCGCCGGTGATGTCGTAAACATGGCGAGGCCGAGTCGGAAAATGTTGCGTGCTCCCGTCGTTGCGGCACATAGCCATGCCATCTTTATCGAGCGTGATGATGGCTGCCTCGAGATCGAGGCTTTCTTGCAGATGCTTCGCCGCCTCGAAGGCTTCCGCGAGATCGCCGATGGTCCTGCCGGTCGCCAACCCCGCCTCCAACCGATTCGGGGTGATCGCGGAACAACCATGGTATTTGCGGTAATCATGGCCACGAATCGGATCGGCGATCACGCGAACGCCCCGCGCGCTTGCGGCGCTGATCACTCCTGCTAAAAGGCTCGGCGTACACACACCTTTGTCGTAATCGCTGATGAGTACGACATCGGTATGCTTCATTTGCTGCTTGATGACGTTCAAAATTTGATTGCGGACGGCTTCAGCGATGTACCGGCGATCCTCGAAATCCACGCGAATCATTTGCTGCGGATGCCGATGCTGCGCTCGCCCCATGTAGCGTTCTTTGACCGTGCTTGGCCGGCCTGAATCCGTGACGACACCTTCGTGGTCGATTCCCAAGTCGGTCAGCATTTGACGAATTCGGCCCGCGTCATGATCGTTGCCCACGATGCCGGCGATGCAGACTTTGGCACCCAGGGCACGAAGCATGGTGGCCACGCTGCTCGCGCCTCCTAACCGTTCTTCGCGGCGGTCGGCTCGTAATAGAATCACCGGCGCTTCTTGGCTGATCCGCTCGGCGTCGCCCCAGACGTATCGATCCAGCATCAGATCGCCTACCACCATCACGCGGGGCGTTCCTAGCTTTTGCATCCATTCGACAAGTTCCGTCGTCATCTCTCGCTCCCTTCCGTGGGTGTGCATCCGGTTGCCAAACCTTGTTGCCGATCGCAGTTTCGTGGTCCTCCGGGCCCTTACGCGGCCCGGCTCGCCGGCCTGCTAGATACTTTTTTTACCCTATGCTGCGGCGGGCGTCAGATTTTCTTCCGTGACGTGAGATTGCTTCCACATCTGGGCCGCGACGCTCACGTGTAAGAGGGGCAACATGACTTCGTGATGGCCGATCAATTCGATCCCTTCGGACGAAGGCCGTTCCAGCACATTCACGCGCGAACGGTATTGCGCCTGTTTATCAAGATTGATCGTGATCATGCCATCCAGGTCGTGGCCAAAGTTTCGCGCCACGGAAACCGCCTTCACGAAGACTTCGGGCATGATGACGGCACTTCCCAGGTTCATCCAAACGCCATGCGCCATCGACGAGACCACGGTGCAAAGTCGGCGAAAGTCGATGAGCGACGCTTCGCCGACAGCCGAGCCGGAAACGTGTGGGTGCATGTGAACGATGTCGGTGCCGAGCGCGACGTGGACCGTGCAGGGAATGCCGGCACGGTAGGCGGCTAACACCAGACTGGACTCAGCGTGCGGGCAATTCAGTCCGTCGAGGTATTTTCCTAGTGCCCAACCGAGGCCGAGGTTATTTTCCTCACCCATCCGCGCCGCCACGGCGAAAGCATCCGCGGTTTCACGCGCCATGCCGAACTGACCGCTGGGAAGCTGTGTATTCACGTTTTCGCTAGTTTTGCCTGCGATCGCCAATTCCAGGTCATGGATGGCGGCCGACCCATTCATCGCGACGGCTTTGAGGATGCCTTTTTCGATCCAGTCGATCAGATAGGGAGCGCAACCCGTTTTGACCACGTGCCCGCCCAGCGCCGCGGCAGCCATGCGGTTATCGCGATGGGCACGAACCAAATGTTGCGCCACACGACGAAGCTGCTCGGCCGCCAATTGGCGAGGTAGGCTATCGAGCCATTGTTCCACCGTCGCATCGGGCGAAACAGGATTTCCCAAATCGTCGTGAAAAACCTTCGAGGGACGTGACGCGAGTTCATACGTCTTCAGGGCCGCCAAGTCGTAAGGCTTCCAGGTTTCCAGAGCCTGAAGATGGGGATTCGAAAATGAGGAATTCACCGTAGCTGCCATCCGCCCCTCCTTGGTCGGGTCCGAAAATCGCAGGATGCGTTAGCATCGTATCCCTGAGCGAGCCGAGCACGAGAGAGGAATCGAGATCCTTCAACGCACACTCGATCGCGACGATTCTCGAAAAAAGCAAATCATCCAAAATCACGCAGGTGTTCGATCGAGCACCCGCGTCAACACGTGCTGCAGGGCTTCCTGTCCCTCGAGCACTTCTAGCCGAACCGCCAACGCCCAAAGCTCCCTAGGTCCCAGCGTGTTCAAGCCGAGCTTCACTAAATCTTTCTGCGTCGTCACCATGACGGTGTCGCTGGGAAGGCTCGTCGCCCAGCCTATCAGGTCGTCGACATCTGTTCGAGAGTAGGGATGGTGATCCGGAAAAGTCCGCCAACCGATCACATTCATTCCCATCGATTCAAGCGTTTGGCGAAACGCCCGCGGGTTCCCTAAACCACAAAAGGCCGCCACGAGCCGATTTTTTAGTGCGTCAAGTTCTCGACATTCTGCCTGGGCATTGATCCATTCCGAGGGCCGATGGGCCGAGCGTATGACCGGTATTCCTGGAACGACACGTTGAAGTTTCTTTTCGATCTCCCCCACGGTTTCCGAACTCACCAGGTCGGTGCGGGTGATCATGATTACATTCGCCCGCGTTAAACCCCCGAGCGATTCCCGCAGAAGTCCCCGGGGAAGTAGGTAACCGTAACCCCACGGATTGGTCGCATCGATCAACACGACGTCCAGATCGCGATGCAGTCGGCGATGTTGAAAGCCATCGTCGAGAAGAAGGAGTTCGCTTTCCAATTCCTCGAGCGCGGTGTTCGCCAACGCAACACGATCAGGCCCCTGCAAGTGAGGGACATCGGGAAGGTTTTCTTCCAAAACACGAGCTTCGTCGTTCCGCCCATCTTGGCTGCCATAACCCCGGCTCAGGATGGCGACGGCGAGGTCACGTTCGCGAAAAAAACGGGCCAAGTATTCCACGCAGGGCGTCTTCCCGGTGCCCCCCGCAGTCAGATTACCGACGCTGATCACCGGTGCCGAAATGCGAAACGCCTTCCGCCAACCAAGCGAATAGCCAAGGTTGCGAATCCCCACACCAAGGCCATAAACGCCGCTGAGAAGCCAAAGCCCACCCCGTTCGAACCAGGCTCGCCAACCTCGGCGTTCGGCGCGAATCAGGGAGTGGAAGTATTCGTTCAAGTCGACTCGCTCACACGACCCTATTTTCGCGGCACGATGTTATAGACCAAACCGCTTTTTCGTGTCAACGCCGTTCAAGAAAGATCCGCGTGCGCGCGTGCGGCGATAGCACGAAGACGGATCTGGAGCTGAAATGGTGGCAAACCAAGCAAGCCGTAGGTCACGGCCACCCAACTGGGCAACGTGCAAGTCGCCGGTTACGGAGGTGAGGTCCATCGATCCTGGAGTTGTTTCCGGGCGGTGCCCGTAACTTGCGTTCCCTCGGTGAGAAATTGCTTTAGATTTCGGAGCCTCGTTAGATGTTGGAGACCTTCATCGCTGACTTTCGTATTGCTGAGATTCAACGCGGAAAGCATCGTGAGATCTTTAAGGTGCACGAGCCCACGACTGCTAACCTGCGTCCCTTCTAAACCCAGCACGCTCATTTCTTGAAGCCCAGCTAAATGCGATAATCCATCGTCGCCCACCTTGGTTCGGAAGAGCTCAAGGCGTTTCAGTTTCTCCATTTTTTTCAAATGAATCAAACCAGCGTCCGTAATTGCGGAGTTTCCAAGGTCGAGCCGCTCGAGGTTTAACAAGTCGCGGAGATGCGCCAAGCCCGAATTCGTAATTTGCGTGTTGCCCAGGATCACCACTTGAAGGCTTTTTTGGTTCGCAAGCATTCGCAAATCTTCATCTTTCACGGTGGAATTCAGCAGATTGATTTCAAGGACACCACGGGAAGGTGACGCGAGGTCACGGCGGATCGAACCTCCGAGCTTCTTGACCCACGTTTCGACAGCCAATTCGCCTGTGCTATTCGCCGAAGCTTGAGCCTCTGTGTCGACCATGAACGGAAGCTTTTCCGCAGAGTAAACGCGGACTCGCTCAAACTCCGCTTCTCCCTTTGTCGGTGTTTGCATGAAAAGAAAGAGTGTGGCTGGCATGTAGTCGAAGTCGGTAGTAAGTGGAACGCACACGGCCACACCGTTGACGAACAATTCCACGTTTCTGCCACGCGCGATGACGAGAAGGGTGTTGAATTCTTCTCCCTTTTTGATGGCGGTATGCGCGAAATCTTCGCGGTGTGGATCCGAAAATCGGCCTTCTCCCTTGGTGTAGGTAGGATGTACACGAATCTTGCCGTGAGCATCGAGGTATACCCCGATGCCTCGCTGCAAATGCGAGTTATTTAACTCGACACCCCAGACCGTGTCGGGCTCACCCAAGGCGCGGCCAACGACTTCACATGCGAAATTTTCGCCTGACCAAGGACCACCCCGGTCCGCCGTCGCCGAAGCCGGGATGGCATTGGTCCATCCTGGTTGGTTTCGACGGATGAAAAATCGCCCTCTTCCAGGGCGCGTGATAGGCGCCGGCCAAGCCTCGGTACTATCGCGGTCGCGGTAACCACGTAGCATGGCTGCGGACTTCAGTAGAATAGGCCAGTTGCTCTTCCAATCGTCAAATTCATCCGTGTACAGAACCTCGGCCTTTCCAAGGTCAGGCGCCTTCACCAAACCATCCTGAATCGAAGTGGCCCATGCCAGGCTTGGATTGCTCGGATTCGTGGGCTTCTCGGTCGCCTTGACCACAGACTGCTTTGCCGTGTCATTCGTCGTCGTGCCTGGCTCGATCGGCACGAGCTTGATCTTCATCAGGTTTTTTCCGTCGCCTCGTTGCAAGTCGAAAGAACCGGCGCTGACATCTTGATCGCCCAGCGTCGCAACGAGTTTTTTATTCTCGAGCCGCAGTTTCACTGGATCGTCAAGGTCGACCAACGTATTGCCGACCTTGATCTTGAATCGATGAGGCCCCACCGCCAACGGAGCTGACGTCTTGGCGTGGTTGAGGATTACCTTGCTTCCCTCCAGGTGAACTTCGAGCTCGCGATCGAAGATTTCCACATGGAGCGTGCCCTCGGCGGTACGGACCGTGAGAATCACGCCCCATGCCATGGCGAGCCCTAGGAGCACGGCGCCAACGGCGAGCGGAATTCGCCACCAGGACCGACCATGCTTCGGCAAAACGCGAGGCGAATCAACCTGAAATTGCGACCAAGGTGAGGATTCCTCTGTTTTCGGGCCAATTTGAGTCGCCAAGGCGAAAGGTGACCGATGTTGCGACGGGTCCGTATCCGGGGGCGTGTTGGCACCACGAAAGTGACGTGCATTGGTTTCGTGGGTCGAAGCCTTGAGGAAATCCGCCAATGCATTCGCCATCGCGGAGACGGAGGGATAGCGATGGCTTGGATCTTTCGCCATCGCTTTGAGACAGATCGCCTCGAGAATCGTATCGAGATGTGGATTTAGGAGTGAAGGCGGGGTCGGCTCCTGCGTCAAGATTTGCCCCAGCACAGCCATGGCCGGCCCATCGAACGGCAATTGACCTGTGAGTAATTCGTAAAAGATTACCCCAAGAGTGAATTGGTCCGAAGCCGCGTCGACTTTTTTGCCTCCCACCTGCTCCGGCGACATATAGGCAGGCGTTCCTACGACCGTTCCACTTTTGGTAAGGCGAATATCCTCGCGGTCAACACGTATCGCCAAACCAAAGTCCATCAAGACGGGTTCGTTTGGCGGCTGAATCATAATGTTCGCGGGCTTCAAGTCACGATGGACCACGCCCTTGCGATGTGCCACCGCCAAGACCGTGGCGATTTTCCGAATCAGGTCGGCTGCTTGGCGTTGACCCTGGGCTTTTCCGCGACGAATGAAATCGCTTAAGGGCCTTCCCTCCACGAATCCCATTGAAAGAAAAAACGTTCCGTCGATCTGTCCCACGTCGTGAATTGGACATATGTTCGGATGGCAAAGTGCCGCAGCGGCGCGAGCCTCACGATAAAACCGCTCGATCACCGCAGGCGTGTCAAAACTGTTCACCCGCGGAATCTTGATAGCGACATTTCGATCGAGTTCCCCATCGTGAGCGAGATAAACCGCACCCATTCCTCCGTGACCAATCTTACGCAAAATCTTATATCGGCCAAATTGCTCCGGAAGGTCTTCGGTAGCCTTCACCGCCGCACGTGGCGTTGTGTCCGGACTGCGAGTTTCAGCCACGTTTTCTATCGGCGCAAACAAACCAGAAACCGCCACGAGCTCCTGCAATCGAGCGGTCTGGCGGGGAAACCTCTCAGCATATTCCCTGAGTTCCACGGATTCGCCAGCCCTCTTTCGTGCCTTCCATTCCGCGAACATCATCTCGGCGGGCACGGTCCAAGCGTTTCCTATCTCAGGAAATTCATGAAGGTAACTTTCAAGCAGGCGGCGCTCGCCCTTTTTCCACCGTTTTTCGAGGTCGACTTTGATGAGTTCGCAAAGGATCTCTACGCGCATCGCCAGGTTCGAATCAGGGAATTCCTTAACGATTTCGGACAAGCGATTCTCGGTCCAACTTCTCGAAAAGTCATCGAGGCAACGCGCTAGGTCCTCCCGGTCGGAAGTTGAGCCTGTCCCCAGAGGTTGAGGAAGATCGACCATGGCACACCGGGAGAGATAGGACTGAAACAACGGTTCATTTTAAGGGATCACCTAGGTCGACGAAACAGCTTTTTCGGTTTCGACGAAACTTTTCACCCTCTGGACGAACCACGGTCGTCGTAGGCGATGAACGGCGCCCCGGTGTACCATTTGGGTATAGGCAAATTCTCTGAGGTTTAAGTTCAAAAATGCTCACGCAGAGACGCGGAGTATAGAAGAGAGACCATTCCCTTTCACGAACCAATACCTCGACAAAACCAGAATTCATTTTTCCCCTTTTCTCTGCGTCTCCGCGTCTCTGCGTGAGATCTTCCGTAATTTGACCCGCAAGAGAATCTAGTTACACCCTACCATTTGGACCAAACATCAACGCTTGACGGGAGAATTCAACGGTCGTAGACTGGCCGAGATTGGTATCCCTCCCTTGGCCGACGGATTGGCGAAGAAATCCGTTGGCGCATGCATCGAGAAATCTCTCACACCGATCCCGCGTTCGAATCCAAGAGCAACGCCCCCCTGTACCTCACGACCGGCGTCTTAGCCCTCTTGATGGTGCTTGACCTTGCGCCGCGATTCGCCGCCTGGTTGGGCGTTCCGGGTTTAGCGCCTTGGTCGCCGGAATTGGGTGGATACCGGTATGCGTTTTTCGCGGCCATTTTGGGCAGCGTGCGGGTCGTCCTCGGCGCGGTGGAATCGCTCCTCGAAGGCAAGATGGGAGCGGACCTGGCGCTCGCCATCGCCTGCATGGCCGCCCTTTTGATCAACGAACCCCTCGTCGCGGCTGAGGTGGTTTTCATCGGCCTGATTGGCGAATGCCTCGAAGCATTCACGTTCGACCGAACCCGACTCGCCTTACACCGCATCGTCGAAGTCTTTCCCGTCCGGTGCTGGAAACTCGTCGAAGGTCAAGAAACCCGCGTACTTACCCGCGACCTTCAAGTCGGCGATCGCATCGTCGTAAAACCCGGCGCGAAAGTGCCGGTCGATGGTGTCATCGTCGACGGACGGTCCGCGGTCGATCTGAGTGCCCTTACCGGCGAAAGCCTTCCCGTCGACAAAAACGTCGGCGATGAAATCTTGGCTGGATCGCTCAACCAATTCGGTTCGCTCACGATCGAAGCGAAGAAGGTAGCAGAACAAACCGTCGCCGGCAAAGTCATCGAAATGACAAGCCGAGCCTTGAAAGATAAGGCAAACCTCGAACGCACCGCGGACGTGCTTTCCCGCTGGTTCCTTCCACTGGTTCTCGGCTTGGCGGCGATCACCTTCATCGCGTCGCTTGCATATTTTGGAACCACCTGGTTTCGGCCCAGCGGAATTCGCATGAATTTACGTCAGGCCGTGGGGCTCAGCTTGTATCCCACGCTCTCGGTGCTGGTGGTCGCCTGCCCCTGTGCGTTAATCCTCGCGACTCCTGCCGCCATCATCGCCGCTCTGGGGCGTTTGGCGGGGACCGGTATCTTGATCAAAAGCGGAGCCGCACTCGAAAAGCTCGCTAAGGTCGGCGCGATTGCATTCGACAAGACCGGCACCATCACCGAAGGCAAACTCGAGATCGGTTCACTTTATCCCCTTCTGGGCACTTCGGCGGATGATCTTTTACGTTGGGCCGCCAGCGCCGAGCAGGCGAGCGAACATCCCTTGGCGCAGGTCGTCGTGCGGGAAGCGAAAAAGCGAAACCTCACCTTGGCCTCGCTGCGAGATTTTTCCGCACTTCCCGGCGCAGGCGTCGAAGCACGGACCGAATCAGAAACGCTTCTCGTCGGCAATCGGCGTCTGCTGGAAGAACGAGGCATCGCCCTCTCCAGCGAGGCGGAAGAGGTTCTTAAATCGCTCGACCAAGACGGACAAACGCCCCTCCTCGTCGTTCGGAATCAATCGATCGTCGGCATCCTCGGCGCTAGAGATCGCGTTCGCCCCGAACTTGCCGGATTGCTCGAGGATTTGGGAAAGCTCGACATCCACCCGATCGTGCTGCTTACCGGCGACCGCGAATCCGTCGCTCGGGCCGTCACGAAAGACCTGCCATTCAGCCAAATCCACGCGGAACTGATGCCGAGCCAAAAAGCGGAGTGGATCGAAAAACTCCGCGCGAAACAGAACCCACCTGAATCGGATCCGGGTCCGAACGCCCTCGTCGATCCAGATCGAGCCTTTTCTTACGTGGCCATGATCGGCGACGGCATCAACGACGCGCCGGCGCTTGCCAAAGCTGACGTCGGCATCGCCATTGGTAGCACGGGGACCGACATCGCGGCTGAGGCGGGCGAAATCGTCCTCATGGGTGATCCGCTCCGCCCGCTCCCGTTACTGATCCGCCTTTCCCGCGCCACGGTCGACATCATCAAACAAAACATCTACGTGTTCGCATTTGGCGTCAATATCGTAGGCGTGGTTTTGACGGCTTGGCTTTGGCCCTGGATCACGCCCGAGGGTTGGTTCGAACAATCGCCCCTGGCAGCCGTGCTCTACCACCAAATTGGTTCCTTCGCGGTTCTGCTCAATTCGATGCGCCTGCTCTGGTTCGAACGGCCCGCCACCAACCGAGCGTGGACGCGCGTCCGCCAAGGTTTGCAGGACGTGGATTTGTGGATCAACCGCTGGAGCGATTGGCATGAAATCACGCACTGGTTCGCGGAACATACCCGCACCGTCGTTGGCATCGTCGCTCTCCTGATGCTCCTTGGCTTTTTCGTGGCTGGTTTCACCGTAATCCAGGCGAATGAAGTTGGAGTCGTCAAACGGTTCGGCCAAGCCGTGGAAGATCTTCCCCCCGGTTGGCACTGGCGTTGGCCGTGGCCGATCGAAGAAACCGTCCGGGTTTCACAACAGATTCGCACGCTCGAAATCGGCTACCGCGAAATCGCCGCCAAACCGAACCCGCAGGAATCGCTTACCTGGTCGACCGCGCATCGCCGAGAAAACCGCATCGGCGATGAAGCGATGATGATCACGGGAGATGGCAACCTGGTCGATCTTCTCGTCACCATCCGTTACACCATTTCCGATCCTCGCACTTACCTGTTCGAAGTGAAAGACCCCGACGATTTTCTAAGGTCCAGCGCCGAATCGGTGATGCGAGGCATGGTGGCGAGCCGACCGTTCAACGAACTGCTCACGCTCCATCGGCAGGGCTTTCAGGAAGAAGTCGCGAAACGATTGACCATGCGGTGTCACGAGTTTCACCCGGGCGGGATGGGGATTCGCATCGAAGGCGTTTCCGTGTTCGACCTACATCCTCCGGAAGCCGTGGTCGAAGCGTACTACCGTGTTGCGCAGGAAATGGAGCGGCGCGACCAACAGGTGAACTTGGCCCAACGGGAAGCGATCCGTCGCCTGAAAGATGCGGACGCGGAAAAAACCAAGGCAATTTCATCCGCCAAAGCCGGCTATCAAGAAAAGGTCAAACAGGCCGAGGGCGAGGCGATGCAATTTCAAGCACGCTGGGAGGGACGCTCCAAGGTTGGAACCGAAGAGCTTTGGGAGTTCGCCCTTTCCGCCGCCGAGGAAGCCCTGCGCGGTGAACCGGTCGCCGAGGTGGAAAAACGTTGGCAACAACGGAAGCGCGAACAAGAATTGGCTCGGCGAACGCTGACCGATTTTCATTGGTACTGGAACGCGATTCGAAATGCGCTCGCGGGCCGAGAGATGTTGCTCGTGGACACGGACCAACTTAAAGGTCAACGGAACCTCCTGGTGGCCGACCCCGAACTATTTCGAGCCCCCGCACCGATGATCCTTCCCGGTGCTGCCTCGCCAAGACCACCGTTTCGCCGACCGGACGATGAACCCTAATACCCAACATTCCAACGAAGCCATTCCTTGATTTAGGTACGTTATGTTCGCGAGATTATTTACCTGGCTCGGTGGTCTGATCATCGTTGTCCTCCTACGGCTTTCGTTTTACACGGTCGACGCCAGTGAATACGCGTTCGTGACCGTCTTGGGGCGACACGTGGCGACGATCGATGGTGCCACCGAGGCGGGCCTGTATTTCGGTTGGCCTTGGCCGATCCAAATGGTGCAACGGCTTGACCGCCGGCTCCAGCTTCTCGATCTTCCCGCGCTTGAACTCCTCACCCAGGATGTCGAAGGCAAAACCATCGACAAGATGCTCGTTGTTGAAGCCTATGCGTATTGGAAGATCGCCGACCGTGATGCTGTCGAACTCTTCGTTCGCAGGAAAGGAACGGGCGAACGCGCACGCGCCGTCTTGGGGCCGCGTATCACGAGCGAGTTGGGTGCCGTGATCGGGCAGATGCGCATGGAAGACCTCATCAACACGGCGACCGGTCCAGAAGCCGGTATCACTCGCGTGGATGCCACGCTGACATCGCTGCACCAACGTTTACTCAGCCAACTTCAAGAACCGCTTCGGCGGGAGTATGGAGTGGAGTTGGCGGACATCCGGTTAAAACGGTTTGGCCATCCGGAAAAAGTGCGCGAATCGATCTACGCGCGCATCCGCAGCGAACGAGAAAAGAAGGTCGCGGAATATGAAAGCGAAGGCCGAAGGCTGGCACGCAACATCGAAAGCACCGCCGACCAAAAAGTGCGTGAAATGCTTGCCGACGCGAAAGCGGAAGAAGAAAAACTGAAAGGCTTAGCCGATGCCGAAGCGATCCGAATTCGGAACGAGGCTTATAGCAAAGATCCTGAGTTTTATAGCTTTCTCAAGCAAATGGAAGTTTTACAGAGTATTTTTGGCGATAGCCGATCGATGCTCCTACTTTCCACACAAAGGCCTATTTTTAAGTTATTGCATCAACCGCCGAGGCCTGAAGGCACGGATCCTTCTTCGAAAAAGGAGGACAAAAAGTGAACCGGTGGGTGCTCATCTTTTTACTGATCGCATTCGGACTATGGACCGCCGCCACCGCCATCACGCAAATCAACCCAGGTGAACAAGGTGTGGTGAAGCGGTTTGGCCGAATCCTGCCCGACAAACCTGGCCCGGGTCTCTATGTCGGATTTCCTTGGGGTATTGATCGCGTGGAGCGCGTTGCGTTGAGCCGCGTGCGGACCGTCGTTCTAGATTTCGCACCCACCAATCCGGAAGATGAAAATGATTTTCGCAGTCAGATGCTCACGGGAGACCATAATCTCGTTTATGTGGCTGCCGAGGTGAACTATAAAGTTCGCGAGGAAGACGTTGATTCGTTCGTGCAAATGAACGATCGTATCGACGGAATGGTTTCACGGGCGACGGAGACGGCATTGGCGGAGTGGATCGCGGGCCGAAGCGTCGATGAAGTGCTCGTGATGGGCAAAGTCGAATTGCCTCGCCATCTTTCAAGACGGGTCGAACGCCTGTTGGCGGACCACCACGTGGGAATTCAAGTCGAGCAATCGAGCGTGACGAAATTACAGCCGCCCGCTGCCGTGAAACCCGCGTTCGACCGACTGACGGAAGCGGAAACCGGGATTCGCACCCAGACGAATCAGGCTTCGCAGCGTGCTCATCAGAAAGAAAATGAAGCGGTCGCCGAGATTTTTGATCGCCAATCGCAAACCAAGGCTTACACACACCAACAGCGCGTGCAAGCCGAGGCGGAGGCAACAGCCTTCAAGAAGCAGTTAACCATCTATCAATCGATCAAAACCACCGACGCTCGCGCGTTGAACGTCCTTTGGCTCGACCAAATCACCCGACTCTTCGCGAAAATGAAGGACGAAAAGCGCATCGCACCGCTCGATCACACCCTCGGCAGCGATGGCCTCAACCTCACGGAGTTTCTTCCGATTCGGAAAAAGTGAGATTCATGACTCGAGCGCGAGCCTGATACGAAGGATCGAAAACCGTCCGCGTGCGTTACGATGCTCTATTTGACCTTAACGTCTCGCAATTCCTAAGCTCGTTTACCCAGAGTACGGTCAAGGAATCGCGCGACTCTGGGCTTCGAATTGCATCCTGATGCGACGGCGAGATCGTCTTCGAATCATTTAGCGTTCGCCAAGCATGATGATGTTATTGCGTGCCTTGCGAAGAAGGCGAATGGTTTCGTACAAACCGGTTGGATCCAATTGCTTGGCGAGAGCCATTGCGTCGTCGATGAATCCTTCGATCGTCTCCAACTTGCCGGCACCCGGTCGGCTGATCGCCACGCCGCGTTTTTCCGCACTTCCGCCACCCGCGTTTCGTAATTTTCTTTTGGCGCCGCTCTTCAAATTGGCCAAATTGTTTCGAACCGTGGAGGGAATTTCCGCGTCTTCAGCCAGTCCATGGTCTTCGCGGTAGCGCGCCAGGATCGCATCGTTGCTTCGCACGTCCGCCATCTCGGGATTTGCTTCAAATAGGCTTTTGAAGTAAGCGTAGCTAGTGCCACCCGATTTTCGTTTTCGCGCCATTATTAAAACCCTTCAATATAGAAATCCGATGTCCGACTTATATCCTCGTTAATTTATAGATCTTGAATAGATAAAAAACAAAAAATTGGCAAGAGAACGAAAATCAATCCACCACTGAATCGTTCAATATTCTTGAGCAATGTGTAAAAAGTGGATGCTTCTATGGAATTGTTCATACGTCGAATGCATTGACTTGCAAGCTCGAGCGCCGGCGAAGGACGCACCTCCTGCTTCCTCGCGAACGCTCAAGCTTGATAGATCGCTAACGAATTGGCGAACCACACTCAAACGCGAGGTCGTGCCCAGTGGTCGCGGTATTCCCGCCGAACGAGCGCATTCGCGTCGCGATCGCCCACGATTTCTTCGACCTTCGGATCAAACTGAAGCACTCGGCGAACGCGTGTCGCGATATTTCCTAAATGGCACAACGACGCGGAAAGATGGCCGATTTCGATGTCGGCTGCAGGCGTGCCACCGTTGCGGATGCAGTCAAAGAAATTGCGATGATGGGCAAGAAGGTCAGGCCGACCGTTCCCCGTGCGGATTGGTTTGTTGCGTGGCCCGTAAAGCGTCCAGCCTGATTCTTTACCGAAAATGAGCATCCCGTTGGTGCCATAAAACGCATCGCCGTTTTCATAACCCTCCATCTTGTAGGGTGCCCAGATGCGTTGTTCGAAGATCAGTTGTTTTTTCCGACCGGTCTTGCCGACGGACGCCCATTCGAAGACCACCGTTTGTGTATCAGGAAATTCCTGGTCGTCGTCGAAGAAATATTTGCCACCCAGTGCGGTGATGGTCGTGGGCTGGGTATCCACGCCCAATCCCCATCGGCCAATATCGAGATCGTGAACCCCGTCGTTCCCCATGTCGCCAGTGCCAAAGTGATACCACCAGCGCCAAATGCCCGGAAGCATATTGGCTCGATAAGGAACCATGGGCACGGGCCCAATCCAACTTTCATAATCGAGATGTTCCGGTGGATTGGACGGTTTGGTTCGACCGATGTTTCGCCGAAGTTGGCTATTCCAGACGCGTACCGAAAGCACCTCGCCGATCGCACCCTCAGCCAAAAGCTGCACGGCCGTCTTTGCATGTTCGGAAGAACGGGTCTGCGTACCTACCTGGCATACCTTCCGGTTTCGCCGGGCGGCTTCGATCGTCAGTCGGCCTTCGCGAATATTGTGCGAGCATGGTTTTTCGACATAGACATGTTTTCCCGCGTCAAGTGCCAAGATACTCGCGGGGGCATGCCAATGATCGGGCGTGGCGTTGAAAACGGCAACGACATCGCGGTTTTCGAAGATTCGCCGCATGTCGGTCACGGGTGTGGGCTCCCGTCCATCGCGCGTGGCGTTCTTGACGGCGGCAGCCAACCGATTGCGGTCGACATCGCAGACATGGGTGATTTCGACATCGCGTTGCGTCACTAGCGTGCGCACATGCGAGGTGCCCATCCCACCGGGCCCCACGACTCCGACTTGAATCCTTTCATTGGCGCCTTGCACCGCCGCATAGGATTTCGCGGAAAGTGCCGCGGTTCCCGCCGCCGCCAATCCGGTCTGCGTCAAAAAGGTACGCCGCGAAGAAGAGTTCATCGTTTGATTCCCCCCACGAATGTGAACTTAAACGGGCTTGTGAATCACATTTTCGAATTTCGAATTCGAATGCCCCATGGTAACGACGCCTCGAAGGGGTCGCAATGAAAACCACGCTTGGAATTAAAATCCAATCTTCAAATCAGAAAACGTCTGATTGCACTACGAATCATTTGAATACTTCGTTTCGGACTTGATTGGAATTTGGGAATTGTCGCGGATGGGAATTTCATGATCGACGACCCTCAACGGATCGGCGGGATGTCGTTCGTTCGTCGAGATCCCCTGGCATTTGGTCGGCGAATCCCGAAAATATCGGTTTCTTCAGAGTAAATTTGAAGCCGTACGCAGCCGCGAGCAGGGATAAAAGGAATGAGCGAACCCGCCAAGACCGCCGAAAGCAACCAAAAGCCTCAGTGGGCACCCCGAATCTGGGAGGGATGTGATTTTTTGGCTTGGCTTCGTCTCGTTCATCGTAATGGTTACGCGGTGAGTTGGCGTTACGTTTATATCGCGGTGATCGTGACGTTCGTGAGTTTCGTCCACATGCTGCTTCGGTTCGTGGAGGATGCGATTTTCGGGCGAGCCGTTCGCAAAACCGAGATCACCGAACCGCCCATTTTTATCCTGGGCCATTGGCGGACGGGAACTACGTTTCTGCACGACCTTCTCGCGTGCGATGCTCGTTTTGGATTTCCCACCACCTACCAATGCCTGGATCCCAACCACTTTCTTCTGACAGAAGGTCTGTTTTCGCGGATCTTTGGATTTCTGATTCCGAAGCAAAGGCCCATGGACAACGTGAAGGTGGGATTTGATCGGCCGCAGGAAGACGAGTTCGCGTTATGCCTCTTGGGTGTTCCCTCGCCATACGCGACGATCGCCTTCCCGAACCGACCGCCTCAATGGCAGGAGTATCTCGACCTTCAAGGGCTATCCGAGTCAGAACTCCGCGGCTGGAAGCGAATGTTCAAGCTGTTTCTCAAACGGGTCACCTATCGGGTCAAAAAACGGTTGGTGCTGAAATCACCACCGCATACTGCCCGCGTTCCGGTCCTCAACGAGATGTTTTCACAAGCGATTTTCGTTCATATCATGCGAGATCCTTATGTTGTGTACCTTTCCACGATGAAGCTTTGGAAAACTCTCTATTCGTTACATGGTCTTCAGAAGCCGGATTTTGCCGGGTTGGAGGAGCATGTCCTTTCCACCTACGTTCGCATGTACCAAAGATTGGAGGAAGCCAAGGGCCAACTCGATCCCTCACGTATCTTTGAAATTCGATACGAGGACCTCGTCAAAGATCCGGTCAGCGAACTCAAGAAATTCTACGAGCATTTCCAGCTTGGTGGATGGGATGCTTTCCACACCCGTTTGCAGGCTTACCTGGCTTCTATACAAGGCTACGAAGCCAACAAACATCCCCAATTATCCGACGACCAAAAAGCGAAGATCTCGACACGGTGGGGCGATGTGATTCGCCGGTACGGTTACACCGTGCTTTAACGCGAGCGATCTAGAGCGTTCGAAACCTCGGCGAGCGGCCGACGTAAGTCGGTCGTGAACTTGCCCACTCGAGAGGAAAAACCCGCCGACTCACGTCGGCTGCTCGCCAGGGTCATTCGATGGCCGAGTCGTTCGACAGCCGGATCCTCCGGCGCCCGAGTCCTGCGCCGGCTGGCCTTAAAGTCTGCTTGACATCTCCATTCCACGTCGTTATTACACCGCCTCTCAAGAATTCGCGCAAACTTTACCGATCGCTCCCGAGGATTCCCATGGCAGGGACGGACGGACTCCAAATTTGGTCGGCTCGCTTCGCCTTCGCGTTGGCGTTGGTCAGTGGGACGCTTTTCAGCGTACTCGCCGTTGGCACCGTATTGGCCCAATCCAACCAGCTTACCGTGGCGGATGTCCAAATCGTTGGCAACTCGCGAACCACGACCGAACGCATCATGCGGGAGATCCATACCCGCCCGGGCACGCAATATTCTCAGGCTCGCGTTCATGAAGATATTTCCCGCTTGGCTGCCACGCATCTATTCCGCGACATTCGCTTTCAGGATCAATTGACCGCGGATGGCCGAGTCCGTGTCATCTTTCGTGTTCAAGAACATGCCAATACCGTGCAGGAAGTGGTATTCAAGCATGCGAAACATATTTCGGATAAAGAACTCGAGACGATGACGCGCATTCGCAAGGGCATGCCGCTCGATAAAACATTGAATCAACTCGCCTGCTACGAAATCCGCGACCATTTGCAAAAGAAAGGCCGCTTTTTCGCCAATGTGACCTTGGAAGAAGGTTTTGACGATTCACATAGCCGCGTGGTTTTCAACATCACCGAAGGCCCGGTGGTTCAAGTCGCGAGCATCGATTTCACGGGGAACGAAAAACTCGCGAGTGCCGCTCGCTTGCGTACGCAGATCGATTCGAGCAAAGCGATGCTTCTCACCGTGGGTGGAGTATTCCAACCCATGATGGTGGAAAGCGACGTCATGAAGCTCGAAGAATATTACAAATCGAACGGATTCCTGAACGCTCGCGTAGGCCGAGAGGTTCGCTTTAGTGACGACTTCCGATACGCCTACATCACCTACCATGTGCGGGAAGGCGAACGCTACAAAATCGGGAATGTGCAAGTTACCGGGAGCAGGGCATTTCAAGACTCGGAACTTCAGCAAGTTCTCCGGGTTCAAGCGGGAAATACGTACCAAGAACAAGTTGTTTCCGCGGACGTTCGCAACCTCACCGACTATCTCGGCTGGCGAGGTTTCAAGGGCGCGGTTCAGAAAAATCTCACGACCGATCCGAATCAGCCCGGCGTGGTCAACGTGCAGTATCAGATCGATGAACTTGCTCCCGCAAAAGTGTCGCGTGTGCTCATCGTTGGCAATACGGTGACGAAGGATCGTGTCATTCGCCGAGTCATCGGCCTTTATCCAGGCCAGGAACTTCGATACCCAGAACTTCGCATCGCCGAGGCGAATCTCGCGAAATTAAATCTGTTTGAAATGAACCCCGAGCTTGGCATTCGGCCCACGGTCACTGTGCTGGATGAAAATAGTCCAAGCCCGTTCAAGGATGTGCTCGTGCAAGTGAAGGAAACGCACACCGGCAGCTTCATGGTCGGTGCGGGCATCAACTCCGATAACGGATTGGTCGGCAGCATCGTGCTCAACGAGCGCAACTTCAGCATTTGGCGTCTGCCCACCAGCTTCCAAGATTTCGTCGATGGCCGTGCCTTCCGGGGCGATGGGCAGGAACTTCGCATCGAAGCCGTTCCCGGCAATCAGCTGCAACGCTACTCCGTCACCTTCCGAGAACCCTTCCTCTTCGATCGTCCCTACAGTTTTACGGGCAGCGGTTATTATTATGATCGAATTTACGATGAATATACGGAACGCCGAAT
>WBZS01001075.1_pt1 | contig 24644 bp, 16 predicted proteins | sample 5204201 | NCBI WGS metagenome assembly WBZS01 (sample SAMN12344357, study PRJNA552823) | activated sludge metagenome | biome: Activated sludge suspended growth; feature: Nitrification reactor; material: Wastewater; isolation source: activated sludge from nitrification reactor of wastewater... | reverse complement strand
TAGGTGACGTATTTGAGCGTGCGTTCGTCTTCCCTTAGATTCGTTGGAAAGGATAGCCCGTCGAGACCCGTTACATCTGAACGCATTTGGACTTCCGCAATCACAAATTCAATACCCGGAGTGGGTGTGGTGAAAGGTTCCATACTTCCATAGGTACTATTGGCTACCCAGTTGTAAAAGGCTGGTCCAATTTGAACAACACATCCACTTTGCTCAAGGTTGAGTGTTTTCCCAGATGTGAGGACTGGAAACGGAATGGACATGGTCACATACGTCCATGACGGTCCCACATCAAACGACTGGATTTTGATCGGGTCCAACGATGACCCACCCTTTTGTGTCATGTTGTATTGACGTAGAATGCGGACATATCCCTTACTGCTTTTGCTCGCATAAATCCAAAATCCGAGTCGGAAAGTTGTCGAAACAAACGCATTGATGTTGGGGATAATGTGTTGTACAGCGATCATGCCTCCATATCGATTATGATTGGACGTTTCCGGTGTAAAGCATTTGGTGGTGTTGGTCGGGTTGTACCACTTGACGGACAAGGCTTTGTTTGTGGTGACGGGATACGTACCGTAAGCTGGTGTTCCTGAAATGTAAGACAGAATATTGACTTGCTTGGCTTCCATTTTGAGATTGGTGCAGTTGAATCCAGCACCTTCCATCACGTGGTACCATCTGTCCATGATGGGTATGGCGCGACCGTTAAGAATGAATCCTTTGTTGTTAGCTCCCGCATTACACGTCCCCACAACAGGTTGAGAGAGTGTGAATTGTGAACAGTCACCGTTCGCAATCCAATTCACAGCATCTGCAATCACTTGTGACGATTTGGAATATTGTAATGACAGAATCTGATTCCGCAGATCGACCAACTGATTTTGGACGGTGCGCAGCTGTTGTTGCACGGCCGAATTCGTATCGTAAATATTGTCATAGGACTGCAGAATTTCACGACCCGAGTCAGGTGCTACAATAGATGCCGGGATGCCACCAATGTAGGTATTCACATTGTTTGTAGGAGGCGTTTGGAAGAAAGACGTGGAGAGCGACATTCTGAATTTTTATTAAGAATACATTTTCCTTCTAGGATTTTTTCGATTTCTTGGTCTTTTTCGTCATGGAGGCAGTGCTCGAGGAGACAGGTGTGGCTTTGTCGTCACCGTCTTCACCCTTTGAGGGTTCGTCGCTGCGTTTACGTTTGGCATCGATATCACCCTCCTGCGGACCTTTGCCTTCGCTGTCCTTATTGACTTTGGCGGGATTGGCGTTTTCCATACTCATATCCGAAGCATTTACAGTTGCACCTGCGGCTGCAGAAGTGACTTGCCCCGCAATCGGCGCCACAGGGGCTGCAGCAGTTTCTCGCCCCATGCTCGAACTTTCAGTGGAGTGTTGGATCTGTTGTTCATTATCGAGGTACGTTTCACGATCAATTTGTGCGCCTTGCGATGTATGTCCACCCATACGTGGTGCCACCCAGTTGGGACTCGCATCCATGAATATATCAGCTTCGTTGTCCATTGACCACAGATCGTTACGAATCCAAAAGGGATTGAGCGGTGTACCCATCTTGCTACGATCTTCGGGGGAAAAGCTTTGAAGGCTAGAGGAAAGAGCTCCGCCAGAAAGCGGTCGACTGACATATCGCACATAAGGGGACTGCGGCCACTTGGGGTAGTTGGCGACTTGCGCGTTGGCGATGAGATCGCCATCGGACTGCTTGAGTTTGTCGTTGTTGTGGACGTTCTCAGTATCGTCGAAGCGTTCGATATTGACGGGCTGTCGGGAATGAAAACCCACTCCATTGTCTCCACCTGTACCGACACCTGGTTCGACCGTAGCGAAAGCGACAGCGTTGACGCTATTGGGCACTGCTGACATGTTGTCTATCTGTCTTTTTTAAACGTAATACATTTATTTAGTTTGAAGATCTGGAGCGTCAAACATGGGTTCGTCCTTATCGGGATCGGCTTCGCGTGTGTAGTAGTACACAAATAAATGCTTACGTACAGCTTCATTGGGTTGTAGTTTCACGATCTGCCACGCTTTGCGCAGCGCGTGTAAATCGAGACAACCGTGCTTGGCCACGAGTGGTATGAGCGCGCGTTCTTCTTGGGTGATCATCCTGAGGGCTTTATTGTAGGCTTCGAGCTTGGGCAGAGTTGTGTGTTTTCTCCAGCTCGTGAGTCTTCCTCGGAACATTACGTCGATGACGTGATAGAAATATCGGCACAGTTGATGAATAGTTCTTGTGGGAGTCCTGGAGAGTTGTTTGCGATCCAAAACCAACGAAAGACGCAGCGTTCACACGTCGTGTTGTTTGGGAGCTTGACGGGGATCGTGTAGCTTGGATTACCACCTTCGGTGCTTGTGTCCTCAATGGAAAATGCAGAAATGGTGTTGAAACACGGTTCGCTCTCAGGATACTCGCGACATAATTGAAAGTAAAAGGCGCCCTTATGGTAAGAGGTTAGATTGACTTGGACCTCAATCTCCTGCCCAGATTCGAATATGGATCGAACGCCTCGGTCATGCACACCACCGGCGGCGTGTATTTGGTCTCCATGAAAAGGGTCGCCACATACACCATACGTAACAGGGCAAGGTTCAGGATAATTCGGGTACACACTTCTAACCCCTCCAGCATTAAGTGCCATTTGGTCATAGTCTTTTGGCTCGTCAGCGGGGAACCCACACATCCACGCCGCGTTGCGGGAAGGTGGGTAACAGAGAAAGCCGTGAGCGGATACGTATTCAAACCACAGGAGCAGTAGCAGAGAGATGTAAAACATTTAATAGGGGAGGAGTGTTAAACTATTTACGATATAAAAGCTAAAGCTATTCGGGAGGCGCCCACTCACCCCACAAACCATCGTCTGGTGCGTCACCTTCCACATCGGCGTCTCCACCACCACCACCACCAGGCGCACGTGGTGCGGATTGGTAAGCGGAGCGTAGACCTGAAATGAGTGGATCCGAGATGCTTTCCCCCGTATCATTGGGGTCGATGTTTGTATCTGCGCCTCCTCGAGCGGGAGCAGGTACTGAAGCAGCGGGGCCTGGATTTTGTGCACTTTGGACGTTCTGCTGACCGTCCATGACGGGATGGACGTAATTGCCCGAAGTCTGTTGACCATACGCTTTGAAAGCATTCACAAACTCTATGAGTTCGATGGCTTCCTGCTGTATCAAAATGGGATGATCGGTGCGTTGTGTTGCGCGCTTACGAATACCCAAAAACTTGCCGTAACGTGACAGAATCTCTTCGATTTTGCCGTTTGGATCGTCGACGGTTTGCTTGGGCTGTAAGGGGCGCATGGAGGCAAACTGATCACTCAAAGCTTTGTAGTTGTCCTTTGAGAAAAAGAACTTTGCCGGGGCGACATGTAACGGAACGTAGGGGTCTGTAGTATCTGGTGGGTCCAAAAACACAGACGCCAAGCTCCCCGCGATTTGGATGTAAGACACGCGCTTGGCATCATCGATCGCGTCTCGTGTAATTTGTCCTTGTGACACAGGGTTGAATGTGGGGTTCACACGCAGGCCAGCATCATTCATCACAGCTCCAGCATCACGGTCAACGGGTGGAGCGTCCGTGGGTTGGAACTGTTGCTCGAGGTCACGATTTGGATCGTCCTCAATAGGTTTATCTTCAACTTGCGTGAGGATCTCGTATTCGAGGCGAGTGAGCTCATCGGCTTGATTTTCAAAGTCACTCCAGGCGATAGGCGTCATACCCACGACGTTCTTGAGAAACTCCTTTGAGGATTGTGAGATCTCTGAAACGCGTGTGATGAAATTTTCGTTGCTGAGTGTGGTCAGATCAAAGTCCGGGAAAAGCATCTTGATGGCTTTGACGAAGGGACCGTTCTCATACTTTTTGCGATTCGGGAGCTGCATGAGAAAGCGGAGTTTGAGATCCACTTGGGAAGGCGGGAAAAGGTGGGTCAGGATCATATCGAACTGTGGCGCCTCCTTAGCACCTTCCATACCCATGACGCGGTAGGGTTCAGAGACCATACGTTGTCGCAAGCGCATGGCCTGATCAATGAGACTCATGAGTCGCCGTGTATTGGACATGTACAGACCAATCGAGGTATCGTTGATCATGGTGCTCTTGTCCTTCGGGGTGAAACTTTCAGGATTCATGACAAAGTCTTGCAATTTTTCAAGCCCTGGTCGCGAAGCCTTGTATAGCTTGGATCGATTGTAGCGCATCGCTTCATTGGAAATTTGTTCGGTGAGAAATTGCTTTTCCGCTTCCACGGCTTCCATGAACTGGATACGCTCGTCGGGGCGTACGTTCTGGATCTTTTGGGAGAATCTGTCCCATATGTTGGAGATGGTGTGTGACAAAAACGGTCCAAAAGCAGAGATGTCGGTTTGGACGCGACGTCTGAGTTCTGTGATTTCCTCTTCAAGAGACGCGATTGCACCCGTCCAGCTCGTAGGGAAATTTTGGAAAATAAGCTTGGTGATTTGTTGCGTGGTCCATTCGGATCGAATATTCGCCCGTGACTGATCGATCTTTTCCAAAATATCCTGTTCATGGACTTGGTATTCAGTGCGCGGTCTCCCCATCGCACGCAGTTCCTTGTTCTGGTCTTCGAGAACACCTGCCAACAGCTTTTGCCGCTCCGCGAGTTCCTTTTCGATCTTGTGTGGATCCCGAAGCTTTTTGTTGTAGTTGACCATGGTACGACGCAAGGTCTCGATCTCCGCACTCAACCCTTCATAGACTTTCCAATCGGATCGTTTCCAGTCAAAGTTGTTGGCGGCAGCGTCCATGAAAAACTTGCGCATGGACATGTACCGATTAAATAGCTCTTTGTAATTGTCGTAGGCAATAAAGAACATTTTATCGGGCGGCGAACCCGGCGGAGGTGTTTCGTACGGCGCAAACAAGAGATCCCCAATCTGTTTGAGTTCCGTATTGAACAGCTCTTGCATTTGGCGACTGTACCGATCAGCGTCCGTATTGACCTGGTCCCGAATGATCGCAGACACGGCTTGCCACGTTTCCACAGGCTTGGCTTCGGTGCGCAACGTCTCAAATTTGTTGAGCAGCTGCCACATCTTGTTCCAGTCCTTTTTCACATCATCGTCACCGCGATCGAGCATCGTGCTCACCTCCTCGTAGGCGTTACTCATTTCATCCTGGTACTGATTATAGATCTTGCGCGCCGACTCATACTCTTTGATATCGTGGAAACCGTCCTTGTTTCCATGCTCTCGAAAGATCTTCATCATATACTCGGTCGCATTCTCAAAGGCCTTGGCCATCTTGGTTTTGAGACCTTCAAAGCGCGGGATTTCCTTGACGTACTGTTCTTCGAGCAGCATCATCATACGATCAATCTCAGCATTGGGCTGTGTAAGGTCCGTCTTTTCAATGAGATCGTTGTGCTTTTTGAGCATGCGTTGGAATCGCTCCATAAACTCATCATCGCTTTCGGGTCGCAGCGCGAGCAAGCTCGGATGCTTTTCCCGAGATTCTTTGAGGAATTGGATTTGGCGATCGCGGACGTATTCGTAAAAGCGCAACGCGTCAATGAACGGTTTGCCTTCTTCCTCGAGTTTTTTCATTTCCTTTAAACGCGTATCCGCTTCCATGAGCAAACGGTTGTTGATGTAGACGCACCGCGCCGGGCTCAGGACGTCCCACTCTTTCAAAATCTTTTCAATCTTGAGTTTGTAGGCTGCGAGGTTTCCTTCGCCCGTGCTCGCGATCTCGGCAAACATATCGGCAAACGCTGACATTTCCGCATCCTCCTCTGCTTGCTTGGCAGCGCGTTTCTCGCGAAAACGTTTGGAAAAATCTTTGAGCATACGCACGATCTTGTCGCTCACGTGTGCCAGAATATCCGTTTGCATGGGCACGGTACGATTGTCTTCTTCCGTGACACCCACCATATCTGTTGCACCATCACGCTCGACGTCCATCTCGACGACGACCTCGTCCATCGTCGCATTCTGGTAATTTGCCAACTCGTGCGGATCAAACTCCATATCCACAACACCGTCCTCAACGTCAATGTCCATGAGCTCTTGCAGCGCGGTCTCGATATCTTCCATGGCGTCCCGCTTTTCCGCTAAAATCTCTTGTGCGACTTCAACGTCAGCTTCAGCGTCCATGGCGTCCTGAATATCCTCTGGATCCTGTGTCTTGTTGGCTTTGGCGCGTTTGCGGGTGGCTTTACGCTTTTCCTTTTCCACTGTATCTTCCGCCATCATCATCTGACGCATCGCGATTTCACGCGATCGTTCTGCGTGGAGACGGCGTTTCTCCGCCTTGCGCTCCTGCATTTCGCGTTGCTTTTTGCGCTTTTCATTTTCCCTTGTCGCTTCCTCACTCTTGGATTCTTCTACGCCGTCAGTTTGTAGGCGCTTTTGCCGTTGATGGGTATCCATCGTATCAATTTCCGTGATCACCTGCACCACATCCTTGACAGTGTTTTCAGCGACCTGGGGTGGTACATCGAGCGTGGCTACGCGTGCGGCTTCAAAGAGCTCGTTTTCAATATCTTCTTCGCGAGCCGTGATGGGCGACGTGGCGAGTGCCGCTTCCATATTGCTCACGATTTCCTGCATGCGTACAACGTTTTCCACGGTTATGCGCGCAATCGCTTCTTCACGAATCGAGCGAACGGTTTTCACCAAACTTTCGCGCAGTCCCTGTGGGAGATTGAGTACGCCTGGAATCGAATAAATATTGAATTCCTCTTCTGTGCCTTCATCTCCCTCAGCAGTCTCACGCGCAATGCGTTTTTTGTTGGCTTTTGATTTTGAAGCTTTTGATTTTTGTTTGCGCGTATGTTGAATTTCTTCACGGCGTATATCGAGGATAGCTCGTTTAAGTCCAGCGTCAACGACCATCTGGTTGAACAATCGTTGCCGAGCTTCGTCGGATGTACCAAGCTTTAACAATTTGGAAACGGGGAGTTTGTCTTGATCTTCTTCTTCTTCTTCCTCATTGCGTCTTTTCCTCTTTCTCGGTGCTCGTTGTTGCATCATTGTCGACGCTTGGACCTCGGAGTCGGGGAGGTCGGGGAGGTCTTCGGGGTCGGAGACACGGGAGGGCGGATTCGAGGAGACCATATGCGTATTCGGAAAACGTTCGAGGCGAGTGTGGTAGGGGGAGAGCTTCGTATGGCATCCCCCTTCTCGAAATTTTATTATCTCAATCAAGATAAATTACTTTTGATTGTTCTCTTAGATGTCATCGTTGGGCGGATTCCTTGTCTCATCATGTCTTCTATTGGTATCTGGAAGTGCGAACACGACTGTGACCGACGTGAGTGTCACCACTGTTTTAGCATCCACGAATTCGACCGACTCGTGGAAGGACGCTTTAAATACTTCAACGTCCCCATCGTCAATCCTTCCAAACGACAGCATGAGCCTGACAGCTCCGATCTTTCTCACGCCGACGCCTTCGCCGCGCACACCGTCCCCCATCTACGACAGCGACGGCAACGATACATGGGAGACAACGTCGACGAATTCCACACCGACGGACTACTTCAATCCGTACCCGGGGTACTTTCTACCCACCACCGGCACCACCAATCAGAGCCGAAGCAATATCACACTCTTTCCAACGGACACACTGAATCAATCACGACCGCTTCCGACGACGTCGTACGTATCCATGACCCCGCCGCCGACGCCGACTTCAGACCCTACGATATCGACTATGAATCCAAGTCCTGTATCGAGTGAAATGCCGCCTGCAACACCGGAAACACAGGAAACGAGCGGAGCGTGTCCACACGCAGCACGACATGTCGGAATGGATGCAAGCTATTTCAGACTACTGCTCACGTTGTATCTCGCGACGTTTGTTTTATTTCTAATTTATATCATGCAAGATTAAAGATTAAATGATAGCGCAACCATGACGATTCTCCATGTCCGTCTGCGTGGTCCCACCACCACGATCACGATCCCTTCATCGATGAACAATGCGAAATTCGTATTGAAATCCGCGCGCGTACTCTTCAATCGCGATTCACACGGTTACTACGTGGCGTGGATCAACTCATCCCTCTTTGACGAGGGCAACGTCATAAGTTACTCCAAAGCTGGCGATCCTACCACGAGGTTTCCAGAGATTCCGCTGTTCCTACACCCTGAGGGTAAAAACTCCCTCATCTACCAAAATGCAGATTGGGACTTGGGACGCGTGCGCGGTAGTGGTACCGTTACGTTCAACTTGCGTTTTGAAACGTGTATTGAACGCAAACGGTTTAGTCAAGCCGTGTTTGACAGCAATGACCCATCGATCTCCAAGTACTACGGCGCCAGCCCGTATCAACAGTACTTTGGACAATCCATTCCGATGTACTTGGGCAATGGTCCCAACTCAAATGTATCCACAAATACGACTATGGGATCGTACTATAGCGTACAGAATCCTCCAGCAACCCCTATATCGTTGACGACTGCAGACTTCGGAAGCAATTCGAGATTTGCCGCAGACGGGACAAATATTACCCCGTCACCTGCACCAACCAACAAACCGTACCCGAACGATTCGTTGTGGGTCCATACGGGCGTTCAAGTCACCAACGTTGATCCGCAAGCTGGAGGTGTCACCTATGACACAAGTGTGACGAGCGTTGAAGAAGCCAATATCGTGGCCAAGAGTGGTGGTCAGTTGACTGGCAGCGGTGTGCGCCGCAATGCTATCATCTATGCCTATTCCGTCGATCTGATTTTCGAAGTCACAAATTAGACCATTTTAATTTGTCACATACATAAGCCCAAATGTCTTCTGAAGCGTCCAAAGCTTTCTTGCCTTTGGGTGGATGCAGATAGGGAGCAATAAAGTCGTAATAGCCACAAAGCTTGGCGATTTTCCCAATCACGAAATGGTAATTGAGTCGATTCTTTCGTCCGCCCACAGGTCCCAAAGCAATGTACTGGAAAAAATAGCCTTGCATCGTTTCTTCCTGAAGCGGTGTGAGATGTAACGGTTTGAAGTCGGGGTCCAAAATCTGCTGCAGTGAATAGACCATGGAGTAATGTTGGTGGTAGCCGAGTTTCCGTAGCGATTTCTTGATCCTGTCATAAGTGTATGGCGGTTCGACACCGTCCTTGATATCGTTGATGATGTTGTGAGGTATAGACTCACGTAAACATTGCATTTCATGTAGGAGCTGATGAAAGTGGACCGAGTGTTTGTATACGCTACTCTCAGGGATGTATCGAATCAGCGGAGAGCGGGACTTTTCCTGACAATATCCGCAATTGTGGCAGGTATATTGGTCAAGCGTTGGATCGTAAAACACGGTGTCTTCACTACATGCTTCACATTCGTTGTATTGTATGGGGGCTTCGTTCTCAAAGACTTTGTCGGGATGTAAAAAGGCCAGTTTGATATGTTCAGGGGTATCGGGTTTGAGGTAGACGTTGTGGTGTAGCCAAAAGTGATGTACGTCCTCAGCTTCAGCTTCGAGCTTCAAGAGCTTGCGTTCGAGTTGTTCGGTAAGTGGTAGCATCATATCCCCCCAGACTACCCTGAATTTTTTTATATTTTTTATATCTACGTGTTTTATAATACGCACGTACGCTGTTCTCTTACGGTGTCACTTGCGCGGTACTCTGAAAATTGAAAAATGGACGTGGTGATCAACTCGCAGATTCAGTCTCCTCTCGTGCGTACCCTTGCGCGAACCAAGGGCAAGTCGCAGTCGTTTACGCATAACATCGCGGACAACGTCGCACCATGCTCCTTTTCCAAAATCCAGCTGAGCTCCCAGAACCAGGGCGAGTCCCAATACGGTCGCAACTACAAGCTCAAGATCCCGCAGTACGGTTATCTGCGTGATATCATTCTCAAGTTTACCACGCGCGAGCGTGCGATTCCTGCTGATGTCGTGAGCGCTGCCCAATCCTTGTACACGTTCAATTATCACGCGCTCGAAGATATTCGTATTGCGGGATCTATGCTCAACGTTGCAGACCCGTCTGCAACCCTCGCTGGAACCATTAACGGTGTGACCATTGCAAGTCGGCAACGCTCTGATCTGACATGGTTCAATATGCAAAATATTGTGACCAACAACGGCACCTCGAGCGGTTTTGATGCAACAACCTACGATCTCCCAGCACTGATCGACGTTTCGCAATACCTTGCTCCACAGTTTGAAAAGCTCCTTGGTATCACGGGTGGAACGGATGTCACGATTGCAACAGGAAATAACGGTGTTGCAACACTTGTTACATCAGGTAGTGGTACGACTGCACCCACCTCAAAGGGTGATGCAAATGGTGTCGCAGACGGAACAGCAGGTCCGTATACCCAGATCGTCAAGATAAACGGCGGTCCGGATATGTGGTCGGCACTAACCCGTCTGTACTTTTCGATTTATGAATTGTCCAAAATCACCACGTTGGAGCCCGATGGATCTATCAAGTATACGCATCCACTCGCACGTATGGTCTGGGACGCGTTGATCAACGAACCTATCCAGTATGCGCAAATGCCCGTCTATTCCGCAAACGGTCTTACTGCGCCTGCTACCTTGACCAACGGTGTGGTGACCAGCACTACCGGCAATCGCACCGTTCTAACAGGTTCAAACGTGGGCTACACCCTCAACTGCGTGCTCCCACGTACAGCTGTCGCCATCTCACGCGCGGGCCAGACCTTCTGGATCCCCAAGATTCCGCAATTCCGTTGGGACGCTAACGGCACGATTGTGGGTGTGGATTTTGTACCACTCCACCTCTTGCACCCCAACGACAATGGCGATTCGCTGTCTGATATTGCGCTTATCTCCAAGCTCAGTACCGATCCCAGCAAGGCGGGGACAAACTACCGTCAGTTCTCCATTGGAAGTGGTGGCGGTCGTAATGACGACTTTAATACGTGGGATTGGCAGTCCGAGTCCTTTTACTACCCTGGACTGGCTGCTAACATCGCAGAGCGGGTCCAATTGTCCACCCACAATCGCCCGATCCAGACCATCTTCCCACAGGAGACTTTGGCCCGTATTCAGATGCTTGAGCCTGCTGAAAGGTCGAGGTACATGAAGATGATGCAGGCCAGAGTCTCACAGACAGGAAAGCCTGGTGAAAAGGCTGGAGAAAAGACCATGTACTTCCCACTGTTCCTAAGCTCCACTGAGAACCCCAGCTTCAACTACGACACGCGCTTTGTCGAACAATTGGACATCGACGTCATCACAAATTCCATGGATAAGATCTTTGTGAGTTCTGATGTCAATGTGGGAGCACAGTCGCAGCTCGTCACCCTCAAATCCTGGTTTGATAGTCTCAGAAGCACCCTCTTCAACTGGGACTGGTCCAACACTGTGAGCGGTGTCACCACCATTGGTCCTCAGGGCACGCGTCCTGGAAGTGGTTCTTTCGCGGCTTCTGTTGGAACGGCGTCACAGGCGATCCGTGCAGACCTTGTTCAGAATTCTGCCATTGATCTGTACGCGACATCCTACAGCGTGTACCAGGGACTCTCCGTACGTTCCTATGTTCTCAGTCTCAGAAACTTTTTCAGTGTTCCTGAAAATTTCATCAAGGTGGAAGCACTGACGTACTTCCATAACTTCCACGATGCTACGGCACAAGCCATTCGTGACTCCAACTTCAAGCCGGGTGTGCCAGCTTCTCTGCTCACCTACAATACCTATATGGAGACCGTGCGCCCTATCACTCTAAAGGAACTTCAGAACACCACTGCGCTCCAAGTTCTGCTGACGACCAACAATTTGGTCAACGGAACCACGTTCTTTGTGCGTCGACGCTTCACCAATGTGAATTTGGCCAACAAGCGGGACCATCTCATGCAGACTTTGCCCATTAAGAATGCGACCCTCACTGCCTCAGGGCAACAGCTGTACACTGCAAATTTGGACGAGGCTCAGATCACTGATGTGTTCCATTATCCACTGGCTTCTGGTGCTATTGGACGCAAGTACAACCGTACCAATCTGAGTCAGGCTCTGTCCGACCCACTCACTGGCGAGTCGTTCTACGTCTACCACATCCCCTTCGCTTTCTCCTCTGATCTCACCTACAATTCGGGGAGCGTAGCGTTCCAGACCCTCAACAATCCAGTGCTCACTGTGACTGTCGACGTGGGTAAGGACGCGTCCCGTCCATTCAATGTGACGGGGTCGGACAGCGTTCCGGAATGGGAGCTCGTGGTCTATCACAATTACTGGCAAATGATCCGTATTGATTCCAATACCGGAGCCATCACTCGCTCCCTTGATCTCTAAGCATTTTATTTTTATCATTGTAGACTGTAGCCGTAGGGATAAGCTAAAGCATCATAATTCATTTTTCCAACTCGGAGCAACATGTCCCGCGAACTTACGCGCACCGCTGCAGCATTAGCGCTCATTGAGAAAATGGAGCGCCGCCTCGATCGTCCGATGAATCGGCAGCAGCTCTCGACTTTTGAACGCGATCTGCGCAATCTCAATGAAGTCGCAATTTCTGAAGCTCTGGAAAGCGATGATGCAACATCAACGCGTCTCAAGGCCAACATCGCCCTTCTCGACAAGATGCAGGCGGACTTGCGACAGTCTTCGGAAAACGAGCTCGATGTCATCGAGAATCATTTGCGAAACATGCGCGAGGAATTCAGTGCGGTCACGGAGGTTCCTGAATGGTATCAACAAGGACTCGACGAAGGACGCGAAGGCTCACAATGGCCAACGTTTACGCAGGAAGATATGGATGTGGAGATCGTTGCCGTTGTGGCGCCCCCATCCCCTACCACGGAAATTCTTGAGACGCCAAGACCATCCTCTACCCACAATGATGCCCCGCCGAATATCAAGGCTGCGTATAGGCGTCATAAAGCGCGCGGATCTTCAGAAATCGCCAAGTCTCGGGAATGTATTATGCCCGAATGTCGCGAGAAACGGATGAGTCGCGAGAGCCGCGTCTGCAGACACCATGCTAACCGCTCTGCGCTTCCACCGATCATCATTCCCGATAGCGATGACGAATAGACGTGAAAAATGTCTAACTATAAATAAAATCCGAAATCCGTTAGCAGGGTAAAACCAAAAACTATGAAGTTTGGAAAATTGATGAAGGGACTTGGTAAAAAGGCGAGCAGCCTCGGTTCAAAACTCAAAGCGCGCGCGGGCGGATATAAAAGTCTTGGAAAGCATGAAAAACTGCTTGGAGGTACTACCAAGTCGGCAGCTTCTAAAGCCCTCGCTCCCGTCAAAGCCAGAGCCAAAGCCATGGGCACCAAAGTACGCGATAAAGTCCAAAGCATGCGCGGCGGTGGCGGAAAGAAAACTGGCTTTTCAAATTTCGATGGGCCATACAAACCCAGCAAAGACGACGGTTTCGGATCCGTTCTAGGAAAGAACGCCAAGAAGAGTGGCGGAGGTTTCGATAACTTTGATGGACCGTACAAACCCAGCAAAGACGATGGCTTTGGTATGACGTTTGAACCGTCTTTCCCCAAACAGAGTCGCTCCCAACGTTTGAGTGCTACTGCGAGAAATATGAAAGCGCGAGCCTCCGATAGATTGGAAAGCGCCAAGGGTAGACTCAATGAATACCGTACCGGAAAGCGCGGAGGAGGAGGAGGAAAGAAGAGCTCAGCTCCCGATGATTTTAGCACGACCATGGACTTTGATTCCGTTTTCCCCAAGGCAAGCCGTGGACAGCGCGCGAAAATGACTGCGAAAATGGCCAAGGGTCGGGCCACGGATATGATGAACTCGGCAAAGTCGCGTCTCGGTAAATACGGAAGATCAGCCAGAGCTGGTGTCACCTCTTCCGGTATTTCTCATGGCTATGACCAACTTTAGTGCGTTATTTTTCTTTTTTGAGAATTGAAATGCACTGACTAATTTCTTTTTTATTCTTTTTAAAAAACAGGTCGCGGCAGAACAGGCAAGAACGGGAAGCGATCTCCAAATGAAGCCGCAGACGGTGATGGCGAAGGACGAGGCGGTGGAATGGATCCGATGATGGTCATGATGATTGGACAATCTGCCGCACAAGGTATTCAGGGCGGTATTGAAAACGCCGCGGCTGCCAATCGTCAGAACGAACAGGAGGAGCGCGAAGCTGAAGCGCGAAGACGGGCGAGTTATTACAACTATACTTGACTTGAGTGGGGAATAAAAATGTATAATTTAGAAAAAAGGCTCGCTATGATCTGGTGGTGGTGGCTCAACTCCGTTTACATTGTATCACATCGCACCGCCTTTGACGACGTCAAGATTTTGGGCATTTACTCGACGTTCGAACGCGCCGCCACAATTGTGGATCGACTGATACAGTTTCGGGACATTCAACAATCTGAGTGTGTGGTCGTGCACCGCACGGTCCTCAACGCGGCCACGTACGAAGGGTTGCGTGATCGGTGTATGGTCGTCAACAGTCACGATACCACTTTCAGTCGTGAACGGTATCAAAGAATATATACCACAGTGCAAAGGAAACATAAGAACTCGGTGGAACTATGAATGATTCCGTCGATCTCCTCCCCGCATTCAATCCTGTAACGGATTTGCCCGAGCACTTTTTGGTCATTATGTACGGTCTGCGACGGTCCGGGAAAACAGTGCTCATGAAATATTTACTCAGCCAAATGGAGGACCGCATGAAATATTCAGAAATCTATGTCATCTGCGGCACCCTCGACGTCAATCCGGATCAGTACGACTTTATTCCGAAATCCGCACAGTTCAGCGATGTGGAAAACTTGGACTATCGATTGAAACTTATCGTCGATAAACAAAAACAGGATATGAAAAACTTTCGTGAAAAAAAGGGAAAACTCGAATTCAAGAAAAAATACGAGAATGCAAGCGACGACGAAGCCAGCGAAGACGAATGCCCCACACCACTCAAACACACCTCCAAATCACGTGTCGCTGCCAAACGCGAGATTGTTGACGAAGAACAGTACAAAGACTGCGACGTCAAGCCGGTGCTTCTGATTCTGGACGATGTGGTGAGCGAACAGGCGGTGCGGAACTCGTCGTACTTGCGCCTGCTCGCGATTGGTGGTCGACATATCATGATCTCTTGTATCATTCTCAGTCAAGTTGTCGCTGGCTCAGCTTCGGTTCCGCCCAGTGTACGCACGCAAGCCGATACCATCATCGTGGTCGCGAACCCCAGAAGCAGAGTAGAACGGGAATTAATTGCCGAGCAGTACCTTTGTGCGGGTAATGAATCGGGGGCGAAATCGATCGGACTCAATCTGCTAAGTAAAGTCACCGAAGTCGAGCATCGCGCGCTTGTGATTTCCACGTGTGCGCCCAACGCTAGAGCTTACCCGGACTACTGCTTTAAAGTTGGACCGTGTCCTTACCCGCCCACGCCCGACGGTTGGAAGATGGGAACGGACGAGCAGTGGGCCTATCAACGTAAATCGAAAAAGCCCAAATCCAAGGAGCTACCGAATCCGCTCAAACGACACAATGAACTACCCATGGATATGAAATCTGGCGAGTATTTAAGGGGTCTAGAAGACGAAGTATTTTGGTAAAAAACAGCGTAATCATTTATTAATGACGATGATAACGTTGATAATATTTTACGTCCATGCCAAGAAAATGTTTACCGCACCGAATGCAATGCTGTTTTGTGGTTGTTGGGGGATTGAATAACTTGCATCTTGAGCTAGCGACCAAGCCGCTAAGCTTTTGACGGAGTCAGTTGAACAGCTCGCCACCAAACGTAATGGCAGGAGCTGGCTTGACTTCATCGACCGGGTAGAGTGGTGGCGCAAAGACCACCGTCTTGGGTAGAATATTGACATAGTAGAGACCTTCTTCCTTGTCGCTCTTGCTGATGGAGAGCCATGCCGTAACTTCCGTCGCAGCCATACGATCAATGCTATCGACTTGAATGACAGTGTGGGTGTCCATGTTGACGCGGTGGTAGGTCGTAATCGAGTTGGCGGTCATGTTGACAATGGCTTGGGAATCATCGTACTTGTCCAAGGTGTAGCAGAATCTCAATTGGAGGGCGGTAGTAGACTTGGGGCTTTTCTTGCTTTGACGTCCGAGGGGTGTCGCAGTTGGTTCGGGGATGGCAAGCGCGGTGGCGAGGGCGGGTAGGAGCTTGGATTGACAAAAGGTCGATACACTCTCCGCGTTCTCCTTAGCAATGGATAGGCCAAGTCTGAGTTTTCCAGATTCTCCGGCAGTAACAAACTTGGCGGTTCCCTTGAGGAGCAAGTTGGGGGCGTAGTTGATGGTGATCCACTTGGGACCGATCTTGACGGCGATTTTACTAGCATCGAAGGTTGCAAGTTCAGAGGGTTCACAGGTTGGAGGTCGCAGGGGCGCGTAGGTAGCCATCGTTGGTTGTCGTAAGGTTGGTATTGGGCTTTCCACTTTTGCTGTAGTTGGAAACTTGAGTTGTGAGTCAATGGATCGGGATCTTCCTCTTCCTCGAAATCCATCTCATCGTCACCGTCGTAAAAGTACCACATTGCCTTTTCCCGCCAACCAAAAACCAAAAAACCGCGGCAAATTCGAATTTCAGAATGTTGAAGTTGCACAATCTTCAAGGTTTTGAAGCGTAGAAACCGTAAAAAGAAGGTCTGGGTGGGCACAATCTCACCTCATCAATTCCATGTATACTAGCAAATGTATATAATCTAGAGCGCGCGAAGATGTGTGTAGGTTCATCTTCTTTCTTCTTTGGATTGTTCGATGCATGAAGGCTTTTGCGGTGTTGCAAGAGTGGATGAGGAGGCGCGCCGCCTACCTCTCACATTTCGTGTTAGGAGGGAAGCATGCTGATTGGTCAGTCTCAGTTTCCAATTTCCCTCCGGCCTTCAACATCAACATGTTCTCCAAACTCCCTTCCCCCGTCCTCTCTCTCGTCGAGTCCTACTTGGGTTCGAAAGACAAGATCAACTTGCGCGCGACCTGCAAGTTACTTGCAACCGAGTTGCCGCAATGGGAACTCCCCCTCTATCGGTCCCATTTCATGTCCAAAACGTTTCGGACCGCCGCGTTTTTGTCCACGGACCACTCCATCCCTTCACCGCTGTTCTTCCAACGCTTCAGCAATTACGCTGTAGTTGAACGTGCCAAGGTCTCCACCTACTCCCACACCCTCTCGAGAACGTGTTGCAAATGTGGACACCATCTCCCACGCTCCGCTCTGACCCTCCCGAGCCTTGCACACTATACGCCTGACAAACCCATTCTCCCCATGCGCTTTGATCATAACTGCTTTCATGCGATCAAACCCACTTATGGCAACGTGGAACCTTCCAAACATATCTTTCTTCCCGACGATGCCGTCTATGCTCTCAACCTGATCCAGTTCGATAGCCCGACCACCTACAAAAGCACGATCGTTCTCTGTTGTTCGGAACATTGCTATGGTCAAGTCTCTCGCAGAATCATGGAGTCCCCCACACCCGTGGCGGTGATTTGTCAGATAATCCGAGGTGTACAAAGGCTGGGCGACCACGTGGCCGGCGTGGAGCTTGGATTCCAAGTGTCGTTTTCCAAGCATCTTTCGATTGTTGCCGATTACTCTTCCACCAACATGATCGTGCGAAAGTTTCGTCTACGCATGGAAAATTACCACTACCGCGCCCCACCCATGGGAAATTACACATTCTTCGATTTCAAGACTTTTGGACACGTTACACTCAATAACGGAATGACTGTCCAATGTTCGAAGAACTGGCACTTGATCACCGAAGAGGTGCTCCGTGCCCCTTCAGTCGAAGCGATCAAAGCGTTGCGCCGCAGATCCTACGAGATGATGCTGCGGGAAGGTGATTACTTTCCAGAACTCCAAATGGATGGCCAAATCTACGCCGAGTTCTTGGAACATTTCAACCACATTTCTTCGGAGTTTCCGTTCATCCATGTCATTGAAAACCACGAGGAAAATGAAATTCAAGTCGTCCAAATGGCGTATAGCTTTAGCGCGATCATCTACAACGATGGACCCTGGTGGGCGATCGAGGCTTATGTACACGAATTTGAAATTGGGCGGGAACGCATTCGCGCGCTTTTGCGTAATCTGCGACGCAATCTTCAACTTGGATTCGAAGGAACAGAGGTTCGCCAAGGCATGGCAGGAGTATTTGGAACCTTGATACGAGAGACCTTTTACATTGCCCCTATATTCGATTATGATGCCGCCTCGACATCCTCCTCCGACTACTCTTATGAGGATCTCCTAACCGATGAGGAGCTCGACCCAGAGGACATGGAAGAGGATGACAATGAACATGAAAATGATGTCATGCAAGTTGAGGTCATTTAATCGACGACTAATATATCACTCATTCAATAACTTGCCATCTCGCGCTCAACACAGCCTAAGCAGTTGTTATTGCTCTACGCCAACGCTCCAACGCCCCTGTCAATCAACCTAGCCTACAACGATGAACAACGATCGTCGTTACTTTGCTGCCCCGCCCTTGCGTATTGATCTACGCACACGTGAGAACGTGTATACGGGTATCGAACCTGCCAACAACTTTTGGCGCGCCAAGATCCAAGCTGCCTTTGACTTTTCTCAGGCACTCAAGGAACTCATGGCTGACGCTGCCTACTCGCGTTGCCAAATCCTCGTCGAGATCCACGGTCACGTCGAGAATCCCAACGTCAATCAGAACCGCCCGTACATGCAAAAGATGGCAACTGCTATCGTCTTTGGACCTGGTCAACTGTCCAACGCGCTCGACGCTGCTATCGGTCGATTCAAAGTCTCCAAACGCACTGCTGATGAACCAGGATACATCGCTTCAGGCAATATCATTGTGCTCACACATGCTATCGTCAAGCTCGCCTACGCCCAGGAAGCTGAAGGTGGTGCCATGCTGGGCAAGGAAGATATCGTCAAACTCAATGCAAAAAGAACTGAAGAAACGATGCTCGCTGCCAACCCTCCAAAGTCAATTCGATACCTTCGCAATGCTCAAAACGTCTGCTTCTTCCGCTGTCTCTTCCACTTGCTCTCTGGTCCACGCAAACTCTGGTTCAAGGAACTTGGTAATGTCACACGCATCAAACGCTCCATTGGTTTAGACGCAGCTGCCAACGTCCCCGTCTCCAAAGCCTTTCAGTTCTGTGACATGCACAACATCGAACTCAAACTCACGATCTTTGATGGTGACTACTTTACCGAACACGTCTCTCCACGCCACGATACCAATCGATACCGGTTTCGCGACATCCGACTCGTACTCGATGTGGAACGCTCCCACTATATGGTATTCTTCCAAGGACGTATCAAAGTTGATCCGACAGCCTCCAAGGTGCGCCTCACGATTTGTGATAGGTGTAACGCACAAATCGATATCAACGACGCGGCTCCGCATCATCTTGCACATGAGATTGCCGACGCTGAAACACGACTGTTTGAAACCGATGAGGTTACCCCCGAACGTGAAGAAGGTGAAGACATTGTAGACTACGGAAAGCGTTATTGTGCTCACTTTGTCAACTTGATCACATCGTTCATAACGGATCAGAACACCAAATCGATCTTGTGGTTCGCTGGACCGGGAGGCTGCGGAAAGTCACACGTCATCAAGTCTTTCATCGAGAAAAATCCTACGCTGACCATCGACTGTGTCTCTCATACGGGTGTGGCAGCGCAAAACATTGGAGGACGCACGATTGAATCCTACCTCTCCTCGTTTGGCAAAGCGTGCGACCTCACACACGATCCTTCAAGACTTCCAGACGTACTGATTATCGATGAAATCAGCATGACCTCCATGCAACAGTTTGAGCGCATCAACAACCTCTTTTGCAAGCTGAACGCGCAACACAGTCTCTTTGGCGGTGTCAAGATCATCATCATGGGCGACTTTAGCCAACTCGAAGTCATTTCAACTTCGAAGCAGCCTGCAGATGCTGTCATCCAGTCACCACTCTTCACCAAGTACACCGTACCCATTCCAATGCTCTACGGTTTCCGGTACAAGGATGATCCACCCTTTTACGACTTCCTCTGCCGCATGCGTGAAAACAAGGTCGACTTTGAATCCTTCAGACAGCAGCAATGGAAATTCTGCACGCGTATGGAGCTTGCAACGAATTTTGAATCAGAGAATCGACCTGTCTTTATGGCGTTTCAAAACAAACACGTTGCAGCCACTGTGAAACTCATACACGATCACGACACGCGCAACGGTGGAGAATTGGTACCTGTTCCACTGCAGATTTACTCGGTATCTTTGGACGGTCATGTTGGTCTACGTCTTCCAGCGAGTCTCCATCTCAATAATCTCTTCCAAACCTCTATTGATCCCAAAAAAGTTAGACTCAAGCCTGTCACATCTACCATGGACAACCTGTTTACTAGAGCGCTTGTTGAAGAACTGCCGACAAACTCTCTGTGGGTAAAGGACTCTGATTGCCAAATCAACACAACCCTTTCAGAGTTTTACAAGGGCCAAAAGCTCTTGATCACAAAGAACTACTGCGACAATGAAGGTGAAATGATGAATGGTCAAGAGGTCTATTTTGAAGAATACATCGAGGAAGACGATATCTTGGTCGTCAAGGCCAAGGACGGTTCACTTGGACACTTGAACAGAATCTGGAGAGGGTTGTTCAAGAATGGTGTTGGATATGTCGCACATGGGTTCCCCATCCAACCTGCGAGCGGATTTACAGGTCACAAAGCACAAGGCAAAACCTTCGAGACAGCTGCAATCTACCTTCTAGACAAGCCGACCATTCCAACCCCGCATCTGTACTACGTGATGCTCTCACGATGCGTCCGCTCCAGCAACTTGTACTTTATCTTTGAATCCGACGTCGACGCTGCCTATGATATGAAAGTCTCCATCGCCTACGATCGCCTCTTTGGTAGTGACGGTCGAGCACCCTTGGTCACCTACAACAAGATGTGCACGGATATCATGACATACAGCAAACTCGCCAAACCCATTGCGTACTACGGTGTCGATTTGGAACACGCAGACGCTGATACAGCAGAGCTCTTGACCTTTCCACAAGGTTCCAACTTGCAACTTTGGCAACCGAGTCTACCTGCTCCACTGGGTAAATCAAAGTATGGCAACTCACTCCTGTTTGACGACATGATCGTGTATGATATCGAAACGGGAGCAGCTTCCGAATCTGTCAACCATCCTGACTTTTTCGATGGCGAGACGTACATTTCAAACTCCAACGCGGCGCGACTCACCATGACGGAATGGATGATCTCGTTCTATCACATCATCGACGGTGATATTGTTTGGCTCCATAACTGCGGCATTGAACCTCTCGAAGCCTTTTCCAAGTATCAACAGGAAGATGGTCAAATCATTTTCCACCGCGGAGAATTTGAGGACGACCCTGATACAGACAAATGGTGTTCGGAAATGTTTTTCGAATATGTGATGGCATACGCACACGTCAAGCGAAATTACAATGCCTACACGCGTTCAAGACGAAATGTCCGTTTTCGCAAAGCTCGCAACGAAGACAATCCGTGCTACATCGTGGGCTTCAACATTGACTCGTTCGATACCAAGTCCATTCTGCAGCGATTCACCGATATGGATTGGCCCAACGACTTTTTCCCTTACATCATTCCCAACTCGGGCACAGCGATCACCCAGTTGCAGATCTGTTCCATGGTCAAGATTCAGTGTCAGGGAGATGAAACGCGATCCATTCGAGAAGCCGCCATCGTCACACACGATGTGTTTCGACTCTTGGGATGTATGGGCTCACTCGACGCTTCGCACAAGTCTTATGTCCGCTCGGCTTACACGCGCATGGAGTTCCTCAACCTCGTCAAGACGCAAACCTACAGTCACGATCTTCAAATGCTGCTCATGGACGCCTACGACGTTGGAAAGGGAGATCTGCCACATTTATTGACGCAACGTGAAGGCCACAAGGTCACACTGAGTCGCGACGTCAAAACCTACCGTTTGGAGGATTATCCCGAGAAGGATCGTGAAGCGTTGCAAGATCCGGCGACGCGCACCTACGCTTTCTTTGACAAGTCCCGGAGCTACATGAAGCGCGATCTCTTGACGACATTGGCACTCTACGTCGCCGTCAACAAGATGGTCATGGACAGTGTCGACCGTTGCTGCTTGGTCTTGAACACGGCACAACAGTATACGACGACCTACTTCTTCCACCACTACGCTGGCGCCACGATCAAGAAAAACTCGGATGGATCCAAACCCGTTGTCGAATCCACGCTCAACAAACGAGGCACACGCACCCTCTACAAAACGAACTTTTACCTGCTCAACGCGCATGAGGACAAGATGGTCAAGCAAGCAACGTACGGCGGCAAAACCTTACCTCGCGTGATTGAATGGAATCGCGAACAGGGCGAGGGCGACTACTTGCAGCTCGACGAGTCCGGGATGTACGCGGATCGGCTCCAACGCTGTGAGTATCCGTACGGCAAGCATCGCTATTCGGTATCCCCACACGTCTGCGGTCGGGTGATGCGACTCTGGCAAGAAACACTTGGAGATCCAGACCGCCTTCGCTATCCACGCAACACAAGCTTCCCATTCATGTTCATTTGCCGCGCCACGCTCAAGATGCCAGCGCTCTGTATCGATCCGGGCGTCGCCTACGTCACTGGCGAAGAGGGTGAGCTGCAATGGAGTATCTGCGACAAGGACGGTGTGGAGCAAGGTGTGCGCACACAGTACCTGACCAACGTGGACCTGGCGACGAAAATGGCGGAAGGCGCTGAACTCATCGAGGTTACGGAAGTTCTGTTCTGGGAGAAATTCGGCAAGATCTTCGAGTCTTACCTTGAGACCATCAACACCATCAAGTATACTTCTTCGGACACGACCAAGAAGGGATCTGCCAAACTCGCTGCCAATGCCTTCTACGGCGCTACGCTCAAGACAGACCATCACACGGTCTTTGTGATCTTCGATCCGAACAACAAGGAACAAGAAGACAAAGACTGTGAGCGCATCGACTGGAGCCAAGTACACAACCGCACGATCTTTAGCAATGGGAAAATGGGTATTCAAGCCAAAGCCAAAATCGATGCTGACTACCACGCTTCCCGACCCAACTACACTGGCGCCTTTGTTCTGAGCCACTCCAAGTACAAACTGTCTCAACTTGTACGCGTGGCCCACGGTCCGAACTTTTTGCCTACCACAAAAGTTGAAGCGATCATGGGTTTGCGATTCCAGTGTTTATATGGGGACACGGACTCACTCTACCTCCATTCAACCCACCTCGCCCGCGTTTTGGAGTATGACGCGTCCCAAACCGATCCAACTTCCAAGCTCCTCTTTGACCAAATGCAACCTGGCGACACGACGTTGACGAAGCTCGGCCGTTTCTGCGACGAACCTTCGAATGACTGCGGATGCGGCGATCTCGTCAATTTCCGCCAAGGCAACTACGGCAAGGTCGTACGCTTCGCTTCGAATGCGCCCAAGTCGTACACGGTCACTTACGATTTGCCCAACGGAACCACCAAGTTCAAATCCCGACTCAAGGGCGTCAAGACCAATGGCTCACGCATCTTCGTTGACACCCTCGGAGATCTCGATCATCTCAAGCGCGGTCGTGAGGTGGCGTTTGCTGGCGAAGATGGAGATGGAGACGATGCTGAGCAACCCCAACAAAAGAAGCCCAAGAAGGACCGTGTGGCGGAGCTCCAGAAATCGGAAACGACTCGTCGCATCGAGATGTTTGACGCTTCCACGACCTCGTACGCCAAGTCCAGTCAGCAAACACACGAAGCCATGTACGACGCCATCGTCAACGACGACCTTGTCCTGCGCACCCGCTGTCAAGGCACGCTCAAAAACTTTGGTCTCTTCCCCCAACCTCACGAACGCAGCATTGGTCCCGGCGGTGAACTACAAGCTCGCGCTGCGTACGATTTTACAGTGACCAACGTACAGCGCGATGTCTGCGGCGACATTCTGACCAGGCGTCGGCGCTTGACAGGTGAAGAAATCGCGTTCCTAGGACTCAGTGAGTATGACGCCAACCGCATTTTGGTCCCTTATGGCTACAATTATGATAGGTCTCTGTTCTCACTTCAATAAAGTCTTTAGTTTATCCACAGCTTTGCGCGCCGGGATCTTCATTTTCTCCACAATGTCATGTTGTTTGAAGGTTTTCTTGCGCGACTCAGCTGCCTCGACACGTTCCAGACTAGCTTTTCTATACTTTTTGGCTCTCGGGGAATCGGGTCTCCCGACTTTGGCATCCTTTGGGGCGATTTTACGCCGGTTCGATCCTTTAAACAAGTCTTTGAGAGCATTTGAACGTCTGAGACGAGGTGCTTTCTTGGGTTTTGCCCTGGGTTCTCGTCCTTTATACTTGTGTTCTGGAGCTATGCGCACCATTTTATGATGGACTAGTACTTCCTTTATTATAGGTAATATATTAAGTAAGCCTCGAAATGGATTATGAAGACTTGCTCGTCGCAAATGCTAGATCACGATTCGCTACTTGCCATGAGCCTTAGACGTCTTATGCATTGTGGATAACCCTAATGCGTTTGTGGCTCATTGTGGCTCATTGTGGATACCTTGTGGCTCATTGTAGATACCTTGTGGCTAACCCTAATAGATTTCATGAAACTTTCCCGCTAACCCTAGATCCGTGCCGATTCCGAATATCACCCCTTTCACCCATGCAGATTCAGAATAAAACCGTGCTGAT